>CDYK01018810.1_pt1 | contig 154198 bp, 150 predicted proteins | sample 554841 | NCBI WGS metagenome assembly CDYK01 (sample SAMEA3182102, study PRJEB8094) | gut metagenome | biome: human; feature: gut; material: Stool; isolation source: human stools | place: Canada | collected 2013-02-18
ACATTCGATTTAAAGCTCATCAGCGTACAACAAGGCACTCCACAACCGAAGGTTTTACCACCCAAGAAGCGAGGATTCAGACTTTGAACTCAGGGAGAAGAATCGAGACTTTTTTACTGTAGCAAGTTAATGTCGGTGTATTACATTCCCCGACCACTTGCTCCTCAAAAAGTCTGAGGAGACGGCTCCCGATGGTCACGCATTATTCACTAAAAACAGATTCAAATGGAAAAGAAATATACAGTAACACTCCGTCTGTCATATCAGCAATACGCATGGCTTGGTGCGCTTTGCAGACAGAGCAAGCAGACCCAAAGCGAAGTGATCCGTTCGCTCATCGAAAACGGTTCGGTACGTGAACGAATCACGCAAGAGCATATTCACATTATCCGTCAACTGATTGGCGAAAGTACTAATCTTAACCAGTTGGCAAGACAGGCAAACACCTACGGTTTCTTCGCCGTAGCTGACAGATGCAAGGAAATGGCTCAGCACATTAACCTACTTATAAAACGGTTGAAAGATGATAGGTAAACAGACTAAAGGGACATCGTTCGGTGGTTGTGTCCGCTATGTCCTCAAAGAGGAAAAATCCAAGCTATTAGAAGCGGCCGGAGTAGAAGGTACACCCGAACAAATAGCAGAGCAATTTGAGTTACAGGCATTACTCAATGACAAGGTAAAGAATATTGTCGGACACACTTCGCTCAACTTTTCACCAGAAGACAGTGCAAGGCTAAAGTCTGATGATGTTCTGATGCTAAACATAGCGCACGACTATATGAAGCTGATGGGTATTGAAAATACGCAATACATCATTGCCCGACATATCGACCGTGAGCATCCGCATTGCCATATCGTATTCAACCGGGTGGACAATGACGGTAAAACAATTAGCGACAAGAATGACTTCCGTAAGAATGAGAAAGTCTGCAAAATGCTGACCGCCAAATATCGCTTGCACTTTGCCAATGGTAAAGACCATATCAAAGAGGAACGCTTGCGCCCATACGATAAGGCAAAGCACGAGATATACAAGGCATTGAAAGAAGAACTGCCCACAGCTCATAGTTGGGATGATTTGAAAGATGCGCTTGCCGACCGGGAGATTGATATGAAATTCAAAGTCAGCCGGACTACACGGGAAATACAAGGTGTCAAGTTTGAACATAACGGCTTTTCTTTCTCCGGCTCAAAAGTAGGTCGAGAGTTCAGCTACTTGAATATCAACAACCGACTGGAAGAGAATGCTTGTGCATCTTTGTTGGAGTCTGCCAAACAGGAATCCAAACAACAAAAAGAAGAGGTACAGCAAAGCGTTTCCCATTCCGATGATAGCTTTGGCATCAGTCTCGGTTTGCTAAACGGTAGCTCATCCTACGATGCCACTGCCGCAGAAGAAGCAGAGTTCAATCGCCTAATGAAAAAGAAAAAGGCTAAGCGTAAGCGAGGCTTTCATTTATAATTCTCTATTTATTAATTTTTAAAACCCAATTATTTATGGTACAAAAAGATTTAATTCTTGATTTCAATCTCTACTTGTGTGAGAAATTTGGCTACAGAGAAAGCTGTAGCGTGATGTCCCATGCCAACGGCTTTTGTGTGGACATTCGTGAACGTGATTTAGACTGCTATATCCGCTTCTGGGAGTATAGCTGTGGAAGAGGCAACTTTCCCGACTGGTCTATCATCATTGTGCGCAGTAATTTCAAAAAGAACCAAGAAGAAAGCCTGAAAGACTTGGCTCGGTTCTTCAAGGAGTACATGCCACGCTACGGTTACAAATACCTCTGCACCGAAGATGATGACTACAAGTATTATCAGACACTTGGTTTAAAGTGTATAATGGACGGTTTTTATCCCAATTATGCATTTGCACTGAAGGATTTGAATGTCTGAGACATGGTTTAGAGTTAAGGAGGGGATTTTTCCTCTCCTTTTCTTATATACCGATAAATCAGAATTTAGAGGCTTGATAAATTCTGGTTGTATCCTAAAGGCATCGGCATATACACGCATTTGGTAAAGATTGATGTGTGGGTTCAGTTTCTTACGAACAAACTGAATTATTTTTTCTTTCTCTTGCTCATCTATGTTGACACCAAAATAGATAGACTCAAAGCATTCGCCTTTCAGTGGCATATAGTGGCATATCTCACGCCAATCCCATATTTCCTTTGTCAGCTTTTGCCTGTTGAGGAGTAAATGCTGCATATATTGGACTTGGTTTGGGTATGACTAATCTAACCTCCTGCTCATATTCCCATTCCTTTGCTTTTGTCTGCCATTGATAACTGAATAAATCTTTTGTGGTATGATATGCGTTAGGACGCTCTATTATATCCTGATATTGAACATCAAGAACAAGCGGTTCAAGATATATTGTACCAAACATTGGTGGAACAGATTCCAACACTTTGTCTATGTCAAGTCCAATACAAATACCTTTATGGTTATAACAATAATGGCTCCACATGAGTAATGAATCATTGATTTTTGATAAACTACATAGCCATGTATCATTACGCAAATTGAGTGCATCGTTTTCTTCTTTCTCTATCCACCATTCCTTAGGTATCCATCCTTGAAGTTTAGTATTAGGTACATTTGAGTAGTCAATTAGTTTTGGATGACAATCGAAAGGATCGTTCAGTTGAGACGCATTAGTGAATTGGAGATTCTGGTTACCAATCATGCACTTTGCGCCAACTATATCTAAATATTTGTAGAGTATGCGAGGCATTTTTATTCTATTGTTATTTGTCCATTCATTAAAAGTGGTAAAAGTTCGTCACGCTGCTTGATAAAATTTGATATTTCCTCTTGCAACTTCACTATCTGCTTAAAGATTGGTGATATAAGTTCCTCAAATTTATCCGCAATATCTTTATTATCAGGTATGGCGATTGTGCTTTGTTGTAAATGGTCTTGCGTAATATGTCCCATCGTTGTTTTCCTTGCTTCTGCCATTTTCTTGAATACATCGACATAATCCAAAAGTTGAAAATAGTAGAATGATTTCGGGAAATCATTTGCAGATGTAACCTTAAAGATGTGCTGATTAAGTCCTCCAAGCCCATAAGCCCAGAGCATAACTTCCAGTGATGCCGACCATGAAAATAGCACGTCACCATTATACACCTTTACTGATTCTGGTATATTTGACGTTACCTCTTCAGTGTCAACAGAAATACCATCGTGCATTTCTCGTATCTTGATGACAGGTAATGGCACTTCATCATCCTTTGGTCTGAATTTCTGACAAGCCAAACCATTTGTAAAAACAGCAATTTCAAAGAGGTCCCCACAATGCCAGCCAACAGGAATGTTGCGTTTTAGCTTCTCATTCCACACCATTTCGCCACCGCTCGACTTATACGGTTTACCCTCTTCATTAGGAAAGTCAAACTGCACGAACCAGTAATCGTAGAGCTGCTTTGCCATCGCCTCTAAATTCTGATTTAGTAGTCTTATATTTTAGAGGACATAAATATCAGAATTATGAAAGAGAACATCATTCAGGCCATAGTTGCGAAGATGCAGCGTAACTTAGACAGTCGACAAATGGCCCATCTTAAAACTGTGCTTGCATCAGAACTGCATAATGTAGAAATTATCGAGAAGAATGATTGTGCTGTCCAACAAGCACAAGAGAATGAGTATCTTCTAAACTCATTTATTTCGGCAAAAAAGATTGAGGGGTGCTCAGACAAAACATTACTATACTACCGTAATACCATTGAGCGATTATTAGTTGCACAATCTGTTGCTATTTGCCATATTACCACAACAGATATTCGCTCTTATCTTTCCAAATATCAGGAGGAACATCAATCCAGTAAAGTGACTATTGACAATATGCGACGTATTTTTTCCAGTTTCTTCTCATGGTTAGAAGATGAAGATTATATCGCCAAAAGCCCGGTCAGACGGATTCACAAAGTAAAAACGGATTCACTTGTAAAGGAGGTACTTTCTGACGAACAGTTGGAACAACTGCGTGATAGCTGTACCAATAAACGGGATCTTGCTCTTATAGACATCCTTTCTTCTACAGGTATTCGTGTTGGAGAACTTGTAAAACTGAACCGTGATGATATAGATTTCTACGAACGGCAATGTGTAGTGTTTGGTAAAGGTAATAAAGAACGCATCGTTTATTTCAATGCCAGAACAAAATTGCATTTACAGCAATACCTTGATGCACGAATAGATAATAATCCTGCTTTATTTGTTTCACTACATTCACCATACACACGCTTAACAATCAGTGGTGTTGAAGTAAGAATCCGGAAGTTAGGACAAGCCCTTTCTATGCCTAAAGTTCATCCTCACAAATTTCGTCGCACTCTTGCAACAATGGCTATCGACAAAGGTATGCCCATTGAACAGGTGCAACGTCTGCTCGGTCATGTCCGCATTGATACTACTTTGCATTATGCTATTGTGAACCAAAACAATGTAAAGTTAGCTCATAAGAAGTATTTGGGATAATAACCGTGCTGATTTCTGCTTTAAAATCTGTACTTTTGCAATCTAATATGGAACGCTAATAAAAGCACTATGGACTTGCAGAGAATCAATAAACATAAGCAATCGTTTGATGGCATTTGCCATTATATCGAAGACGATAATGGAGCGGATAAAGTAGAAGTATGGTTTGCGAGAGAATTGCAGATTATATTGGGGTATGCAAGATGGGAGAATTTTCAAGTAGCATTGACTCGCGCTATTGAATCATGTAAAACACAGAATATCAACATCGACGACCATTTTCGTGAGGTCACGAAAATGGTTACTTTGGGTAGCGGAGCTAAGCGTGAAATACAAGATTTCATGCTGACTCGTTATGCGTGCTATCTTGTCGCACAGAATGGCGACCCCAAGAAAGAAGAAATAGCTTTTGCACAAGGTTATTTTGCCGTACAAACCCGACGTGCAGAACTTATTGCGGAGCATATAGAACAATTGTCGCGACTTGAAACGAGAGATCGTCTGCGTTCTTCCGAAAAACAATTATCACGTAATATTTATGAGCGCGGAGTGGATGATAAAGGTTTTGGACGCATTCGTTCTAAAGGTGATGGTGTGTTATTCGGTGGGCATACAACAGAAGATATGAAGAACCGGCTTGGCATTAAATCGACACGCCCATTAGCAGATTTTCTTCCAACTCTTACAATTGCAGCAAAAAACCTTGCCACAGAAATGACAAATTACAATGTTGAACAAAAAGACCTTTATGGTGAGCATGGTATAACTACCGAACATATGGACAACAACCGCAGCATCCGACAGATGCTCGGTCAGCGAGGCATACGCCCGGAAGAACTGCCAGCAGCTGAGGACATCAAGAAGGTAGAACGACGCGTTGCTTCCAATGAAAAGAAAATTGAGAAGTCTTCTTCAAAACTCCCTAAACTTAAACCTGAAGACAACGAATGAATAAGTTATCATCAATCGCATATTATGTAACTGATAAAATAAGTAGTAATGATATTTCTTTATCCGAATACGTTACTACAGATTGTATTTTACAAAATAAAAAAGGACGAGAGGTTGCATCTAATCTTCCGCCACAGCCTTGTTGTCTCACTCGCTACCAACGTGGCGATGTATTAATAGCAAATATCAGACCATATCTCAAAAAGGTTTGGTTTGCAGATATAGATGGTGGAGCCTCTTCTGACGTGTTGGTTTGTAGAGCTAAAGAGGGACATTCACCAAGTTTTCTTTATGCCGTACTACTTCAAGATTCTTTTTTTGACTATGTAATGCAAGGAGCCAAAGGAAGTAAAATGCCTCGTGGAGATAAAGAGCAAATTCTAAGATACGAAATGCCAATACTTTCTTGTTCGGAGGAAAGCATTGGCACATTTTTCTTGAATCTTGACCAAAAAATCAGACTCAATGAGCAGATAAATCAGAATTTAGAAGCGATGGCAAAGCAACTCTATGATTACTGGTTTGTGCAGTTTGACTTTCCCAACAAAGATGGCAAGCCGTATAAATCAAGTGGTGGAGAAATGGTATGGAATGAAAAGTTAAAAAGAATGATTCCAAAAGAGTGGACAAATGCAAACATTTATCAATTAGCAAGTATTTCAAAAGAAACAGTTAATCCACAGGCACAGCCTAATGAATTATTCAAACATTATAGTTTGCCCGAATATGATAAAACAGGAACTTACGCAGAAGAATATGGAATAGATATTCAAAGTGCAAAGTTTATAGTCACTAACAATTGTATTTTGGTATCTAAACTTAATCCTTGGACAAGTCGAGTAATCTGTGGAAATAGAGGATCTAATCAGATTTGTTCAACAGAATTTGTTGTATGGAATCCTGCTTCTCTGAAAACAAAAGGTTTCTTGTTCATGTTGGCTAAAAGTGCAAAATTCATTGAATACTGTACGCAAGGTGCTACTGGTACTTCTCATAGCCACAGAAGAATAAATCCAGAACTTATGATGAAATTTGATTTTCCTTATAATTCTGAAATAGCAATAAAATTTTCTCTACTGATTGAAAATATAATAGTACATTTACATAATAATATCGCACAGCTCAAAGTTTTGACTAAGCAGCGTGACGAACTTTTACCACTTTTAATGAATGGACAAATAACAATAGAATAAAAAATGTCTCGTATACTCTACAAATATTTAGATATAGTTGGCGCAAAGAGCATGATTGGAAACCGGAATCTCCAATTCACTAATGCGTCTCAACTGAATGACCCTTTTGATTGTCATCCTAAATTAATTGACTACTCAAATGTGCCGGACTCTAAACTTCAAGGATGGATACCAAAGGATTGGTGGATAGAGAAAGAGGAAAACGATGCATTCAATTTGCGTAATGATACATGGCTGTGCAGCTTGTCAAAAATCAATGACTCTATACTCATGTGGGCACATTATTGTTATAACCACAAAGGCATCTGCATCGGTCTTGATTTGGATAAAGTACTAGAATCTGTTCCTCCAATGTTTGGCTCAATATACATTAATCCTATTGTCCTTGATGTTCAATATTGTAATATCATCGAACGTCCAAGCGCATATAATTCAGCACAGGATATTTTCAATTACCAATGGCAAACAAAAGCGAAGGAGTGGGAATATGAGCAGGAGGTCAGATTAGTAATGCCTAAACCAAGTGCTATGTATGCAGCCTTGACTCCAACACAAGCCAAACATCCTAAGGAAACATGGGATTGGCGAGAGATACACCATTATATGCCGGTGAAAGGAGAATGTTTTGAGTCGATCTATTTTGGTGTCAACATAGATGAGCAAGAGAAAGAAAAAATAATTCAGTTTGTCCGTAAGAAACTGAACCCACACATCAATCTTTACCAAATGCGTGTATATGCCGATGCCTTTAAGCTACAACCAGAGATTATAAACCTCTAAATTCTGATTTATCGCACGGTTAAGAGCTATTTTTTTGTCTAACGTAGATATCACACTTGATATTCTTTTCTGTTCGCTGATTGGTGGTATTGGGAAAGCGTATTCCGAAAGCAAATCGAATGTAATTTGAGGAAATGAACCTATCCGATTCTCGGCTCTTCGTTGGAGTATATCAAGAAAAGGTTGATTTGTCAAGCAATAATAAAAATACTCTAAATCAACATCTTCATTATATTTTCGCAATACCATTAATTTGGTAGATACAACATAGTCTTTAGTATCTTCTGTTGTAACTTTAGCAAATCTTCTGTTAGCAGGACGTATTTCACTGAACAAAATATCGTCCTTTACTATGGTCTTCTTAAATTGGCCTTTTAGCTCATCTACAGAAGTTAGCGTACCGCTACCCATTACCCCATTTTCTACATCAGATGTATTTATGGCAATGAGTTTATCTTTATCAAATCTGTGAGTTTCTGAAACTGTACGCACAATTTGATTTATTTTCAGAACTTTAGTGTGATTTGCATTATATTTTTTCAATTCCATCATTTTTCGTTTAATTCCTTACCCAACTTCGCTTCATACTCGTCTACAATATCTACATTTACTCCCCAACTTGGGGAGTAAATGTAGATATTGGATAAATAAATTTTCCACAACTTTTGGAAGAATTACTTATCCAATATACCCCTAACTTCTTTGTCAAAGTCAGAATCTATCCGTTGCGTTTTATTAAAAATATCATATTCGCTTTCTGCCTTCACTTTGACTTGTGATGCTGAAATACGCCCTTTGTCCGGCAAAATTTGATAACGGCGGAATGTGAGGAACTCATTGACACTTTCAGAAAATTGGGACATGTTGAATGTATTCTCACGCTCGATAAGATCTTCTATATAATCAAAGAAACCAGTGACCGCACGTTCCAATTGGCGAATTTCCTTTTCCTGTAAATAGTTCTTAGCTATTGACACATCCGATTTCAAGATACGTCCATCAGGTGCATTCTTCCATGTAGTCAGCCCCATGTGTTCTTTGTTATGGTCTGCCTTTGTATAGATAATCTCTGCTGCCGTTTGCCCGGTAATGGCATAATGAAAACGATTCTGTATCATGGCATAGAAATCGCGAGTTGTAGGCGAATTCCTATCATAGTCTATACTACATTCTGCATATATATCGGTAATCTGTTGCCAGATACGTCGCTCACTGGCACGAATAGAGCGTACCCTTTCCAGCAATTCACGAAAATAATCTTTTCCGAATACCGCCGTTCCCTGCTTTAAGCGTTCATCGTCAAGCACAAACCCTTTTTTTATGTACTCATTGAGAATCTTGGTTGCCCACTGACGAAACTTAGTAGCTTTTGGGGAAGAAACACGGTAACCAACTGCAATAATCATATCAAGATTATAGAAATCGACCAAATCTTCCACCTCGCCTCTTATACCTCGGTTTACGACAGTTGCAATTTTTGCAACTGTCGTATCTTGCTGCAGTTCTTCATCCTTGAAGATATTGGCTATATGCCGACTAATACCCGATTTGTCAATACCGAAAAGCTCTGCCATAGCCTTTTGCGTACACCAAATGGTCTCGTCTTTTATAATGATCTGTACCTTCCCCTCTTCATCAGGGAGGTTATATAGTAAAAACTGAATTTCGTTACTCATTGTTAGTTCAATTTCTTATTTTTATAATTGGCAAACAATTGTGGCAATTTTCTAATTGTCCCACATTTCGTGGGACAAAACATAAATACCTCGTTTATTCGTTACCTACGTTTGCGTTGAAATGCAAAGCATCCAACTGTTTCATTATTTCTTCTTCCAAGCGATGACTCTCTGCAAATTGCTCGGAAAGGGTTTGCTTGTAGTTCGCCATTCGGGAATTAAACTCATCTTCGGTTATATCTACATAATCAATCTTGATGTCGAAATATTGTCCGGCAGAAAGAGAATATCCTTTTTCCTTTATCTCATCGTAAGTAACAGCCACGGAAAAATCTTCTACAGCTTCCTTTCGTTGGAATGTGCCGACAATCTTCTCTATCTCATCATCATTCAGTCGTACCTTTTTTAATCCGTTGGCATCCTTGTATTCTTCGCCCAATTTGCTGGCATCAATTAAAATCACCTTTTCGGCAGTGGCAGATTTATCAAAGAACAACACACTGACATTCGTACCCGTATTGGCAAACACATTGCTTGGCATGGAAACACAGCCAAACACCACTTTGTCATCTACTATCTTATGAAGAATTTTGTTCTCAATACCACTTTTTGCGGTAATAAAGCCTGTTGGAATAACAATTGCTCCCTTCCCTGTTTTTTTCAACGAATTGATAACGTGCTGGATAAAACAGGTATATATTGCCATAGACTCTTTCTTTTTAGCTGGCACATTGGGGACTCCAGCCCAAAAACGAGCAGGCATGGCAGCTATTTTCTCTCTGGTATCGGAAAAATCCATTTTAAAAGGCGGATTACTTACCACAAAATCAAATTGACGCAACTGTTGTCCGTCATCGCTCTTATGATAGGGGCTAACAAGAGTATCACCCTGAATGGCATTATCAAGCGAAGATACAAGTCCGTTAAGCAACAAATTAAGTTTCAACATTTTGTTGCTTCGCTGGGAAATATCCTGCGAGAAGATGGTACAACGGTCTTCACCTATTTGATGACTGAGTGCCATCAGAAGTGTACCTGTTCCTGCCGATGGGTCATAACATTCCATGCTATGCAAATCGGCATTATCCCCCACTAACAGACGAGCCATAATCGTTGCTATGGCATGAGGTGTATAATACTCCGCATATTTTCCTCCTCCGGCGGTATTGTAGTCCTTAATCAAATACTCAAAGATACTGGAGAAGAAATCGTAGTTTTGCGCAAACGCCTCTTCAAAAGAGAAGTTTACCAATTTATCCACCAATGCACGAGCGAATGGGGCACGTTGTGCTGTATCGGTCACAAATGGAGTCAACGCCTCAAACAAAGGTATTTTTGTGTTGGCTGTGGTCTGTGTGGAAAATATATCCGCATTTTGTTCCGCTATATCGGTCATAGTAGAATCGAAGATGGTATCAAAATCCCCCTTCCCCTGTTGATTCCAAAGATTGGCTATCAGGTGGTAAGGTTCAAGCATCGGAACATCCGGAGAAATGGCACTCTGAATAAGCATACGTTCATCATCAGAAAGATTCTCGTATGCTGTCTCCCATTTTACATCTCCCGTCAATTTCTTGGCAATCTCACTCTTCGCATTTTTTAGTTCATAACCAAATTTATCATTCAGAAATTTATAGAGAAATACCTGAGTGATAATTTTATATTCGTTACCATCGTTACCCATACCGTATGACTGGCAGGTGGCTTTAAGACCATCGATGAGTTTTAATGTTTTTTCTTTAATATCTGACATAATCTTTATGCAATGCCGTAAGTGGCGCTATATTGGTTGATATACTGTTGTGAAATACGTGTTTGGATAAACTTGTAATCGTCCATCTCCGGCTTAATCTGTGGGAAATGATACAAGCATCCATTGATAAGGGCCATCACCGTACGATTAAAATAAGCATCCTTTTTTAGAATGTCATTACGGTCGTAGACTTTGGCATCCACATCCTCTTTTATAATGTTGAGAATGGCCGCAATCTCTTCGTCAAGGAAAGAAAACATCGGCTTTTGTCCTTTCTCCTCCCTCTGTTTATTTACTTCTCGTATGCGTTTGTGTACACGGGCAAATTTTTCATCGCCCTTATACTTTTTCATCAATGCATTATTCCGCTTTTGTAGGTCTTGCAGACGAACTATAATTTCATCCAATGCTTGGGTTTCCTCATTAAACTTAGCAATGGAATCAATTACAAATCCGTGTTCTTTAAACCGCTCCATAAAAGCATCACGCAACGATATGAACTCTGGATCGTCTTGGTCAAAGTTCTGCGTAAACGAAGCAATCGCACGCTGCCATTTTTCTTTGATTGCCTCTTTTCCACCTACTATGCGTAATTCTTCCTGTCCTATTTTAGAAAAAGTAAACTCAATATCCATCATCGCTTCATTGATTAGCGTTTTTGTTTCTTCCCCTACGCTAAACGCTTCCTTTTGATTGATGATGCCAATACGCCTTTGTACTTCGGATAACAGTTGTGGCAGTTTGGTAATTTCAAGTTTAGCAAATTGCTCTTTCATATCCTCATCGCCAAAAGTACGCACGATATTAGCCATGTTCTTAGCTGCCTCTAACGCCTGTTTCAAGTCAAGCAGCACAGCCTTATCTTCTTCCGTTGAAATTTCAGAGGAAAACTCTTCTGCATTGTCATAGGAATAATCAAAAAGAGTCTGACGCACCTGTTTCATTTGCTTCAAAATCTCTTCTTTATCCTCTATGACTTGAGTAAATGTATCGGTAACAGCTTCTTCACCTGTCTCATCCACATCGTTAAACCGATTCAACTCTTGCAAATACGCTTCATTCGTTTCTTGAAAATTACGTTTAATATCGGCAAAATCAATGACAAAACCGTAACGCATCCCCGGATAAGGACGGTTTACACGAGTAATAGCTTGAAGCAAATTATGGTCTTTCAATTTACGACCAAAGTATAAACGCTTCAAACGAGGTGCATCAAAACCAGTCAGAAGCATATTGAAGACAATGAGAATATCCACCGTCATATTCTTCTTAAAGTCCTTGACTATTTGCTTCCTCGTTTCTTTGTCATCTGTATCATGAAGAATGATTCCGGCTTTCAGCGGTCTATACTTTGATTTGTAATCCACCTCAGGTTCACCCACGATAAACGAACCATCAGGAAGTTTAATCTTGATGGGCTTCGGTTGGTATTTTTGCCATTCCTCTTGGAATACATCATAAAGTCGTCGAGCCTGCTCGCTAGTTTCGCAGATAACCATACCGCCTAAAGTGTCATCCCCTTGTATTTTTCGGAATTCTTTCAAATCCGTCATGATATAACGAGCCAACTCGTTTACATAACTCGGATGCTCTATGATTTCCGATTTGCGGATGTCTTTCTTCTGTACTAATGTCTCTAGTTTGTCGTACACATCCGAAAGACGTTCCTTATATGATGTTTCAATATCTTCACGAATGATTTTCAGCGTATAACCATCCGCAATGGATTTATCGTAATAATAAGTGTGCAGATAGTTTCCGAACACTTTACAACTGGCACGTTCTTCCTTCAATAGCGGAGTACCTGTAAGTGCAATTTTTATTGCATCAGTGTCCGCATCAAACAGATTGGCAAGGAAACAGCCACCGGGTTTATACCCACGATGTGCTTCGTCAAGAATAAAGATACGTTGAAGGTTGGTAGCATAGTCGTTGATACGTACTTTTTCTTTATCCTCCGCAAAGCGTTGTATATTTACTACCGTTATTTCAGCCTGACCACTTACCCCCTGCTGTGCTTGATTACTACGGAATTGCGCCATCAATTCAGCCCTTGAATTAGCAGTCGATACTACCAATCCACGAGCTTCAAACTCTTGTGTAGCTTGTTCTAACAAATCGAGGCGGTCAACTATGAAATAGAATTTAGCCACCTTGTTCTGTTTAGAATAGAAATCGTTGAGAATAAATGTCAAGTAATAAGACAGGGCCGTTTTTCCACTACCTTGTGTATGCCATACCACACCAGATTTTACACCCTCGGCCAGTTTCTTGCGAATAGCCAATGATGCAAACAATTGTTGGTAACGCATGACATGTTTTTGGTCGGTAGATTCAATCTTTCCATCTACCTCTCGTTCCATTCTAACATATGCTATACCGTATTTAATAATATACAGTAAACGTTCCGGTGAACACATGGAAGTCAGCATCCTATTAGTAGGCGTATTGAAATCGAGATTGGTTTGATATTCTGGGCTTGTATGAATGACTTGACAATTATAATCTGATAATATCTGTTTTTCCGCTGTCTTGTCAATGTCCTTATATGGATAATCACGATGGAAAGGTGCAATCTTTTGTGCAGACAGATTTTCTTCACGGAAACAGTTAAAGGGAGAATATGAGCGTGCTCCAGTACAATAGAAAGCCCCTTGTATGGGTACAATGCCACCAAGTGCATCATATTCCATATTGTTGCTAAATATCATTAACTGCGTGATATTAATGAAACGACGGAACTTCTTATTTGGAAAACGTTCTTTGTTCATTCGTGCGCTCTCCGCCAACATTCCACCCTGATTGTTGGGCTTCTTCACTTCTACAAAGCAAAGTGGCAAGCCATTCACAAACAAAGTAATATCAGGTCGAAACTCATCTTGTCCGTTCTTACAAGTAAATTCGGCTGTGAAATGAAAGGTATTGTTTCCGATATTGTCGAAGTCAATCAACTTTACAGGAGATACGGCTTTCAGACGGTTATAAAACCCACGACCGAGGTCATCATCATTCAGTTCCTTACGAATATCTTTCAAGACTTGAAGATACTCACCCTCATGTTCAGGATTCAGTCTTTTGAACTGCTGCTCAAAAATTGGCAATAGAATATTCGTATCACCGTCATATACAGTGCTATTCTTATCTTCGCTCAACTTACCGAAGTAAGTATATCCTATTCGAGTAAGATGAACCATTGCAGGCATCTGTACCCGTGTAGCCTCCGAGAATTGCTTCATGTCACCTATCCTTTTTGTCGGTTATCAAATCCTTTAAATCCACTTGTAGTATCTCTGCTATCTCTTGTAAGGTCTCCAAATTAGGCTGAATCCGATTACATGCATAGGCATTTACCATACTGAAACTCTTATCAAGTTTCTTCGCCAACCATGTTTGAGAAATACCTTTTTCCAAAAGGACAGCCTTTATTCTATTCAGTTTCATTCTTTAATTTAATTTTGTAGAGCAAATATAGCGAATTATATTCGATAATCGGGATCGTTTTTGTACTTTTGTATCATACGTAGCTCAATTTTGGGCATAAAACTCAAAAAGAACAAATAAGATCATGCATATATTTGACGAATACTTAAATGATGAAAACGTAGATAAACGTGAACGTGCCAAACTTTGGCGAACATCTATTGGTTTACAGGCTGTTGATAATCTCACGGTTTCAGGCTTCCTTATTGAAATGGCACGTAAACATATAGAGGGAGAAATATCAATTAGAGGGAGAAATATCAATGGATGAAGTCAATAAAATGATAGAAGAGCATTACGCACAAAAACAACTAAGAAATGACTAAAATGCTCACATACAATATTGTTGCATTTCAGTTATTCGATATTTTCGAATGGCTAAAAGATCAGAATCATCACACTGATATAGTAAAAAGTTACACCGAATAAGTAATAACCCTCATAATAGTTTAGTTTATACTTCAATCGGGATGAATTTGTGCATTCATTGAGTTGACAGACTATCTGTCATCCTGAGCGCAGTCGAAGGATCTCCTCCCTTGCTCTTGCGTCGAGATGCACAAACAGATACCGAGAAAAGTATAAATATTGGTTAGCTCATCTATTCCCGAATAGGTATCTAAAAATTTAAATAAATATCAAAATGAGAATACCGGATGAAATAATTAGACAACTTCACGAAATTAACTGTGAAGATGCTGCCAAACGCTTTGGACTTGATGTCAAAAAACATATGGCTCATTGTTTTAAGCATAATGACCGTATTGCAAGTCTTGGCTTTAGAAATAATCATTGGAAATGCTTTTCATGCGATATAGGTGGAGACGCAATAACTTTTATTCAAGAAAAATTTTCAGTATCTTTCGTTGAGGCTTGTATAATTCTGGCTAATGAATATGGTGTTCACATCCCTTCTGTTGAAAGACGGTCTGCAAAATGGAAAGATTCTGTTATAAATCTACCACGAAGGGAATCAACTAATGACGTTTCACCTCTTTTCGATCGAGAGGTTGCTGAATTTATAATGGAACACACAACCCTGACAAAGGCCGGAATTAATTTTTTACGAAGTCAGAGAAACATTAAAAGTGATGTAATTGAGTTCTCCAAGATTCATTCTATTGATGGCGTGAATAGTTTAAAAGATATAATACAAGTTCGATTCGGAATAGATCGATTAAAAACAGCGAAGATTTTAACATCAAATGGAAAATATCTAACTATTGATGCACCCTCATTAATCATTCCTTACTATGATGAGAGTAATAATCTAATAAGTTTGCAGACTCGATATTTGGGAAAAGATAATCCAGATTTTCACATACCAAGATTTAAAAGAATATGTGGCTCATCAATTAGATTATATAACCTCCCTATTTTGAAATCAATGCAACATGGTGCAAGACTTTTTATTACTGAGGGCATAACTGACTGTTTAGCCATGTTATCAGTAGGTTATAATAGTGTAGCACTTCCTAGTGCGACTTCGTTACCAACTGAAGACCTTACCAAACTAAAAAGCTATAATCTTTATATGATAGCTGACCAAGATAAGGCAGGAAATGATGCTTTCATAAAGTTATATCGACTTATGCTCAGATTCGGGTGCGAAGTAAAAAGAATTAAACTTCCAAGCGGTGTTAAAGATTTTTGCGATTATTATCTAAAGACTACAAAGGATTAAACAATATGGAAAACATATACCCCAGCAATCTCGAACAAGTTTTATTTAAGGACTTGAATAGAGAGGTGTTATACAAATTGTTCATCAATAGTAATGCCCAATCAATGAATGTAGATGAGATAGGTATGATTGATGAAGAAGTACAGTCATCGCCTAAAGAGAGAGAGGTAAGACATAGAGTAGAGAAGCTATTATTCTTGAATTTATTGATGGATTATGATTTGGAAAATCAGATAGAGCGAAGGAAAAACGCCAAGTATGATTATATGAACGGCCTTCTTCTATACATTGCTTCGAATCATCATTTCAAATATGGGTTTGGATATTTTAAAGACAACATACAATCATTTGATAATATGCTTGGGCAATGGTGTAAATTCCTGAACGCAGTTATATCAGACATCAAGGTTCTTCCTATTATCAAACTGGACCAGCAGATCGCTGTTGAATTTGGAGAAATTCTTAATATTACGTTATCAAAGGATGTTATTTACAATGTGAATATTAACATGGATAACTTTGATAGGTTATTTAGAGAAATGCCCCCAAAATACGACTTTTGTATAAGAGTTGATAAGGGTACATTTGAGTGTGGCAAAAGCGATGGGAGCGGACTACAGAGCGACTTATATAAGGCATTCTCAGAGCTTAATCGATTAATACAGACATTATCGTCAAAATAAAATTAGTACACATAGAATTATGAGCACCAAATTAAGAGAACAAATACTATCAGAGGAGAATATCTATAAGGCAATTTTTGCTATGGAGTCATATATATCAGAGCATGATTTGCTTAGCCCCGAAGATCTGGATACATTTCTTCGGCTAAGGGATAAATATGACTTTAATGGCATTGTTTCTGATACTATTGAAAAATGTAAGAAAACTCTAACCCAATTACTTGACGATGAAAATGAATTGCTAGAAGTCAATGTTTTCTTTAAAATCAAGAAACTGAGTTCCGAAGGAAATACAGTTGTGGAGTATCGCCCATTGCACACGGCTAGCCTCGTCAATCAGATTTGTATGGCATCAATGCTTATGCCTTTAATGTTTGACGATTCTAATGGGAAACGGAATCTATCGGAATTATCACGTATGCTACCTCATAATTTCTATGGTAATATTCCAAGTTGTAATATAGGTAGTATCTTTATGAATTGGACAGAGAAATACCGCCAATATTCTCAAATAGTAACGACTCGCTGTCGGGAATATTCCAAGACACGCGAATATGATAAAGAAATAAGTTTTGACCTTAAAGACTTTTTCCCATCTATCAATCCTTTGAAGATTCTGAATTTTATTTGGAATGCTGTTTCGAGTAAATATAAAAACGATACTGATAAAAAGTGTCTGAAGACCATTATATCTAAACTTCTATATTTTAAAATTTCCGAGGAGAACCTCCGGGAATGGAAAGATGTATATTATAAGGAACAACATAATAATGTAAAATCGGTTAACGGTTTCTATCCTGTCCGGGGAATAGCGCAAGGACTACCACAATCATACTTTTTTGGTAATTTATGCATGATAGAAGTCGCTGATTGTATGAGTCATGTCGATAAATTAATGGATTCAGACTCGTATTTCTATGTGGATGATTCAGTCGTATTTGCCAAAAACATTAATTCGGATTTATTTGGAGAATTAATCCAAAGACTCAATAATTCGGTTACTGAAGCCAAAAAAGATTGGGAGGAATATCCAGTTATAGGTCAGGATTTACTGTCACAAGCAATGGATATAAATTATAACATACAGTTTCATCCTAATGGAAAGAGTACAATTTGTGATATAAATGACTCTTTTAAAGGTATGGATGGTCTGTTTCTAGTTCAACGACCTGTGTCAATGGGCGGATGGATAAAGGGAAATATTGATGAAGTTGACGATAACGTTGCCTTGAAAAAGCTAACGGCTTTACAGGATGTCGTTAATCTTGAGATAAATAAACTCCGTTCGAAAAGAACTAAACTTGGAGATAATTCTTATGGTGAAGAACGACTTAAGTGGCTCAGACGATACAAACGATATTTTCTATTTAGACAAAGAAAACTGCAAATTCTTTTGAATGGGAAATATGATAAGGAGCTAAAAGCGAAGTTCTACGAAACATTCAAAATTGACGATGTTACATCTCAGGACAAGACTTCAAAAGAACTAATTAATGCTTTATTTGAGGTCTTTGAGGAAGAAATATTCAAATCTGAATTTGAGTTGATTCTAAGAGATATGCCTTTCAGTGAAAAAAAAGGTTTCTGCGCCAAAATTCAACAATATGATATCGCTCTGTCAAAATATAATTGCAGCACTCATAGGTCTGATAAATACTTGTATTACCATAGAATCAGTTCGATGTTATGCAGTGCAGATGTTGCCACTGTGGACGAATATGAATCCCTTTCGCGTGTTGTGCGAAGTGTACGTCCTTTCCGTAACTCTGAAAGATTTGTTGAGGCTATAAAGAATACATCTTATAATGCCAATGATGTGTGGGAATTGTTCCCATTCCTAAATTTAATCACAGGAGTGTCTGATTCCGGAAATCCATGTCTTAATTCAAAAACAGGATTTCCTTCTTGGTGCGAGTTTGTTTTCAGAAATTCAGAGAACTTCAGACGTAAAATTTTGAATTGCTGTTTCTCATTCGCTTGCAACATTCAATCTGGAGATAATCTATCAATTTTGAGGTCTGACATTAAGCCAATAAAATACTATGAGTTAAGAATTATTTCAATGCTCAGGAATTATCGTTTGAAAATTTGCGATTTCTTTGAGTTTGTGAGATCTCTTGATCCAAAAGATTTGAACGAGAGGATGGATATAGATCTCGGAATTCTTGAAGGGCTCGGTATATACCGGCAAAAGATTCAAGATCCTGAAAAGATTGACCGATTAATCCAAACACATAGACTTGTTAAAAGCCTTTGGCATAATGGTTCCAAATTCTTGAATGCTTATACATTACACAATCACGAACACGCTATCAATCTAATAAAGAATGTAGTTAGGCTCGTGAATAATGTGGATTTTTTGAATTTGAAGGCTAATGATTTCTTCTTGCTATTTAATGCGTGTTATCTACATGATATAAGCATGGTTATACATCCGAGTGTATCCTCGTTTAACGATTCTAATGTCAAGTCTGAACAATTAATCAGTAAGTGGCTTAATCGTATGTTGACATTTAACAAAAAAGTTGACAATGCCTATAAATCAAACAAATTCGCAATGGACGAGATTCATCGGATTAGGAAAGAGATGGGATTGTCTTTGATTGAGGTATTTCAAGATATTTTTGACTTCTTTGAGAACCGTGTGCGTGCACCTCACGCATATGAAAGTGCTATGTTTATCCGTCATTGGCAAGAAGATATGTTGTCTTTCCTATCAGAGCTTGAAGCTGAAACAATAGCTACAATATCCGATAGTCATGGATGGAATACAACAGATGTATATGAAATGAAATCTTCAGCGAAGGAAGAGTTAATCAGCTTGAAGTACATGATGATTCTCATACGTTTGGCAGACTTGCTTGACTTGGCAAATGATAGAATAGATTATTTCTTACTGAAGCAAAATCGTTCGCAGATGAGTCCGGTTTCACGATACCATTGGATTTCCCATCTGATAACTGAGCGATATGAATTGGATGTTGATTACGAAATCATTAATGAAAAGGAACTAACAGATCAACCTATCCAAGAACTGATACATCTTGATATTTTCTTAAATGCAGAGATTCTTGCAAATATAGAAGTGCATAAAGAGTGTTGCAGAGGATTTCAAGCAGAACTTACCAAACGTAGAAAAAATAAGATTCCAAAGAACGATACAGAATATAAATGCCTAGAATTTAAGGTAGGGAAAGATGATGAACCCTGCTGTTCAAATATGTGCAAACGAAATGGAGATTCTCATAGTTGCCCATTCATTTGTCTATGGATGAGCGACAAGCATTGGTGGTTATTCTCTGAGCTTGGCAAACTCAAACATTATCTGAATTCCGTCAATTCAAAACTGATAAAATCAGATATTTCAGTTAGATTTTTCTATAATAATACCCACAAACTTGACTCTGAGTTTTTTGACGATGTTAAGAATTATCTGAGTAGATAAGGTTATCGAAGTTTATTGCAAATCTTCGTGTTTGAAGCAGAAGCTGTTTCGTAATCAAGGAGCTTAGTCAATAAGTTATGAAATCAGGGACTGAACCTATATCATTCATGTATAGATTCAGTCCTCATTAAACTACTCCATTGATTCCCGAATAATCCGCAAAGTTTCTTTCTTATACTCCTTGCGATCATATTCAAATCCTCTACACATCCAACAGCTACACGGAGTACCTGTCGTTTTGTATACTTGTGCCCATTTGTCTTTTGCCAACTCAAACCAATGAGGGTGTTCATAATAGCTTCCATCCTCACGAATAATACAATGCCCATAAGCGGCATAAAGAACCATGCGAGCCTTAAACACACGAGCCATTTGTTGGCGTCTCCAAAATTTGTTTCTTTTGTCCATCATCTCTTTCTATTAAAGTTAGGATGAACAATGATGCTATTTTGGTTAGATTTAATGTATCCATAATAATTGTCTTATAAAATATGTTCAGTCAATACTATTCTTCTTCCTCCTCAAACCCTTCTGACGCATTAGCAATCAGTGCTTTTCCTATCTCCATCTGTAAATATTTAGGAAGACGAAGTAACTTTGTCATCAGCTGGCTATAAGTAAACTCAACTTTGGTATCAAATATAGGTTCTTCTTCAATGCTCGTATCAATTTTCTCAACGATTCCAGCCCCCTCTATAAAATCGGAAAAGTCTGGCTCCTCAGGCCAATTTTCTATCGTGCCGTCATAGTTGATTCTTAGGCGTATATAATCCCCACAATCATCCGCTTCCGGTATTAAACCATTAGGCACATAATCGGCAATTTTACATACCACCTTTTTGTCTTTATCAAGCAAGAAATAGGTTCCGCTATCGCATATCTTGGCTTGAAAATACAAACTTCCATACTCTTGCTTCCAATTCAAGAGCTTATGCGTTTTCAAGTCAATTATAGCTGACCACATCCCCTTAGATACCAAAGGGTACTTGTTTTCATAAAGTTCTCCCAACCAATTATCGGTATAACTACACAAATCCTCTTTGTATGGGAGGTATATCATAAGGTAGTGAGCAACCTCGTTCAAATCTTGCTCTTTAATTCCAACTAATATCTGCTTTGCCATAATGTCTTTATTTATAATTAAATGGTAGTCAATAAACTTAAATCAACATCAGGAATGATAACATCCGCAAGCTTATCCTCAATAAGGAATCCCATATAAAGCGGAATGGTGAGTATATCTCCCTCACATCCTACATTATATTGTCCCAACTTAATTGCATTCTTGACATGATACACATCCTTGTTCTTCAGAACCGTAGTCATACTTTTTGCCTTTCCCGACTTTGCCTTGACTTCAAGGATAACGCATTCACCTTTGAATTTTACCAAAAAGTCCAACTCAAGCCCGCTATCTTTATGGAAGTAGTATAGCTTTTGCCCGGACTTGCATAAGAAATCAGCCATCAGATTCTCAAAGATAGCTCCTTTGTATCCAAGAAGATTCCCCTTCAAAATATCTGCCTGTATTCCATAATCAAGCATTGCCATAAGGATACCTATATCGGTAGTATATACCTTGAAACACTCTTTAATAGAATTACCTTCTAACGGCAGTTCTGTAATCTGCGTGTTATAGCATCTACGGACTATCCCGGCATCCTCCAACCATTGGATGCTACCGATGTATTGCGAAGCCCTTCCACCCTTCTTGACGATGGAATACTGGAATTTCTTGTTCTCTTTGGCTAATTGTTTCGGAATAGATTCAAAACATTCTCGGATGTTAGGTTTGTCCGCATCATCCGCATATTTAACCATATCCTCTTCGTACTCGGCAATAAGATTGCGCTGCGCCTTATATATAAGTTCGATATTCTTGGTTTCAAGAAAGCAGTTCACCACTTCCGGCAGACCTCCGACTATGACATACCTATACAACAGCTCCATCATTGCCTTGTGAATTCCATCGGGAACAGCCTTTTCGTTTTCAAAGCATGATTTGACCGCATCAATAACCGCGTCGCTAATTCCATTTGCCCATAGAAATTCCTCAAAGTCCAACGGATACATATCTATCACGGTTTCATATCCGACAGGAACAGAATCTTGCCCCTCTTCTTCGTTTTTCTTCTTGCTTTTGCCGTAGTCTTTCACTCCCAAAAGAGAACCTGTAGCAATAACATCGAAACGCCCGTCTATATGAAATGACTTCAAGGCAGTCCTTGCCTCCTTGCACTCCTGAATCTCATCAAGGATAATGCAGGTTTTCCCCTCAATGAAACGACTACCTTGAATTAAAGCAGAGAGGTTGAGAATAATGGTATCAACATCTATATTGCCCGTAAAAGCAGACTTCTTATCCGGTTCAAGTATGAAGTTCATATAGACCACACTCTCATAATTCTCTCTTGCGAACTTTTGGACAATGTATGTCTTTCCACATTAGCGGATACCTTTTATTACAAGGGGCTTTCTGTCCTCAGACTCTTTCCACTTAGCTAACTATGTTTCTATTTTCCTTTTAAGCATAGCGCAATCATATTCTTCCAATGGCAAAGTTACACTTTTTCAAGTGAATAACCTTCAAAATAGTACATTTTTTCAAACGAATAAATCATATATAGCTACATTTTTTCAAGTCAATCACATTTTTTTGTGCAAAAATCTGGTGTAAACCACAGAAATCCCAAGAAAACCACTACCTTTGCATACAACAAGCGTTCTGTAACATACCTGAGGAAATGTCCTATCATTCAGTTCCTTGTATCTGATAGCGGACATTCCACAAAAGGGCTGAAAAGAGGCGGTACAACACGTATATACAAAACCGTGAAATACAACGGTTTGCATTTGTTCCCACATTCTGTGTATTTGTCAAAACAGAGGTTGTACCGATTAAAATGAATGGTCACTGATAATCAATGATGTAAATATGCTGCGTGGGTAAGTAATCTGTAATAAATTATCAATTAAAAAACAAGAATTCTCAACATTACGCACTGAATAACAAAATACCATTTCACGCTTATAGAAAGAGCGAGGAATGGTATTTTAATCTATTGGCTCATTCTTTGATAATGCACCAAGTTTCTCTTTTATATTCCTTACGGTCATACTCTTCCTCTCTACACATCCAACAGCCACATGGAATTCCTTCCTTAGAAATATTTATCCGCAAGTAATTCTTTATACATCTGAAGATTATCCATATCGAAATTAAAACAAAAATAGTTTTAATCCATAATCCTAAGTTGCCAAAACGCCACGGCCGCCGCCACCGCCACATTGAGCGAATCGACCCCATGCGCCATCGGGATACGGACTACATAGTCCGCCGCGGCAATCGTATCGGGTGGAAGCCCCTCTCCCTCCGTTCCCATCACAATGGCTAGCCGGGGTTCGGACGTCAAGACAGGATCGGCAATGGAGATAGAATTGTCCGTAAGTGCCATGGCGGCGGTGCGGAAGCCGTGGCGGGCCAGATCACTGAGAGTGCCGTCCAGCCACGTCCAGGGAACCAAAAAAACCGAACCCATGGACACCCTGACCGCACGACGGTTCAACGGATCGCAAGAGTTACGCGTCAGCAACACGGCATCCATCCCGAGAGCGGCCGCCGAACGAAAAATGGCACCAATATTCGTAGTGTCCACCACACCGTCGATGACGACGATGCGCCGGGCATCCCGACATGTGTCTTCCACCGTGCGGGGCGCGGGGCGACGCATGGCACACAACACTCCGCGCGTCAGGACATAGCCCGTCAGCGTAGCGAGCAACTCCCGCCCGCCCGTATAGACGGGCACGTCGCCGCAACGACTGATGATGTCGGCGGCATCACCGGTGATATGTTTTTGCTCGCACAAGAGGGCCAGAGGTTCATATCCGGCATCCAATGCTACACGGATCACTTTCGGGCTTTCGGCTATGAACAGGCCTTTATCGGGCTCGATGCGGTTGCGCAACTGGGCCTCGGTGAGGGTGGAGAACACCTCGATTCCGGGGTGCGACAAGGAGGATATTTCAATAATGGGCATAAGGCTGTATTCTTTTTAATATGGTTATGAACAAAGCGTGGTAAAAGTGGTAAGGTGATAGTGGGATAACGCTCTGTGATATATAGCGCAGCTACTTTATCGCCCTATCACCTTTACCACTTTTACCACCCTATCACTCTCTTATTCCTTTCTTTCTCTTTCAGACACCGCAACTTTCATCACCCCGTCCAGTTTATTTTCATAAATCCGGTAAGCCTCCTCAATCTCATTCAACGGGAAGCGGTGTGTGATAAGCGGCGTGGTGTCTATCTTGCCTTCTTCGATCAGGCGAAGTATCTCGGCGCAATCGCACCCGTCCACGCCACCGGTCTTGAAGATCAGGTTTTTTCCGTACATATCGGGCAAGGGAAGCACCTGGGGATGATCGTAGAGGGCCACCACGGTGACGATGGCATTGGGGCGTGCACACTCCCACGCCAGACGGAAGGTGTCGTCGGTTCCTGCCACTTCGAGCACGACGTCGGCTCCGCCATGATCGCTACTCCGCAACACAATCTCCCGGCAATCCTCCGGTTCCACCACCTGTACGTCCGGATAATGTTTACGCACAAGGCGTATTCTTTCAGGAGATTTCTCGCAAACAATGATGCGGCGGGGGTGCTTGAGCATCACGCAAAGCAGGGTGCAGATTCCGGTAGGGCCGGCGCCGATGATGAGCACCGTATCCTTTTCGGTAATCTCCGATATGCGAGCCGCCCAAAAGCCCGTAGCAAGCACGTCGCCCACAAAGAGCGCTTGTTCGTCGCTCACCGCATCCGGAATACGGTTCAGTCCCTGGTCGGCATAAGGCACGCGGACGTACTCGGCCTGACCTCCGTCGATGCGGCAACCCAGTGCCCAACCACCATTGGCATCGGTGCAATTGTTCACATATCCGTGTCGGCAAAAGAAGCATTCTCCACAAAAGGTTTCTACGTTCACCGTAACCCTGTCGCCGGGCCTGATGGAAGTGACGTCCGCGCCCACTTGCTCCACGATGCCTACCATTTCGTGCCCCACCGTGGTTCCGGGCAAGGCACGCGGCACGCTACCGTGCTTGATGTGCAAATCGCTGGTGCAGATGCTACCGAGCGTCACGCGGACAATGGCGTCTCGGGGGTCTTTCAACCCGGGTTTCGGTTTTTCTATAAGTTCAAATTTTCCGTGTTCAATATAGGTATATGCAAGCATTGTTTTTCTCTTTTTTAATACTTCTCTTTCCGTTCAAACTCTCCCTCCTCCGTATAGTACTTCCATGTGCCCTTGGGTATGTTATCTCCGTATTTTCCGCGGAGTTTCAGTTTGCCGTTCTCATAATATTCGCGATAGCGTCCGTGGCGCTTTCCATCCTTCACTTCCGCTTCACTCTTCAGCGCTCCTTCGGGATAAAACTCCCGCAAGACGTTGCCCTCAAATTTCTCAACATAGAAACGTTGCAACTCACTCATTTGCTCCTTCTCCGTTTCGGCATCTTCGTTCATTACTTCGTCGGCTTCATCGTCCACTACCACCGCTACGGCCTCTTCTTCCGGTTGATAAAGTTTATAGTCCATCACGCATTGCAACGAGGCGGACTGGCCGTCTCCCGTAATCTGCATGGTCCAATAGGGAAATGAGTAGACAATGTCCTTGTCCGATTGTATCTCTCCCCACGTAACGGCATTCATCATAGGCTTCAACTGGTAATAAAACTTATGCACATCCGTATATAAGAAAACGGTAGAACTCGAATTCAGGTACGAGAAGGCATTTTTAAAGCCCGGATTATCCTTCAACAGGTTCTTCTGATCGTAATCTTCTATAAATGAGAGCAGAGACGAGGCTTTGTTGCTAAACACCACATAATCGTCCACGTACGTGTAATAGGGTTTTTCGAACTTGTCGAACAGCCCTCCAAAGAACAAACGAAAGAAGCCTTTCATTTCCACATAGTTGATTTCAAATCCCTTATAATCAACCGTCTTTATCCGGAGCGGGGTGCGCCGCCTGAGCTTTTTTTCTATAAACTCCATATTCTTACGGGCGTCCTTGATGCTTTTGGTGCCGATGGCCAGAATCAGTTCCGGATCGTGCCCCAACAGCCCCGGTTCGGATTGGGTGATGGCAAATTCTCCCGACATCCAGCTCAGGAAGTTTTCTTCCAGAGAGATGTCGAACAGGCTTTCAATCTTCTTCCGGGAACTCCTATAAGATTCGCACCATTGCGGATCGTGGACCGCGAGTGCATTCTCCAGTTCCTTTACAAAAGTCACCGGATTGCTGAAACCGATGTTGGTATAGAGTGCCGTCCGGCTGGACAGGATTTCGTGTGCTTTCATCCGGTGCTTACCCGAGTTCAGCAAGGCCATGATGTACGGATCGACGGTGTCTTTCCGCAAGGTATATCCTTTCACCTCCATCCGTTTGTGGTCGGTATTGAAATAGAGTCCGGCAAAATCCATGGAATTGCTGAACATATCGATGTACTCGTTCCCGGTTCCCAGATAAATATTCAGGAATTGGGGCAGGCGTGCATAATTGATAAAAACGCGGACAAGTCCTTTGCCGGACACCAGTTTTTCGGCTTCGATAAAAGAATGATCGAGACCGATTTTGGGCTTGTTGCGTGAGTCGATGGCCGATTCTACAAGTTTGGAGGTATAGGAACCTACGAAATGGTTGTCCACGAAGGCGCAATAAAAAATATCGCGTGTATCCGGATCGCGCATTTCGAGGATGTTAATCCCGTTGTGCATCCGGTTGGTTACGGAACTGCCCGCCATGGTGAGCACCGTTTCAAGCTGATCCTTCAACAAGTCCATCTTGGAGGCCTTTTGCATGTCCAGCACAATCAGGAAATCCCAATCGCGGGCACGGACCTTATGGATCGAGATGAGCATATCCCGTTTGCCCACAAGCGATAACAACATTTTATTGCTTCGGACCACAGTGTCGAGCGTTTCCACATTCCGGGTGACGTCCTCGAAGGCTTTCGCCCGCTTCAGGCATTGCCAGGTTGCGCTTCCGCTGAACTTTGCCCAATCGTCGATGGGCGCCGAGGACTGGATGATAAATGCCGCGTCTTCGGGCACCAGGTAGATTTGCTGAATGTTGCGGTCGGGCGAAACAAACAGGTGAACAATGGAGTACAAAAAATATACAACCAAGGCTAAACCGGCAATCGCAAGTGTTCTTTTTACGAGGGTCCGGGTATTGTTCTTCTTAACGGATTCAACGGGTAGTTCTTGTGGCCCGTTGTCCAATTCATTTTCGATCATCCCTTTTTCAGTATGCTATTGACTACACGCACCGAAGACACCAGCTTGGCCGTGGAAGTAAACACATCCACATTCCACACATGCGAGGAGCGGCCTTTATGCACGATAGTTGCAACAGCCCTTACCGTATCCCCCTCATGGGCGGAGGAGATATGGTTTCCGCTGACCTGCATGCCGACCACTATTTCGTCCGGCTTGCAAAGTATCATGGAACCCAGTCCGGCCACGGTTTCGGCCAATGCTAGGCTGGCACCTCCGTGCAGGATGCCGAAAGGTTGGCGCGTACGTTCGTCCACGGGCATGGTGGCCTCTACCCTATCTTCGGAGGCGTAAGTGTATTGTATGCCCAGATTTCCCATCAATGCATGGCGGGCACGCTGGTTGAGTTGCTCCAGGGGCACGTCGGCGGGGCGGATTTCGGCAAGTATCGCTTTCTCCACGGCTTCGGCCACGCCGTCTTCATCGTTGGAGGCGGTGATGCGGTCGGCACAGACCTTCACCGAGTCTTGTGCGTTTCCCATAGCGATACCCAGTCCGGCGGATTGTATCATGGAGACATCGCAAACTCCGTCGCCGATGGCGATGACTTCTTCAGAGTTGATACCTAACTTCTCAAGCAAGGCGCCCAGCGTATTGGATTTATCAATGGAGCAGGGCACCACTTCTAGGAAATAAGGTTCCGAACGAAATACATCCAGCGCTCCGTTCAACCTCCGGCGCCAGTGGTCTTCCAGTCCCACGAGGGCTTCTTCGTCATCGCTTACCAGCATGCACTTGCAAGGGGCAAAGTCCACCGCTATCGAGAATTCGGTTTCGGCAATTATCTTCAAGCCATTCAGCTCGGCTTCGCGGCGTATGTGCTCGTTTTCAGGCGAGTCGGTGATAATGGTATCTTCGTGATACGTAAAAATAGCAAACCCGTTCTTACGGGATTTCTTTTCAAGATAGGGCAGCATTTCGGGGTTTATCCTACGCTCAAAGAGTAGTTCGCCACTTTGCGCATTGATAATTTGCCCGCCATTGTAGGAGAGGATGAAGCCTCCGTAATTGCCCAGTTCCAGAGTTTTGGCAATAGGCATCAGGCCATACGTCGGTCTGCCGGAAGCCAACACGATACGCACGCCCATCTGTTGCACCTTCAACAAGGCGGCCAGCGTGCGCTTACTGATTTTCTTTTCACTATCGAGCAGGGTTCCGTCCACATCAAGAACTAATAATTTGTATTTCATGACTTACCGGTTTTGAGTTAATGAAACAAAGGTAAAGTTATTCGAGAGAAAACACAATAAGTGACGGGGTTTTTCTCGTGCATTTTTATTTATTATTTACATAGGGGGACTTTAGTATAATTGCTCAGGTATCTAAAGAGTGTAGGTATTAAATATTTTCCTTCAAAAGAAAACCCGTGCAAGAATAATCCTACACGGGCAAAGCTTTGTCTAAAAGTCTTTGATTATAGTGAGGCTGAACTTAATTCAGTCCCCATTTTCTTTATAGCTGTTAATATTTTGTTAGTGGTTCTTTCTCCCGCAAAGGCTACACCGCTTTTATATTGCCTCATTTTGCTTTCATTGATACCTGCATACTGGGCAAACTTACTAACATTAATCCAATCAAAGTAATTAAAGAAAGAGGCTATATCAAATTTGAAAGTTACCTGTAAATCGGTAAATTCATTTGGTAATGTGCCTGTTTCTTCTTTTACCATTTCTTTAGCCTCATCTATACTTAGCATAAAATCAGCCTTTGCAGCTTCAACGCTTTCGCCATACCCACCAAAGCTATGATTATTTATTTCCTGCTCTGAATAGATGGAATAAAGCCCGTCACTGCCTTTTTCTACAATAGCCGTTACTTTCATATCCTTTGCTTTTTATTTGGGTTAAAACTAAAAGTTCTTATTGATATTAGAATACAGAATATAAGGAAGTGCAGGGGGATTATACCCCTGCTTTCTTCCTGATACTTTTTTCTGTGCCTTTGGGTATTTCTTGGCTATCATGTCGTGGAACTACAAAGGTTTTACCTGTTATAGGTGAAAACCACTGGTCGTGCCTACCTCCATGACTGACAAAATAACAGCCGTTTGCACTTAGCACCCTTTTCAGTTCTGATGTTTTCATATCTCAAAGAACTTTTAGACGCTACAAAAGTAACATATTTGTTACTTTATGCCAAATAAAAGAGTAACAATTTCGCTACTTTAACAGAGATAAGGCTTCCAGATACAAGTTAGTAATCTACAAAAGAAAAGAGGCTCACCGCTTCTCTGTAGCAAGGAAAGTCCCGTAAAAGTAAAGGGAAGTGCCTGAATTCCGACACTCCCCTTTCTCTTAGTTTAACTCGGCCTTTACCTCCTCGTCATCATTTCATCGCACCGCCTCCCAGTGCTCCCAGTGCGGCCGAAACAATAGCCATCACCACTTTCAGGATTTTCTTCCAAACAGACTTCTTCATAAATACACTTGTTTAATTTTTAATTCTTTAATTATTAATTTCCAACGCCTTTGACTTTAAACCCTATCCCAGTGGATTTTCTTCTATTCCTCCGTCACCTGACGACGAACCGCCTTCTTCAGTCGGAAGTTCATCATTGATGCGGTCCACATCTTTGAGGCTAAGTCCTTCGGAACGTGTACTTCCACTAGCCGTAATACGGATTTCCTTATTGGCACGAAAGCAAACGCGCAAACCTGTGATATCATTCGCCGTAAACGCCTCCACCGTTTCTGTGCCCTTGCTATGGGCGGCAAGATAAAAATATCCCAGTCCGTCAATGTTTACCGACCGCCCCAGAAGCAGTTCTTCTTTCAACTCCGTGCGGAAATCTTTCAACACAGAGTTCACCACACCTTCACTCACACCGGAAAGTCGGCTGATCTTTTTCGCAATCTGCTTCAGATCCATCGCCACACCATACTTATAGGTGATTACCGGATATACCTTCTTTATCGACTTCTTGTCCAGCGGATTCAGGAATCGCCAAACCTTCTTGTACAAAATACTCATAGTTTTTCCTCTTTTTAAATTAAATAAATCATGTTCAAAATCTCTTTGCTAACGTTAACGTTGCAAAGATAAAAGATGCGGTAACTTCTATAAAGCTCAAATGAACACTTACTATGACATTTTCATACTTATATTTTTCTCGTATAACAGGCTACACACCTTGCAGGAATGAATCATCATTTACCCATATACACCATATCGTAAATTTACCCACAAAAAAAGGAAGAAAACACAGTAGTATATCCGGAGAATTCGGAGTATAAAATGACGAGGACGACAAAAGAGGCTATTCGTAATGTGGGACGTATCTCTCTGTCGGGTGTACAACCCCAATTTGCTATAGTGATAGATACGGAGAGTTTATATTTGCGCTTTGTTTTTTCAAGAATGATGAAGCAACTTACATTACTCGCCATTTTGACTTTATCACTCCCAATGGCGATGCTCATCTAAAGAATTTTTCGCTGATTGATAGAAATGAGGAATATCGTCTTTCGCCAGCTTACAATTTGATAAACATTTCCTTACATTTAGTAGAGCCCCGCATTTTTGCCCTTGACAAAGATTCGTTCCGCAAAGGCATGAAACTTTTGGATAAGTATCAAGTGAGTAGAACCGATTTCGAAGAATTCGGTTGCCGTATTGGACTTCCAGAGCGGGTTGTAAAACGAGAATTAGATGCATTTGCAAAAGAAAATCAGATGATAAAGGTATTGATTGAGCATTCTTTCTTGTCGGATATATTAAAACATCAATATTGGCTGTCCATGGATTATAGACGGAAGATGTTAGTGTGGTGATTTCAAAAAACGGTATTTACTCATCAAGGCGTTTCTTTAACGCAACACACCGGAAATTCCATGTACTCTCCATGAAGTACCATTGGTGCAAAATACTTCCGTGAAGTACTTAAGAAATATTACAATGTAAGCCCAAGCAAATTTAATAAATTTGCCAGAAGATTGATGGATAATAAAAATCCCACTAACCTACCCCCAGTGCCTTGACCAGTTCATTCCTCCTCAGTTCTAATCTTTCCGGTTTTCCTAGCTGGAACGATGTACAAGACATACCGGGATTTTTTTTAAGGAGTAGTCTAGCCAAGACACATAGGGATAATTCAGATAAGACTATAAGAGATATTCTGCCTAATTCTTTCCAATTATCAGATATCGACTCTTTCCTGTGTTTTTCTGCTACCATAAGCACCAGTGGCGCAACACAATACAGCCCCGAACAAAATAGCGAAGAATGAAATCAGGGCAGACCGCGCGGCTGCGTCCGTTGCTTTATCAGCAGCCACCAGCGCTTTATGTTTGATCTCTTTCCATTCTTGTACGGCTTTCTGCAAATTTACTTCCAAGTTGTCCATCTGTTTTCCTGCTTCTATACGTGCATTATCTATCAGATTCATATACTGTTCGACTGTCTTATCCGCTTCCGCCTTAGACATATTAGTATTGTTAGCTATAGCCTTAGCCAAATCATTCCGGTCTATATTTTGGCTAAGATTTTCCGCACGTTGTTTCAAACGTTCCAAAAAATCATTAACCGCCTCGTCCGTATCCTGAGGAGAAGCAACAATTGTCTTGACGGATTTGCTTAAGTCATCTTCTACCTCCTCCAATTGCTTCTTGAGATAGTCCGGGTGTAATTCTTTCACATTGCTCTTGACAAGTGCAGCACGTATATTCTGTGGTATGTTTTCTTCTTTCAGAGTTGCATTGAAATCAATCTTTCCAAATACTTCTTCCGCTTCTTCAGACAATGCAGAAATACCACTTCCGACAGCGTTACCTGTTCCGGACAAGACACTGCCCGTAACTGATGAAACAGCCCCAAGTGCATTTGCAGTCATTTTTACCGCACCAGCTGCCAAAAAAACACCTAATACGACGGCAACAATCAGTGTGGTAGCCCAAACTAAAAATCCATGTATCATTCCATCCATACCGGCCAGTTTTCCAGCAACAAAACCACCTGCAGCCATGCCAGTAATCAGAATGACGGCGGAACCAATCCCTACAGCAGTACCTATGCCTGAAGCCGGATGTCCAGACAAAGGATCAAACATAAACAATCCGATACTTGAATTTAGAATAGACAACAACACGGATATTGCCAATACAGTCATGACACCGCCAAAAACACTGCCCCAGGACACTCTGCCCTTCAGTTCTGCGAAACTTAATTTTTTCATAATTGTCAGGTTTTTAATTAATACTATGATTTGTATCTCTATAAAAAAACAGTATTGAAAGAATATTTGTTTGATAAATATTTGTCATTTAAACAGACATTTGTGTTAAAAAACGCATGTATATATAAAGTTGTATTTGATGCCGTTATATATAAATCCAAGAATTTGCACCTTATATATCTATGATGTACTTTCACTGCCAATACAGGCTTCTGGCACCATCCGACTTCTTAAATAGATGTTAAATACATTTCTATTTTTCGAACCATCCTTTTTAACGGGCTGTTTTTTAAACAAAGGTTATGACAAAGTAATTCATTAGATTATGCACAGTCATAACTACACAACAGACAGTACAACGTGTATGACATATTTATTGTATTACTATTAATTTATTTAATTATGAAAAAATCTATCTTTGTTTTAGCACTAAGCATGAGTATTCTTACCGTGCATGCGCAAAATGACCGTACGGCCCTTGAAGGCACACGCCCTGGTGACAACTGGTCTATTGAACTGAAAGCTGGTGCTGTAACCCCTTTGACTCACAGCTCCTTCTTAAAAAATGCCCGACCGGCCTTCGGATTCGGAATCGGAAAACAACTTACTCCTATATTCGGTCTAGGTATTCAAGGTATGGGATATGTAAATACCTCAGCCAGCAAAACTGCATTTGATGCTTCCGAAGTGAGCTTACTCGGTAAAGTCAACCTGATGAATCTCGTTGGAGGTTATATGGGCGAACCACGCATTTTTGAAATCGAGACTCTGACAGGTATCGGCTGGCTACATTACTATCAGAATGGCCCCGGTGATACAAATTCCTGGTCTACACGCCTTGGTCTAAACTTGAACTTCAACCTAGGTGAGGAAAAAGCATGGACACTCGGTATCAAACCAGCTATCGTATATGATATGCAAGGAGACTTCAGCAAAACTAAAAGCCGTTTCAACGCCAACAATGCCACTTTTGAACTGACTGCCGGACTGACCTACCATTTCATGTGCAGCAACGGCTCACATCATTTCACAACAGTGAAGCCTTACGACCCAGTAGAAGTAGGCGAGCTAAATGATGCAGTCAACCGTCTGCGATCACAACTGAACGACAAGGACATGCAACTGAGCAATGCCGTACAACAGGCCAACAACTTACAAAAGGAATTGGCAGATTGCAGAACCCAAGCTGCCAACATAGAAACCGTGGTAAAAACCAACCGCATTCCAGAATCCATCATCACCTTCAGACAAGGAAAGTCCGTGGTTGATGCTTCCCAACTGCCTAATGTGGAACGTGTAGCCATTTACATGAAAAAACATCCCGAAGCTAAAGTCGTCATCAAAGGATATGCCTCTCCCGAAGGTAACCTCGCTTTCAATGAGAAACTGGCAAAAGCACGTGCTCAAGCTGTGAAGTCTATACTTGTAAAAAAATACAAGATTAACGACACCCGCATTACCGCCGAAGGACAAGGAATCGGTGATATGTTCTCCGAACCGGACTGGAACCGTGTCAGCATCTGTACTATCGAAGAGAGCAGATAACCTATTACCGTAAACGGAAAGCAAATTCCAATAAAACTGCTTTCCTATATCTCACCGCCCCCTCACTTCCTTCTTGTTTCTCAGCAAGAAGAAAGTAAGGGGGAATTAACAAAATATATTATGGACTTACATTCAGGTTTACCCTATTGGATCGTCAGAAATTCCCTATTGGACTATTTCCACCCTTTGGAGGATGATCTGTCAACAGATATCGTCATCGTAGGTTCGGGTATAACAGGCGCTTTGATGGCACACGAATTGTGTCGTGCCGGAATAGAATGTTGCGTGATTGACAAACGCAGCATCGCAACCGGAAGCTCTGCTGCAAGTACCGCTTTACTACAATATGAAATAGACGTACCCCTCTGCCGGATGGCAAAAATCATCAGCGAAGAAAATGCAGCAACCGCCTATCATGCATGCCTGCAATCCATTTCTGATATAAAGAAAGTACTAAAGGAAACAGGTGTCGATGCCGGATTTGAGCAATTGTCCAGCATCTTTTATGCCAGCAGCTCGGCAGACAACAAACTTCTGGAACAAGAATACGAAATACGGCAAAAGCATGAATTGCCGGTCAATCTGCTCAAGAAACAAGAAATCAGAAAACGATATAAGGTGAAAGTGCCCGGCAATGCCCTGGTGAATGAAACATCCGCACAGATGGATGCCTACAGAGCTGCAACCGGACTGCTCACCTATCATATGAAGGAGAACGGTCTGAAGGTCTTTACCCATACCAACATAAAGAAGTGCACTGAAACATCTGATGGCTGTATCATGATAACAGACAAAGGAAATAAAATTAAGTGCGGATATGTAATCGTAGCCACCGGATTTGAGGCCGGACAATTCCTTCCCCAGAAAATTATGGATTTGACTTCTACTTATGCACTCATATCACATCCGGTAGCCCCCGAATATCTCTGGCCGGAACATTGCCTGATCTGGGAAACAGCCGATCCATATCTTTATATCCGTACCACCGACGGAAACCGTATTATTGTAGGTGGTGAGGATGAAAAGTTCAGCGATCCAGAGCACCGTGACTCACTACTCAGAAAGAAAATCCGTATTTTGGAGAGAAAAGTCAGAAAACTATTCCCCGATATCCCTTTCAAAACAGAAATGGCATGGTGCGGTACCTTCAGTAGCACCAAAGACGGACTACCTTTCATCGGCAATTGGCCCGGCAAGGAACGAATATTTTTCGATCTGGGATATGGCGGAAACGGAATCACTTTCAGCATGATCGGAGCGCAAATAATTTGTCATAAGCTGCAAGATATCAAAGATGAACGTAGTCACGTTTTCGGCTATGATAGAATCGAAAAATATTGGTAAGACAGACAAGAAAACACCTCTCTCCTAGTGCATCTTTTAGGTGCGGATTTCACGGTTTTAATTTACCCCGCGTAATCCGTGCCTAAAATATTATCATAATGACAAGTCTCATATACTTTTGACATTACCTTTGTATACTCCTATACAAACATCCCAAAACAAAAAATAAATCGGTCACTTCTATCAACCAACACATTTTTATTTTGGGATATTCCTATCTATTCAGCATAAACAGCTATGTGACCATCAATACCTTTCAAGACCGGTGCCCAGCCACTGTGCCATACGAGGCTTACCATAAAAGTAATAGAACAACAATCCTACCCAACTGGTCAAAACTACCAGGATAATGGCTATTAACCTTCTTTCCGCCGGCGCATGAATACGCCATATCTCTAGAGCAGCTTTGATAGTTAAGACCAATCCTATAATCCATATTACAAATCCAATCATAATTCTTCTTTATATAAGATATTACTACTAACAGAATGATATATAAAAAAATCAATTAAGTTTTCACTTGCTTCTTTTTTTTACATCTTCATACCCTTCCTTTATTTCTGTCTTGGCCTTTTCAGCTCCTTGTTTGACATCTTTCTTCGCACCTTTCAATGCGTCCTTTACAGCATCAGCGCCATCTTGAACTTTATCGACTGCCTTATCCACTACAACTTTTCCGGTATCCGCCACTTTTTCCTTAGCTTCATCTAACAGGTCTTCCGTCTGACCGGTTATCTTATGAAAAGCGTTAAATACTTTTTCCTTCAATTTCTTGGCTTTTGAAGTACGTGAGAAACGATAAGCCAGAGTACCGATGACCGTACCTATTCCCAGGCCGATCCATAAACTAGAATTTCTATTTTCCATAATTAAGTTGGTTTTAAACGATTAAAATAATTAAAGTTCAATTTTCTTTCTGTTATAAGTCCCGATAATAATGTACCATAAAAAATACATAAACTATTTTTTAAAGTAACACACTCAGTTCTGAAATTTACATGTAAATATATAGATAGATATATCATCCGCTTATTTCCAATATAAAGGCATATCCTGCGATCCTTTATTTTATTATCACTTTACCTACCTGCGGGAACTTGAAAAGAAATAAACGATTGCCCCGATGACAGAACTGGCTATTAGCCTGATCCGCAAATCAAAACTTAGACTTTTCATGGCTGTAGATTTTAATAATGAAACAATCCTGATATTTTATCCTTTCGTAACAATGCAGGTTCAGTCAGTTACGACAATGTAATATACCACTTGCTCCTTTCTCTACAAACTGGCAATTCAAATGTAACCAACTTTAATCCCTGCCATATACTAAAAACACAGCATTAAAAAAAATGGTTCGGGGCATAAAAACGGAATTAACATCATTTTTTGCTTTATAAAAAAATTGAGAAAAGCGCTCGTATCTTAACATCAAAAATCTTTGTATATGTAACAATATATAGCAAACAAATGTAAGCAAACGTTTGTTATTTCCATTAAAAGGAGATCATTCTTCTTTTAAATAAATATTTTATTAACTAAATGCCTTAATTATGAAAAAATTATTCTTGCTGGCCATGATTGCATTGGCATCTGTGGGCATAAATGCCCAAACAGTTAAAGGTGAAGGCTCTTTGATGGGCAACATCGGTTATCAAACGAACTATGAGAGGTTCGGTTTGGGAGTACAAGGACGTTACGCGATAGCGAATAATCTCCGGATTGCTCCGGATGTAACTTTCTATTTTCCTAAAGACAAGATTACCGGATTGGATGTGAGCGTGAATTTCCATTATGTATTCAATTTCAAGAAAGACGGTCAGGGATTTTCCGTATACCCTCTTGCAGGCATCGGCATGCAAAATAATTTCTATGGGAAAAAGAGTATGGAAGTAGACGGTAAAGAAATAGAAATAGACCGAAGCAACTCCACCAAATTCGCCTTTAATCTGGGAGGGGGTATTACACTACCTATCTCCGAACGTAGTTATCTGAATGCCGAGGCTAGGTTTATGTTTGCCAAGGATGACAATGTAGCTATCATGCTGGGATATGGGTACAGATTCTAATGAACTACCCCAAAAAGTTTGACAGTAAATTGTTTACTCATTTGAGAAAGAGTCCGATATTGCATTGGGCTCTTTCTCTTTTACCCCAAAAAGAAATTCTTAACCACGATATTATTTAGATGATTACTTTTACGGGGGTATACTTTGTATGACATGATATTCTTTAAGTCGTTTATGATATCCCCCAGTACTAATATTACTATTATTGACCGGAATGCAAAACAAGGGCCTCCAGTTGTCAAGCCTCACGTACTTCAACCATTTTCGTTGCTACCGCATATTCATCCGGGAAAATTTTGCTTCCCATTTCATTAGCCCATGCTTTAGTGAACTCTGCACCTGCGTAGACAATAATGGCAGAATAATAAATCCATGTAATAAAAACAACCATGAATGCCGCTGCACCATAGATAGTTCCTACATTCGCAATTCCGATGTAAAAGGATATTCCCCATTGCCCTACCAACAATAATAGCGTTGTCACTACAGCTCCAATAAAAACATCCTTACTTTTTATTTTTGCATCAGGCAGAACCTTAAAAATCAATACAAAAATAATAACTGTAACACCTATGTTTAATACTTGTCCCACAACTTTCACAATAAACCCTGCCACTTCCGGATAGCTGGCCATAAACTTATTGCTCAAGTCTCCAATAATATTGGTTATACTAAATGTTATCAGAAGCACGAAAGCAAATACTAAAATTATCGAGAATGAAAGTAACCGATTCTGAATATATTTCAGCCAACTCTTCTTTGGCACGGCCTTTATTCCCCAAATCGAATTTAAGGAACTTTGTATTTCTGCAAAAATGGTAGTAGCACCAAATATAGAAATTCCCAGGCTAACAATAGCTGCAGATGCGGAAGAGTCCGTTCTTTCTGCATGTTCTATAATTAAGCGAAGTGCCCCAATTACCTCCGCTCCCACTATCGGTTCCAACTGAATATACAACTGATTAGCCAAATCCATATGCAAAGCTACCCCAATAGTAACTAAAAGAGAAAGAAAGGGGATAATTGAAAATAGTGTCGCATAAGCTAACGATCCGCTTAATCTAGTGACACTATCATCAATAAACCCTTGTCCGGTATCCTTTACAATCTTGATTAATAAGGATAGGCTTAACTTTTTCTTTCCTATGAATTGTTCCGTCATCTCATGCTTTTTTTACCCAAACAGCAAGATTACGCGCATCCACAGAGAACTCTCCATTTCCTTCTTTATCCAAAGTTACTTCATCCGGAATACTTCCGGTAATTTCGCACCACACTTCACCTGCATGTTCCTTCCCTAAACACATCGTTTTACTTCCCGCTTCATCATTCGAGATTAAAAATACCAAGCCTGAATTAACATGTTCCCCATCTCCTGTACGAATAAAGCCTACGGTTGATGGATGGTCGAAATAATCAACTTGATCACCATACGCATACTTTTTCCTTGCATTCAATAGAATATCTATAATTTTAGTATGTGGCGATTTCTCTCCTTTCATCCCATAATAATCACCATAGAACAAACAGGGATAACCATCCTTCATCATAAAAATAAGACCATACGCCAATGGCTTGAACCAATCTTCAACCTGTGATTCCAAAGAACTTCCATGCTGCGAATCATGATTATCAACAAAAGTCACAGCAAGTTCACAATGGTGCTCCACTAAAGTATTCTTCAGAATATTCCGCAAATCATAATCTTTTCCTTCTTGTGATGCCTGAAACATATTATAATGTAACGGAACATCAAACAAGTTAACTTTATGCCCTACTGCTTCCAGATAATTATCCAATGTTTCCAAGTCACCGTTCCAATATTCTCCCACAGCATAGAAGTCATCACCTCTCTCACTTCTTACCGTATCCAGAAACTGTGCAACGAACTGATCTTTCATATGCTTAATTGCATCCAAACGCATTCCATCAAGATCAAGTTCATTTGAAACCCATTTGCCCCAACGATTCAGTTCGGCGACAACCTCAGGGTGATCTAGGTCAATATCATTACATAAAAGAAAATCGTAATTGCCATTCTCTCCATCTACACCATCACTCCAGGCTTTTCCTTCTCCTTGAATCTGAAATATACCACTTCGCTTTCGAGCATCATCAAATCCAGTCCCGGAAAAATGATAATAATGCCACTTAAAATCCGAATATTTATCTTTACGTCCATGAAAGCTATATCCGGTCCATCCTTGTATTTCATAAGGTTTCCCCAAAGCTTTATTTCTTTGACCAGGATCTACTTCCACCACCATAAACTTTTCCGTAAAATCACCACCTGCTTTATGATTCAAAACGACATCCAGATATACAGCAATCTTATTTTTGTGAAGTTCATCAATCATCTCCTTCAATTCATCTTTCGTTCCGTATTTAGTCCTCACAGTTCCTTTTTGTTCAAACTCACCCAAATCATACAAATCATAAGTAGCATATCCTTCATCCTGCTGTTCATCTGCTTTATATGCAGGTGGTATCCAGATCGCTGTCACACCTATTTCATGTAGATGCGACGCATCCTCTCTCAACTGTTTCCACAACTTTCCGTCATTCGGAAGATTCCACTCAAAATACTGCATCATTACTCCATTTTCCATAACTATTTAATTTAAAATTGATGAGTAACTTAACAAAATAAATAATAAGATGGTTCCCACTATAAATGTAAATTATAGTTTAGTAAGAAAAAAGTATAACACAACATCACATTAAGCATTATAAAAACGCCTCCAATGTTTTTAACCATCTCCAATGGAGTAATGCAAATTATCTTAATGTTTCTTTTCATATACATAATTTACTTGATTATGAATAGGAATTTTTCTTTATCCGTTTGTTTTTACATAATCCAAAATCAAGGATATTCCATAAAATGTTTAATTAAAAAATTTCCAGCTATGTTAGAAAGAGAAATCTGGGGAAATACTTTAGAAGACTGGGGTATTTCCATACTTATTATTTTAGGAACAATTGTTTTGATGAAGTTAATATCATTCCTCAGCAGAAAAGTACTCAATCCATTTATCACCCGTACCAATAATCGGCTGGATGATATAATTTATTATTCTTTAGAATCGCCCGTCAAGTTTGCAATTATGTTATTAGGTATTTGGATAGCTATTCACAGGCTTGTTTCTCCGGATAGTTTTGTAAAAGTAATAGATAATGCTTACAAGATACTGATTATTCTGGATATCACATGGATATTTGCCCGATTATCCAGTAGTTTATTGCAAATCTACTGGGGACGACAATCGGATGGACAAAACAACAAAATGATGCCCATTATCAGACGGACAATACTGGTCATTGTGTGGATAATCGGTCTTGTAATGGCCTTAAGTAATATTGGAGTCAATATTGGTGCATTATTAGGTACTCTGGGTATTGGAGGTATCGCATTTGCCTTAGCAGCCCAAGACACTGTAAAAAATGTGTTCGGCGCTTTCACTATATTGACAGATAAGCCTTTCAACATAGGTGATACGATTCGCGTGGATAATATCGAAGGCACTGTGATTGATGTTGGAGTTCGAAGTACAAAAATCATGGACTACAATAAACGTATCATCACTTTCCCTAATTATAAAGTTACAGATGCTTCTATCATAAATATCTCTTCCGAACCGATGCGTCGAGTCGTCTTGAAACTTGGATTGACATACAACACAACATCCGAAAAAATGAAAGAAGCTTTAAATATACTGAAAGCCATTCCTAAAAGAATAGAAAATGTATCTTCCAAACCATCAGATACCACAGCTGTTTTTACAGAATACACAGACTCTGCACTGAACATCATGTACATATATTTTATAGAAAAACAGGGAGATATTTTAATGGTAACTTCAAATGTAAATATGGAGATTCTAGACTCATTCAATAAAGCAGGCATTGATTTCGCATTCCCAACACGAACGATTTACGTTGAAAAGGATGAATTGGCTGATTTGGCAAAAGAGAAAAAATAGTACGCACACTTTATCCTCAAATCACCCCACTAATATAAATCCAATGTAACAAAAAAAATCCCGACGGTATATAATGATTTCTATACCGCCGGGATAATACAGATACTTTTTAATTCTATCACACTCATACCACACCAATACTCAACCCATATCTACCTTATTTACAATTATCTGAAAAAGATTCAAGTACCTTTTTCGCCATTTCAACCCGTTTCTTTAAATACATGCAGACAGTTTCCCATCGATAATAAGGAAAACGGGAAGTTGAAACAGGAAGTGTCATTTCTTTTTCATTCAAAAGAAATTTCACCCATATTTCTAGAGCCTTGTCATGATAAAAAATCCACTGTACATTAGCAGCCATCGGAGCAATCTCATAATCTTTCCAATATTTAGATACAGAATCAGGAACAACAACTTTAACATCCGTTCCTTCTACACCCATTAATGCTACAAAAGGAATAACTGTCTCTGCATGAGCAAAACGAAAGTTCGCCCTGGTATCCGACTTGCCCTTTATCACTTCATCAGCTGAATGAATAAATTCTGATAGCAGAGGCCATGCAATTGCAACAGGCAACATTCGCCCAACCGGCGAAGAACTTTTACTCATATATTGTCGCAAATTCTGAGTCTGCCAGTAATTATCCCATTCACCTATTGTGAAAAGACCATCCAAATTTATCGGAGTACCTGTATCTGGTAGTATGGCAGCAATGGAGAATAAAGCCATGACAAATTCCTCTGCCTCCTTATCTGTTTCCTGTCCTGATTCCAGAAAGAAGTTTTCCATAACAGAAGCAGGAGAAATCTTTCGTCGCACAAAAGTCTCGTATATAGGACGCCAATCACCATTTTCTTTATAATCAACATAAGATTGGTTTAAATCGAAGAAACGAAGAATATCATTATATTGCTTCCCTTCATTGCGTTGTATGTGTAAAGAAGAATTAAACTCTACCATACAAGCAAGAAATGCATCCATACTATGTATACAACGGGGAACATATGTCGCAATTGCCTGCACTTTGACAGAATCACTGAATAACTGTGGATAGCGTTCTATCATACGTCTGGCAATACCCCGTTGTTCCTCCTCTCCCACCACTGATAACTTCCCCCATTGTCCGTCAAAAGTTTCCGATAGATTCTGTATTGTAGAAAGCAAGGTTACTCCTCCTGATGTTAGCCTATTTTCTCGTCGAGCCAATTCCAGAATCTCCTTCACTCTATTCAAAGCCTTTCCTGAAGTTGGAAAACGCGCTCCATGTCTCCCCAAATGGTTAACATAAAACGGAACCATACTATCCTGAAAAAAGCCAGACGAGTCTTTCACAACAGGATACGGCATGGCTGTCCCTGCGTATTGTTGTATCCTATCCTGTCCCCATAAGATGGAAACGGGGCAAAACATAAAAATTCCAATTAACAATAATCCTTTCATATCATAAATCTTATATGTGTAGATTATAACGATGAAAGAAGGATTATGTTTACTTATAAACGACTCTGAGAGAATTCAATACCATAGTATCAAGGCATCTTCGGTTGTTATACATCTTCAGCCAACGGCCATCAGAAAGAACGACATATGGAGTTATATCATTTATTATCAAAATATTAGGCCACAACTTTTATCTATTACAAGTTTGAAATATTGACTGCACGGCATAGTTACTTGGCAATAAAACACTACATGGGATAAACATATAAACAGTACTAATATAGCCAGCCAGCCTATTATTAAAATGAAAATTGTTGTTAAATCCTTTTTTTACACCCAAACCATTTTCTTACACAACATGTTTTTTTTCAAAACGGGACCGATGGTTTTCCGTCTGATATGATTCCTCAAGCCATCTGTTCCAACAGTATTATTTTAACTAAAACTTAATATTATGTATTTTATTTGGTACATTATCATTGGAATCGTTGCCGGACTCATAGCCGGCAAGATTATGAGAGGAGGCGGTTTCGGACTTCTCATTAACCTACTCGTAGGTATTGTAGGTGGCGTATTGGGTGGCTGGGTATTCGGCTTGTTGGGAATTACTACCACAGGCCTTCTGGGTAGCCTTTTCACCTCTGTTATCGGTGCAGTTCTATTATTGTGGATCATATCCTTCTTTCGTCATCCCAAGAGAACTGATATTTAAATTTTTATTAACCTAAACCCTTTTTGATTATGGAAACTAGTAAATCTAACTTTTTGATTGGGCTGGCAATAGGTTCGGCCATCGGAGCACTTGCTCAACGTTTTTCACGTACGGCAAAAGCCAAGATGCTAAAAAAGAAAATTCATAATGCCATGGCAAAGATTGCCGATCGTGCTGAAAGCCTTGCAGAAACCGTGAGAGACAAAGCACTGGATGCAAGTACCAAAACCGCCGACAAGGTTGCAGATGCGACCTTTGACGTTGCCGAAAAGGCTGACACTCTGAAAAGTAAAGTCCATGCAGCTGCTTTAGAAGCCAAAAAATAGGCTACTATAACAAACAACTAAAATTACGGGACGTATTTTCAATGCTTCCCGATCCATTTCACTTGAATTAATGATTAATGAATATGAAATGGAACAATAAATGCCAATATACTCCCGCATCCCTGCGGGAAAAGAGTTATGAAGAATTGTACACGCTATGCCTGTCCGCCTATACAGAGGGCCGTACGGATGAGAGGAATAAAAGCTTGGAAGCGTATAGACTCAGGTGCAGCTGTCTGTTCGGAAACAAATGTATGGACTCTTCCCTTTCCGTGGGAGTGCGGAAAAGGATATGCGACGGAAATTGTCATTATATAAAGAAATATATGTCTGAACTGGACAAACTGGAGGAATAAAATTCATTTTCTCCGATCCTTTCTCATTTATATCTCTACCGACAACTTTACCCTCTTGACTTGATTGGATAAACCTCTTCCGGTCTGTATATACGGCCCGGCAAGGATATTCCTATCTTTAATATACAGATGTACATCTAAAATTAACCTGAATTATTAACTTAAAAATGAATCTGTTATGTTTTACCATGTAAAAGATCTTCAGTTCAATGCCCGTGTATCACATCCGGATCCTCGTTTTGCTCGTGTGATGCTTGAGGCATTCGGAGGGGCCAACGGTGAGTTGAAATCCGCTCTACAGTATTTTGTACAGGCATTCAGTTGCCATAACCCCTACCCTGACAAATATGACATGCTCATGGATATTGCCACTGAGGAGTTCGGCCATCTTGAAATCGTAGGTGCAACCATCCAGATGCTCCTCGGACCAGTAAACGGAGAAATGAAGGATGTATTGGAAGATACTCCTCTGCGTACCATGATGGGAGGAAAAGCAGGCAAAGAGGATCTTATCCACCAAGCCTTCACCAATCCTGTGTTTCTGGTAACAGCTCCCGGTAGTCCCGTACTGACCGACAGCAACGGGAACCCATGGTGTGCCACCTATGTATCGGCCAATGCTGACCTGACAGTGGACCTGCGTTCCAACATGGCGGGTGAAGCACGTGCCAAGATAGGTTACGAAAACCTTATCCCACTTACGGATGACCCACTTGTAAAAGAAACGCTCACATTCCTTATGACTCGCGAAGTGACCCATTTTCAACAGTTTGAGGCCGCTCTGGAAACTATTCAGCCTAACTTTCCTCCGGGAGTATTCCAAACATCCCCCCGATACAGTAACCTTTATTTTAATGATTCCAAAGGAAAGGAAGCCCGCGGACCATGGAACGAAGGCAAAAGTACGAGGCTCAAAGAAGAATGGCAATATATTGAGAATCCACTGGAGGAAGTCAGAAGTACTGACGGACTACTTCAACGTAAACCTAAAGGCACCAAACGTACGGAAAAGGAAGTACGCCAGACAGATGAAAAACTAGCCAAGGAACGGAGCAGCGAGATACTCTCCCATATCCCTAAAGGAGAAATGCGTTGGTGTGAATATGGAAATGCTAAGAACGGAAACAAATAAGACTTCCGGTTCTACTATTGTTTAACTTAAAAACTAAATTTTATGACAACAAAGAACGAAAAAAAACAGATGGAAGCAAAGGGTGGCAAAAAGTGTACCCAAAGCAAAGCTAAAGAAAGTAAGCCTGCTGCTTCAAACAAAAAATCGGAAAAGAAATAACTTGATCTTCCGACAGTATGAAGTCTAAATCTTCATCCCGGTGGAGAACTGGTTTCTCCACCGGAAATCCTAAAGCATATTGTATAACAAGCAAAAATAGAGAACTATATGAAAAAGATAATGTTTATCACACTGACAATTTTATTTGCACTGTCCGCATCATCCTGTCGGGACAAAAAAGAACAGAACCGGACAGAACAGCAGATTGAAAATGCAAAAGAAAACGTAAATGACGCATTAGACAAGGCCTCTAACAAAATAGAGGATGGTGCCGACAAAGTTAAAGATGCCTGGAAAGAAACCAAGAAAGACGTGCAACAAGGTACGGAAAAGGTAAAAAAAGAAATAAAAAAGGATTATAACAAAGCTAAAGATGAAGTAAAAAAGCAGCTTGATTAAGACTGTCATATAAACCTTTATATCTCGATTTACTATCTCTCATTTAATTTATACAGGTATGAATATTCTTGCTATTTGGGTCGTTGGAATAGTTCTGACCATAAGATGCGCCTGGGAAATAGGTTGCCTGAGAATACCGAAAGAAAAAAAACTTATGGCAATCCTGCTGGTAGTCCTTACAAGCTGGATAGGAGCATTCCTCTATACTTTCTTCTTTAAAGAGAAGGTAGGAGCATGGCTAGACAGGTAATGACGAAAACCAAATTGGTAAGATATTCGGGTGTTTAAAGTTCTAATAAGAAAAGGACAGTGCGTGATGCATAGTCCTTTTGAATTAGATAGTTACTTGATATTAAAAACAAGAAGCAAATATGGGGTTCAATTCGAGGAACTCCCGAAATCAAAGCAAAATCACAGCCAGCCGTCGCAAAAGTTACATTTCGCCGTCCGTTTTCTATTTATCGTTCGGTCGGATTTGTAATCCAATTGTTCTTTGTTTTAGGATTTATAATCCGAATAGAAACATTTTTTACCTGATGTTAATCGGATTGCAAATCCTGATACCCGGAGGAGGAAGTGCAGATTACAAGAAACACGAACTAAGTTGATAAGAGAGATTAATTCTCTGATGAGTGATAATGACAATCCTTCTAAGTTTTGAAAGTGCGGAACCTGCATGGGAAAGAAGCAGCTACGATTTATTCCAGCATTTCCCACCTGTTCAATGGAAACTATTTAACCTGCAAAAGCTAAAGAAACAGAACCCGTCAAAATTATATCAGGAAGTAGAAAAATTATAAACAATTTTCGCCATAAAATAGTTTAGACTTGGCTATTTGGAGAGAATCTGATGCATAAAAATGCCCCCATTCCGATACTTCCCCTTCCTTTATTTAGCTCGCTACCACACTCCCATCCACATCTTTACCATCATCCGCATGAGGCTATTTACTTACAGAGATGTTTCTTTGACACAACGTACTGTAAACCCAAGCGAGCGTTTTCCGGCATGTGCTATATGTATCTGGTCAGTTCCAGCATACATAACGCATGCCATTGTATATTCCGGACCACAAGGGGATGACATCCACGAGTATGCATTTGCTCCTATTCCTTTAATCAGCGCATCAGTAGCATTACGGAAACCTGATACCGGTAAAAAGGTACTTGTACCTGTCATTCCACCAAAATACAAGAAATAATTGCTGCCACTTGTCGTCTTCCAAACAAGATTCAATAAATTATACCAAGCTCCGATACTGCCATATCCAATCCCTGTCCAAGTATCCGCCGGAGCAACACGCCAACCAGCAGGACAAGGGTCATAAATCGTTTTTTTTCCACTCTCATTTTCTGTGCCCCAAGGAGCAGGGTCCAAAATTGTACATGGAGGAGGATTTGTACTATTGCTACTACCCTTCGCCGTATTATTGTCACCCCACAAACAATTCGAAACTTTCCATTGATTAGAGTTCAACGTTGCATTATTTATCCAATTATCTCCTTTAATAAACACACCAGGGTGTTGAATACTATAATCCAAATTATTTTGAATGGTACTCCCAGTCGTCGTAGCCTCCACAGCATTTAAATAAAAAGCATCAGTCTTCGACAGATTTACATCATTCAAAGGAAAGGGATCTTTACGCCCAAACTGATAACTCAAATTAAAAGCTCCAGTATTCCCCGCAAATGTAAGAGAGCTATTTGTTTTATCTAACAGCGCACCTAATTTACATTCCATCAAGACTAATTCACGCTCACGCATAGCTATCTTTTTTACTGTTTCATCCGGAAATGCATTTGCATACCATTCCCGCTTAGTATTGGTCTTTATCTTTAGGACATGGCTTTTGTTTAATTCTGTCAAATTTACTCCGTCGGTACGCCAGATATGCCAACTCCATAATATTTGGTCTGAACTGTTTCGCACAGCTATTAGGGCATTTCCTTTAGCTGTCCCTGTTTTGAATTTTACATATCCGGAACTATTATCCCATTTCAAAGAAGCAATGATTCCACTATTTGTCTCCCACACAAGAATAGCATCCTTTATTTGATTTTTGGGAATTGTTACAGCATCCGTACTTCCTGTAACTTTGCTGGGCATCAAACTTATGCCCGAACCATACTGCTGTGCTGCATAATCTCCCGTCTCTCCGTTACCTCTTACGGTTGCATTGAAATTATACCATGCATTATCTGTGGCTGCGAGATAGCAGTTTGCGCACCCATCTTCACTAAGATCAACCCCAACAATAACTCTGGAATCACTGGCCATACCATATCCGTCAAATGTAGCTTTCAGAGTAATGTCATACCTATAATTACCATTCCGTTTGATATTGAAGTCACTCGTATTGTTTTCGCCAAGATACACCGTCCACGTCACGGTTACAGCACCTACCAATCCATGAATAACTACGTAGGTAGCCTTGGCTGGTGCATTGGCAGAAGATTTATCTTTTTGTTGAGAGATAGATGTATTTACTCCTCTTCGATTCTCAAGCATATAGAATGTTGTACCAGCGGTAGTTGCACTACTTGGACCTATACCGCCACAACTCAACCAAGTGGTATTTGTCGCATCTGCTGTTCCAGATACATAGTAGGAGTTTTTAGGAAGATTATATATTTCAAAATTGGTAATAGTAATCCCACTGCTTTCTTTCACTTTGATTTTCAACTCAACTCGTGCAACCATACGGGTCAATACCAGTCGTGTGGCTAAATCCTGCGCTCCCGCCTTGATATTCACACTCTTCATGCTTCCGGTCATTGGCAAACTAGTACCTTTACCCAAATCGTCCCAATTGGTAAGACTATACACCATACTTTTCAGATATGACTCCTTATGTATGGCATATCCCTTGAACAAGTCGGCTTTGCCTGTATTGGCAATGGCATAGATAGTACATCCGGTAGCGCTACGGGTATTAACGGTAACCGTAGAACTACCCGTCTGATATTTCTGACCGATCAGTTCACCCGAACTGTTATACACCAGAATATGAAGATTGCTGACCACACTCTCATTGACTGTCCGGGTAGCAATATCCACCTGTTCCTCACCCTGCACTTCCAACCGGATGGTAGCGGGCAGGTCTTCCTCCGCACCTATAGCCTCCACATCCTCTTCCGGTTGGCAGGAACTGCACACAGCCGTCATCGCCAGCAACGTGCCCAGCATGAACAGCACCAACAGCACTTTCCAACAGAAAGGAACAGGCTCTTCCTGTGTACGGTATACTCTGTATTCAAATAACCTGATCATTGTATTCTTACTTACATTTCTACATCCGGCTTACATTTCCACATCCTGACTGACCGTACCCCAGGGAACCACACTCACAACGACCTTCACCTCCGCATAGCGGAAGTCAATATCTATATTAGTCTGTTTACCAACAGGAGCATACAAAGGACGGAATTCATTGTCTTCGGTGATAGTCAACAATTTCTCCTCCTTCCGGTAGATGTCAATTTCTAACGGCCTCCCCTCTCCGGTAGGGAAGATATGGAAAGGCGGCGCATAGACATCCCCTTCAGCGTCGGTAACGGAAGCCGGTTCATATCCGGCCCCGCTCCCGGCAGCCTCACCCGTGAAATCCATTTCCGTACTGGTGCAGTGCACTATGAAGCGGTACGATTCACCCTTGTAAGGATAACGCTCGGAAAGATAACGCGTGCGTATGCTGAGACCCGCCACCATACGTTCCATTACGAGTGTAATGTCCGCACCTTCCACGCTACGGGTCTCCGTCTCCCCTATTTCCCTGCGGCAATAAAACAGGTCCGTGAGCGGGAGATGCGTGCCATGAGCGTATTGCCGGAGTTGAAGTTTCGCATCTTTCAGAGGGGTGCCCGGCGCTATCTCCGTAGTAATCAGGCTATCTTCTTTCAGATTTCCCCAGGCTACCAGCGTGAGACGTTCGCCTTTGTCCTCTCCAAAATAAAAGTCAGAAAAGCCATCGGAGGGAATCATCCTGACGAAACCCCGCTCATTAAAGAGGTAGATATCCGATTTCTGCAAGGCCCCGCTTCCGGTGAGGTCGTTCCCGTCAGCATCCACCGCGCGGACATGAAGTTCGTAACGGGCACAACCTTCCATATCCTCACGTACGCACGAGGCGCAGCAGAGAATAAAAAGAAGAAAGAGCGGAAAGATGGAGGATGTTCCGGAAAATCGCATAGCTTGGGCACGGATTGGTTTATAATGTCATGTCAGTCTCATATTAATTATCACTCGAAGGTCACATCCTGTCTGACGGTGAGCGCCCAATCAGCGACAGTGACCGTGAGTTGCAGGGTGGCGGGGTCTATATCCGTTTTGTCATCGGCTGCACCTTCACCCTTGATGACGGCGGTAAGCACGTAACGGGTATTAGCGGCTATACTGCCTTTGTCCGTACCCGCTCCTCCTGAAATGGTGGTGTTAGCCTGTTTCTTGTTAATAGTAATAGGATAATAACGGGCTATGGGAGCACTGGTAGAACCGCTCCCATCCGCATCAAACAATCCTTTAATGATAAGTTTAGTCGGCTTACTTGAGTCAACATTCGGAAATGTGTAGAAGTAGTAAGGAGTGGTGAGTTCCGTATTGGCTGTATGGCTGGCCACCGTCTCATACAGGTATTGGGTTACGACTGCACCCTCATGTCCCCCGTTAATGGGGGCACCGCCTGTCTTGTCCGCATTGACGGAACTGTCGGCATTCTTCAGGTAAATCGCATCCACCTTGAACGTCGCATCCTTGAACCGTCCCACCGGATCGAAAGCCGTCTTGACGCTGCTGATGGACACCCTCGCCACAAGACGGGACAGGGCTATGTTCGCCTCGGTTTCCGTTCCCGCCGTGAAATCCTTTCCGGTGGTACTTCCCAGCATCGGGAGGTTGTTGGCCTTTTGCGTATCCGTCACCGCACCGGCTCCAGCAGCCTTGGTGGTTTCCGAAAGTAGCATCAGCTTGGCTTTGAAACCGGCAAGGTTGGTAACTCCCGCAAAAAGTCCTGTAGAGGCATTGGCCACCACATAAATGGTCTGTCCGTTGCCGGGTTCGCAAAGCATCGTAATCTTCTTGCCAGTACCACTTGTTGCAGCCTTGATGTCATCGCCCGTGAATTCCCGCAGGGCATTGACAGGGTTGCCCGATGCTCCGGTGAATACAGCCACCGTCAGGCGGTTGATCTGGGATTCATCCGTGGTAGGCAAAGTCCCCGTAGCACGGCTGTCCGCCGGTGTTCCCACCAAGGTCAGTTCAAGTCTTGCAGTCTTTTCCTTCGGCTGGATTACATTCTCGTTTTCATCGCTGCCGCATGCGGTCAGTGAAAGGGTGGCTGTTGCCAGCACCGCCCATAAGTAGTTACTCGTTTTCATATATTATACCGTTTATGGTTATTCTGTATCATTTATCCGTATCGCCCATTTCTCAGTTTTCAATTTTCAATTCTCAATTTCTCCAACGCCTTAACCGCCTGTTCCACTCCGGCCGCGGCAGCCATCGTGAGATACACCTCAGCCTTGTCACGGTTGCCTTCGAGCAGGCAGAGGATGCCCATATTGTTATAAGCCATCGGGAGGGTGGCGAAACGCTCCAGATACCCGCGTGCCCTGGACAGTTCCTTTTTGCTCAAGGCAACCGCAGCCGCATTGATGTTGGCTTCCGGACTGTCCGGGAAAAGTCGGGCAGCAAGGTCAAGGACGTCATTGTATTCGGTGGAACCTGCCGGATAGCTGCCCGCCACGGCGAAGAACTCGTTCAGGCGCAGGGCGCGCTGCTTTCCACTGCGCAGCAGTTGGAGGCTTTCGGCAGCGCCCAGAGGCTTACGCGTGTATTCTATCCGGTAGTCCACACGCATCACCGCCGGGAATATCTTCTCCGAGAGATACCTGTAAGGCTTGCCGTCGGCAAGAGACATCAGCATACGTTCGCGGCCTTTGGAGATCTCCACATTATCAATAAGGTCGAGGGTGGCATCTTTCAGCATCATATCGCTTCCCCTCACCAGGCTGGTGATCGAGTCCCAGTCTTCAGGAATCCAGTCCACCTCCAGCAGGGCTTTGCCCGACAGACGGTTTTCACGCAGGTATTCCTTCAGTTTAAGAGCACGTATCAGGGCGTTGGTCTCGTTCTTCTTCAGGTTACCCACCGGGGCGCCATAGCCCCTCACACAGACTTTAGCCAGTTCCGTGCCCGTCTCCCGGCGTACGTCACGCAGGGCGTCACGAAGACGGTAGTAAATCTCGAAGTTCTGCTTTTCCTCGGAGAGTTCGCCCAGTTGCTTACCGTCCTCCCGGTCTTCCTCCCGGTCAAAGTACGGGATAGAACCTGTGATGCAGTGCAGCGTGTCCTTGTCCGGTGCGGGCTGAATGAAATTCACCAAGGAAAGGAAACCGGCGTCGGTACCCGCATCCCACGGGGAGGTCCTCAGCTTCGGCAGGCGGAGGCCGTCCGCTATCTTATCCTCGTAAATATCTCCTTTCTTTCCGTGGCAGGCACATTCCTGAGAACGGAGCAGGAGGACGGCCTGTTCCATCCACGGCTCGTAAGGGATAGAAACCTTATAGGTAAACGCGCGGGAGACCGCAGCGTCGTCACGGATTACGACCGCCGGGATGGGCGAAGTACGCGCCTTGCCATTACGTTTGCCCGCGGACAATGCCTGCGCCCGCTGATACACTTTCTGTTTCTCCGCACCGTTGATGAGGACGGAGGGAAGTTCCTGTTCGTATTCACCGCTTTTAAGCGCGGGAGTCACGGTCAGGGATTCGTCAGAAGGCATTTGAAGGCTTTCGAAGTCTACGGAAAGTTCCACGTTCAGGTGTCCGTCAGTCAGCGAGAAATGCTGTCCGGTGACAAACAGTTCTCCCCGGTAGAACTCCTGCCCGGGGCAGAAGCTGCATATGGCGAACAGAAGTGCCAATGTCAGAGGAATACGGATTAAGTTTTTCATGCTCTATGTTCAATTACAAATTACTAATTATAAACCGCTTTCAATTTTCATCTTCCAGCTCTCAACTCTCAATTCCCAACTCTCAATTTATCAGGTATACCAGCGATACCGTGGCACGGGTCGGAGCCATGAAGTTTTTATGACCGCCACCGGTCTGCTCGCCGCAATGCAGGCAGCGGTAGCGTTCATAGCCCGAGTGCAGGAATCCGACACCGAGGCTTGTCTCGATGCTCCAACGGGGTGAAAGGATGAAGTGGTAGCCGTATGATACGCCAAGCCCCAGAAAGTCACCCTCGTATCTTGAAGAGCGGATGCCCTTGAAGAGTCCAAGCGGGAGTTTCATGCCGCCTGCATTATACACCCCGTACATCAGGTGCGCGCCAAGGAAGTGGCCGCCGAAGGGCTGGCACATCCAGTAACGAAGTTCAGGCTGTACGAACCAGTGTTTCCAGCGCTTGTCACCACCCGCCGGAAAAGGGTTGTAGTGAAAACCCGCTTCCAGCGTGAACCGCTCGGAGAGTTTGACCTCCACGGAAAGGTTGGGCGAGGAAAGCGATCCCGTCAGCAGGTCGCTCTTCACGGCAAGGGTCTGGGAATGCAGGTCTGCAAGGCAGGACAGCAGCAGGAACAAGGGCAGTATGTAAGCGATGCTTTTCAAAGGATTCTCCGGATTACGTCTACAACTCAAACAGCTTGATTTCCTTCAGATATTCACGCGTGATATAGTTTACTATGCCGAGTTTCTGCGCGGCTTTACCATAGCGCATGTGGAACTCTTCAGTAGTGGGATGGTTGCAGTTCAGGTGCTCGCCCGTGGCTTCGAGGATGTCGAGAAGGGAGACATCGGAGGATTCACGCGCGGGACTGTACGACCGTATATTACGGGATTCTCCCCGGTCGGACAGTTTGATAAGTCCGGCTCTTAGAAGCTTCGACAGCAGGACATCCAGGCCTTGCTCCGTAAGACGGCAAGCGTCCGTACGGGCGGTGTCGCCTCCCGCATAGATGTCGTTGAGTACTGCGATGGCAGCTTGTGTTATGGGTGTTATCATGATATTTGTTGGGTTTTATCCATTATATACACCGACATTACCTTGTAGGTAACGGATACACACAGATACGATAAGAGACAAGGCTCATAAAAGCCCGGCATATATAAGAAATTATACGTACATGCGGCTCACGGTGTACAATATCCTTTTCCCGTCTTCGAATTTAGGAAACGGGTAAGGGAATTTATATACGGATTTACACGGGTAGGTCGAGAAAACCCCTTTCCATCCCGTATGCTGAAAAAGAAACTTGTAGAACCTGTAGTATTTGTTTCCTAATATAAATCGTCGGTTAATTAATCCATGTAAACAGGCAAATAAAACATCTTTCTCTTGGGAGTTAGAAATATATTATCTACTTTTGCGCCATAATCACATCTCCGTTACCTACAAGGTAATTTCCATACATCACACTACATATCAACGGATTACCACCCATACACTGTATTAGATCATCCCTTAAATATGTAATTCATTATAACCTTGTTCGCCCGGTCCATCCGGCTATTTCCGAACCCTTTCATATACCCTTCGGTGGTGGTTACGGAAGCGTGTCCCAGCCCTTCGGAAATGACCTCGATGGGAATGTGGCAATACCTGCCCACCGTAGCCCATGTATGCCGTGCACTGTACGAAGTCACTTTGCCTTGTACCTTCTTCCACAGGGCAAGCGCACGCAGTCTGCTGTTAAGCAGGCGCAATATCCGTTGGTAATCCCGGTAAGCGGCCATACCCTCCAGGTTCCCGTCCAGAAAACAAAGCAGGTAGGGTGAAGTGTCGTCCCGGTTCCGGTAGCGTTCCAGCAATTGCATGGCACGGCCGTCCACACGGGCGGATAGCGGCATACCCGTCTTCCGGCGGCGCAAGGTCAGATAGCCGTCCTTCAGATCGGACTTCCTCAGGTGGGCAAGATCCACAAAGGGCATACCATGGAAACGGAACATCAATTCCAGGCACGCACGTGCCCAAGCCATGCCGGGGGAAGTGATGTCGGGCTCCCTTTCCACCAGCAACTTCTGCATATCGTCCCGTTCCAGCACACGCCGGTGGTCCGCCTTGCGCCCGGTGAACACGTCACGGAACTGGTGGGGGATGAAAGCCGCCAGTTTACGGGCTACCGCCCGGTTATAAACCGCCTGGAGCATACGCATATAGGTGGAGACGGTATTCCACGCCAGCCCCTTCCCGCCCTTATGGAGCAGGTAACCCTCATACGCCTTCAGCCACAAGGGCGTGATGCCGGACACGGGCAGCCCCTCGCCACCGAAAGCCATCACCGACCGCAGCACGCTGCCGCATACATGAGCGGTGCCGTACTGCCCGTTCATTTCAAGTTCAGTGACCACCGAACTCATAAATTTGTTTAAATAGACTGTTTTCATATTCATTCATTTTTTCGCACGTTGTCGCACGCGCATATACTACGTCACAAACAGGAGTCAAAGACAAATGTTTCGTTACAATACTATCTTTAACCACTGCATTCAAGTCTTGTCAGACATGTTAATTTGACAGATATTTGCACCAAAGGTCAGAGGCGAGTGCTTTGACCCGTAGAGGAACCATCCGTTCCTCTACGGGCAAGGCACCCTTCCTCGTAGAGAAACGACCCGCAGGTCGTAGAGCAACATCGACATACTGTAATCATGGGATTTTCCATCGTTTGCCGGAGTAACACATCTGCCTTCTTCCACTGCTCCGAGGAACGATCCCCGCCACAGGGACACAAACGTATGGAAATATTTTTCACTTCAAAACAATATACAAAATGATTACAGTTACCATTCAGGTGAAGCCCTATCTCGCGGCTTACCTGCAAAGCGCATACGCGCACTGCACAGTGGAAGGTGCCATCCGTTTTACCAAAAACCAGAATCTTTACAGTTGCCTGCTACAGCTCACCACTCCCCGCCCCAAGGGCGTGTCGTGGCGGGACCGGGGGAATGTCACCCTCTCCCTGCCTTGCCCCAGTGTGGGGAAAGACCCGAGGACCTACAATTATCTGGGAGAGGAGGCCGTGAAGGTTCTGGAGCAGGAAATCAACTATGAAATGAGAATGGATTATTACCGCTTCCTGCGAAGGAACAAGTTTAAGAACGGGATGATGTTCACAAGGGCCACGGAGCTGTATCTGGAAGAGCACGGGATGAGGGAACTTATACCGGAAGAGACATTGTTGAAGAGTTATTTCCTGTGGGTGAAGAAGGTGGAAAGAAAATAGAGCAGCAAGCCTTTGTTGTATAATACAGAATATGACAGATGCGAACATATTAAAAACATCTCCGAAAAGAAAAGATTCATTACTGTGTTAGATCATAGGTTAAAGAAAAAAGGAGGAGAACAGAGTATTACATAGTGAGGATGCAATAAGATAAACTATATCTATTGAAAACAGATAAATTCTTTTTCTTCCTTCATATAGTAAATTCTTTTTCTTAACTTTGTAGCATTATGTACACAAGTAAGTTGTACTAAATTTCGTTTCAAAATATGCGATTATCAATGATTCCTGATACATTATTGCCAAACTCATGTCTGGTGAGTTAAAAGTTAATGATTTAAATAGTTAACACATATGGGAGAGAACAAGATACCTGAAATGAAGCCTCAACTTGAGCTAATAAAGAAGTACAGTCAAAATGGAAAGGAATATTGGACTTCGCGTGATTTATGTGGAGCTATGGGTTATACGACCTATTACAGATTTGCTTCTGTAGTAAAGAAAGCTATTGCGATTGCTCAAGCAAAAGGAATGGATATAAACGACCATTTTCACCTTACTGTAGAAATGGTTAAACTTGGTTCCGGAGCATACAGAAATGTAGAAAACTTCCATTTATCAAGAATGGCTTGTCTTATCATTGCCGAAAATGCAGACTCCAAGAAAGCATTAGTACAACAAGCGCGTATCTTTTTCAAAAATCAGACAAGTTTATTTGAGCTAACCTCCAATAATCTATCCTCCAATATCTTACTCTATAAAACAAGTCAGGGAGAAGTAAAAATAGAAGTGATATTCAATAATGAAACCTTCTGGATGTCTCAAAAGCGGATGGCTGCTCTTTTTGGAGTAGATGTAAAGACAATCAATTATCATTTAGGACAAATATACGAGTCTGGAGAATTGCAAGAAGAAGCAACTATCCGAAAAATTCAGATAGTTCAGCAAGAAGGAGAAAGAGAAGTTGAACGTTCTCCTATGTTCTATAATCTTGATGCAATCATTGCTGTAGGGTACCGGGTAAATAGTTACCAAGCCACTCAATTCAGAATTTGGGCTACCGGAGTTCTAAAGGAATTTATCGTCAAAGGCTTTGCTATGGATGATGAACGCTTAAAACAAGGCCGCCATTTCGGAAAAGATTATTTCGATGATTTACTGCAACGTATCCGTGAAATCCGCACTTCCGAACGCAGGTATTACCAGAAAATAACAGATGTATATGCTGAATGTAGTGCAGATTACGATGCTAAATCAGAAATAACCAAACTGTTTTTCAAAATGGTACAAAATATGATGCATTGGGCAGTAACCCACCATACAGCAGCAGAATTAATCTACAATCGTGCTGATGCTGAAATGCCCCACATGGGGTTGACTACGTGGAAGAAAGCCCCTGATGGAAGAATACAAAAGTCAGATACAATAGTTGCCAAAAATTATCTGTCAGACAAAGAGGTATCACAGTTAGAACGTTTGTCATCCGCTTTTCTCGATTTTGCAGAGCTAAGAGCAGAGCAACAGCTCATCACGACCATGAATGATTGGAAAAACAAATTAAGCAATTTCCTAGCAATAAGCGACTATGAGGTTCTAAAACATTCCGGCACAATATCTAATGAGGAAGCACAAACGAAAGCTTTCTGTGAATATGAGAAATTTAAACTCATACAAGATCGTGAATATTTGTCAGACTTTGACAAGGAGCTAAAACGTCTGAAGGATAAAGGGCTTTTTAATGACGAAAATTAGCAATTTGAACCGCTAAATCCTCACCTTTACGCTTCTTCTTACGAGTATAAAGTTTCTGCGACAAATATAATAGTTTATTCTAAAAATCAGAGAAATAATATCTACATTTACGCATTAAAAGGATCTATCATCCAACAACTTAAAACAAAAAAACACAATGGACCAACCCAAACTCGAACGACTGCTGCATCTCATGATGCTACTAACAGCCAACACCCGATATACAGTAGATGAACTGGCCGAACGTATGGAAACATCTCCTCGTTCCATCTATCGCTATCTTGATACATTCAAAGCTGCCGGATTTGCTATTTACAAAGAAGGATCTCATATACGAATGGGTAAAGAATCACCCTTCTTTAAAGATATTTCCCAACTCATTCACTTCAGTAAGGAAGAGGCATACATGATTCATCAAGTGATTGAAGCTATTGATAACAATAATTTAATAAAACAAAACTTAAAACGGAAATTGGCGTCCGTCTATAATAGTAAAATCATTGCAGATTCTGTCATTAAAGGAAGAGATGCTGATAATATTCGAAACCTGATTGATGCTCATGAACAGAAAAGGATGGTTATTCTACACAATTACTCATCCGCTCACGGTCAAACCATTACGGACAGATATGTGGAGCCTTTTGCTTTCACCACCAATTATGTAGAAATATGGTGTTATGAACCGGATAGTCAACGCAATAAACTATTCCGCATTTCACGTATTGAATCCGTCGAAGTCACCACCACCACTTGGAAATATGAAGAATCACATCTGGAAGGTTTCACGGATATATTCCGCATGAGCAGTTACAAAGGAGACAAATTCCCCATTACATTACAACTAACCCGAAGGGCTTATAATCTGCTTATCGAAGAATACCCATTAGCAGAGCAAGACACACAACAAATATCACCCGACCATTGGTTGCTGAAAACACAAGTCAGTAATTTTATCGGCGTCACACGCTTTGTCCTTGGTTTGGCTGCCGATATTCAACTAATAGACTCACCGGAATTGAAAGAATACATTAAAAAATATGCTTCTAAGTATATAAATTCACTCATACAAGCCTAAAAAAATAGATTTGTGACAGAACCTGTCAAAACAAGTCCGTTCCTTTGTACCATCATACTCAAAATACAAAGTTATGGAAAGAAGACATTTCATTAATTTCGACATTGCCGGTTTCACCTATTGGGATGGAACATTGGCTTTTCAGGAACTCATTATCGGAACTAAACTGCAACTGAGAAGAGAAGAAGACAACAAATTTGCCCCCTATGCAGTAGCTATCTATTACAAAGATTACAAGTTAGGTTTTATCCCCCGTGATAAAAACAAGGAAATCAGTAAACTTTGCGAACAGGGATATACAGGTATATTCGAAGCGCGAATTAACCGGATTTCGCAGGACGAGCATCCGGAAAACCAAATTGGAGTCATTATATATATTAAAAAATGTAACGATAACAAGTAGAGAAGCTCCATATTGTTCCACCATAAAAAGCCATCGTATATGACTTATGAATATATAAGCCAACTGCTTAAAAACCATACTTCTATCCGATTATTGAAAGCTGATAATGCCCCACTTATTATCAGCTTTCTATTCTCTACCTTCAAGGAGGAGTTCTCCAATCAGGAGGAAGGTGGCATTCTTGAAAAAGAACTGTCTAGCCGCCTTTCAGATATTCTCTATGTACTGAATGAACCGAATAAAACCTATCCCAAACCGCCGACTGAATATCTGACCGACTGGAGTAACGCAGGCTTTCTTCGCAAATATCCAGGAAAAACAGACGAATTTATTTATGAATTGACACCAGCTACGGAACTGATATTCAAGTGGATTGACAGTCTGGAGAAACGAGAATTTATCGGTACTGAGTCACGCCTGAAATATCTTTTCGAACGAATGCAAAGGTTGGTAGGTAAAACTCAAATGAATGCTTCGGAAAGATTAGCCCAACTAGAAGCACAGAAGCGGATTTTAGAACAGGATATTGAGGATATCAAGGCTGGCAAACTGGAAATGCTGAACGAACGACAAATAAAGGAGGAGTATTTCTTGATAGAAGATACAGCGAAGTCATTGCTTGCAGATTTCAGGGAAGTAGAACAGAACTTCAGGGACCTGAACCGTAATTTCAGAAGACAAATCATTACCACCAGCCAGTCGAAAGGAGAAGTTCTATCAGACTTGTTTGAACAACAAGACTTTCTGACACAAACCGACCAAGGTAAGAGTTTCACTGCCTTCTGGGAATTTTTGCTATCACAATCCAAGCAAGTTGAACTTGAAAAGTTAATTGAACTCATGCTCAATATACCTGTTGTGCAAAAGATGAGAAATGATAATTTCCGTATGGAATTATTAAGAAATAGCCTGATAGAAGCGGGAGATCGCACCAACAAAACAACGAATTCACTTTGGAATCAGTTGCGTAAATATCTGGAACATAAGTCTTTTTTCGAGAACAAGCGAATTCACGAACAGATAGACGAAGGACTCAAATTAATCTTCGAACATCCGGAGATTGACTTTACCAGACTCCCGGCATTGGAAGTTGAAGATATCATCCGCATCAATCTTATATGTGACCGACCACTTTTCTCACCTCCCGAACAAGTCAAATTCAAAAAGCAACAGTTACAAGAAGGGCAAGCATCCGGTGATAATGAATTGTTGTACGAACAATTTGAGATAAATATTCCTAAGCTAAAAGAAAATATCAGGCAATTGCTCAGATATCAACCTCAAGTCTCTTTACAGGAATTAATAAAGGTGCATCCAATTGAAAAAGGAGTGGCAGAAGTAGTAGCCTATCTGGACATTGCAACTAAAAACGGAGAACGACATTCGGTTTCTACAAGCGAACAAGAAGAAATACAAATCTGCAATTCACAAACCGGACAAATATTTAAAGTAAAAATCCCTAAAATCATATTCAGCTAATGAGAAAGACTTATTCCAACGTACTGATAGCCTTATTAAAAGGTATTGTATATAGCCATCAAGAAGAAATATGGAACACGTTGATGCAACCCGAACATGAACGGGATGTGCGAAATTATTTTGCCGATATCCATCTGGATGTCATTATCGACAAGGCAGAAGGCTATGCTTATCTAAAACAGCAACAGTTGCAGACAACCTGTGAGGAAGAATCTCCGGAACAGGAAACTGCCCCAAAGTTAATCAGACGACGACCGCTCACTTTTCACGTTTCACTCCTTTGCTTGTTGCTACGCAAACATCTGATAGAAAATGACCAGGAAGGAGAATCTACCAAGGCCATACTGAGCCGCGAAGAGATTGACAATCTGATGAAGTTGCACTTGAAAGAGAACACCAATGAAGTAAATACCCAAAAGCAGATAGACAGTGCCGTCAGAAAAGTGATAGACGAAGGATTTTTACGCCAAATGAAAACAGACCAAGAACAATACGAAGTCAATCGTATTATTAAAGCATTTATTAATGCAGACCAAGTCAGTGAGTGGTTAGAACGATATAAAGAATATGTAAAACAGTCAAAGAAATGAAGAATAAAATCGAGCAAGTAGGCCATCGCCTGCAATACATGGAATTATTAAACTGGGGAACCTTTAATAACAAGATATGGAAAATCACTCCAGAAGGTGAAAACTCATTGCTAACCGGTGCTGTAGGATCGGGGAAATCGACCGTTGTTGATGCTCTGACTTGCCTCTTGGTACCATATAACCGCATCACATTCAACAAAGCAGCCGGTGCCGAAAGCAAAGAGCGTAATCTGGCCTCATACATCAAAGGAAACTACAGTTCCAAAAGTGACGAACTGACCAATGGCAGTAAAGCCGTTTCTCTGCGATATATAAAAGCTGGTGAAGCTACATTTACAGTAATCATCGCCAATTTTTATAATGAAGGATACAACATACACACTTCCTTAGCGCAACTCTTTTGGATTGAAAACAACAGTAATGTTCGCAAATTATTACTGATTGGAAGCGAGCCGCTCAGTATCAAAGAGCATTTCTCTGGATTTACGGACATTAAAGAACTGAAGAGAAGACTGCGTACCAATAACCACATCGAAATATTTGATGATAACTTCTCACGATACAGCCAGCGGTTCCGCCAGTTATTCGGCATGAATTCCGACAAAGCAATCGAACTATTTTATCAAACAGTTTCTATGAAATCTGTAAGTAGCCTTACTAGCTTTGTGCGCGAACAAATGCTGGAACCAACCAATATACAAGAACAGATAGAAGAACTGAAAAAACGGTTCGATAACTTACATCAAGCACATGCAGCCGTAATGGAAGCCCGCAAGCAACGGGATATTCTAAATCCTTTGACCGAACTGGACCATGACTACTCTCAGACAGAAGAACTGTTGCACGAAATTGAGGTATTATTATCGGATGTTATACCATCCTACTTTGCCGATAAAAAAATAAATCTATTGCAAAAAGAGATTGCCAATTGCAAGCGCAAACTCGTGCAGTTGGAAAGTCAAATCAAACAAGCAGAGGCTGAACTTGATACATGTCGCAATACGATCAATGAACTTCGGCAGGCCATCCGTGATAACGGAGGCGCACGCCTGGATCAGATAAAAGTAGAAATAGCGCAAGCCACTAAAGCTCGACAAGATAAAAAGAAGCAACACGAAGATTATCTCCAACTAACCCTGCAATGCGGACTCCCCACAGCCAACACTGAACAAACCTTCTATCGCAATTTAAAAAGTACCGAAGAAAAGCAGGAGGAGATGCGGAAAGAGAGGGAAAAACTGACCACTTTGCAAGGTTCAAGGATAGCTGAGCATCTCAATACCGAACAAGAAATAGAAATACAAAAGTCAGAAATAGAGTCTCTTCAAACACGCTCCAACCAATTACCCTCCGGCATATTGGAGATAAGAAAACAATTGGTTGAACATTTGGGCATCTGCGAAGAAGAACTTCCTTTTGTGGGCGAACTGTTACAAGTTCGCTCTGAAGATAAAGAATGGGAAGGAGCTTTGGAACGATTATTGCGAGGATTTGGCATCAGCATGTTAGTCCCCGACAGATATTATCACATTGTATCAGGGTTCATAAACGCCAATAAGCTGCAGGATAATCGACATAAAGGAATCCGTCTGGAATATTTCCGCATTCCCGAAGAGAGCAAACAATACAACACGCTCGTTGAAGATTTATCACCCTCATCAGCAGTCAACAAAATCAATATAAAGTCAAATACTCCATTCCACAACTGGCTGGAAAAAGAATTGGTACGTCGTTTCAATCTACAATGCGTATCTTTAAATGAGTTTCAAAATGTCAGCGATGGAATCACGAAAGAAGGACAAATAAAAACCGGCCGCTTGCGACATGTGAAAGATGACCGCCGAGACCTCTGGGATCGCAGAAATTTCATATTGGGCTGGAGCAACAAGGAGAAAATACAGGCCATTCAAGCCTACTTGAAATCGCTTCTATCTCGATATGAAATAGAAAAAAACGAAATTAAAGAGAAATCAAAGGCAATTGATTTGTGCAATGCCACCTTGTCATCACTAATGCAAATAAAAAGATTTCAAGATTGGAATGAGCTGAACTGGCAGCAAGAAACAGAACATATATCCCACCTACAAAAGGAAAAACAAGAGTTATCAGAAAGCAATAATCTGATAAAAACACTGGCAGAACAACAGAAACAAATGGAATACAAAGAAAGTGAATTAAGGAATCACATAGATAAACTAAAAGATAACCGCGGACGGTTGAATAATCAAATAGAAACAGCCCATAATCAATTACCGGAACTACAGCTGCAATCAATTGTTTGTTCGCCGGAGGACAAAAGCATCTTTTATTCTAAAATAGAATCAGCACAGCCTGACACTTCTTATACACTCGGCAACATAGACAATTTAAAAGCGGAGCTATCTAAAAGTCTATCAGGCAAGCGATTGAACATACAGAAAAAGCGAGATACGACACGAGAAAAAATAACCCAAATCATGCGTGACTATCGAAACGCTTTTCCTTTTGATGCCTTGGAATTACCTGAAGATATTGAAGCTCGGAAAGAATATCTGAAGATTCTCCAACAAGTAGTTAAAGAAGGACTACCTGCACACGAGGCTAAACTAAAAGTCCTATTAAATCAGGATACAATAAAAAGCATTGTTACCTTCGACAGCAAACTTGATTTACACGCCAAGCGGATTCAGGAAAAAATAGGAATAATCAATAAACATCTGGAAGCTATCGAATTCAACAAAGATACTTACATCAAACTACAAGCCGTAACCAATCCCAACCGAGAAATCCTTGACTTCAAAGGAGATCTGAAAGCTTGCTACAACAATATCCTCAGTACAGATGATGCTTATACTGAGGAACGTTTTGAACAAGTACAACGCATTCTGAACCGGTTCCGCAGCAATGAGAACAAGGATATTGAATGGACCACACAAGTCACAGACGTACGCCAGTGGTTTCTCTTCAATGTCAGTGAACGCTATCGTGCAGATGATGCAGAGAAAGAGTTTTATGCCGGTACTTCCGGTAAGTCGGGCGGTCAAAAAGAAAAACTGGCCTATACCATTCTAGCTTCTGCCCTCGCCTATCAATTTGGACTGAACTATCAGGAAGAGCGAAGCCAATCATTCCGGTTTGTAGTCATAGACGAAGCCTTCGGACGTGGTGACGATGAAAGTACACAATTCGGACTTGATTTATTCAAAAAGCTGAATCTGCAACTGTTGATTGTCACTCCCATGCAGAAAATACATGTCATTGAGAATTATATCCATTCCGTACACTATGTATCTAATCCGGAAGGCAATGAGTCGCAGATTCGCAATTTAAGCATTGAAGAGTATAAAGCAGAGAAAAAACAGCATCACTCACTAATAGAAATTATCCAATGATTACACCACAAGACATAAAGAAACAAAGCCTGAGTTGGTGGAAAGAGTTACTCCTGTCAATCACGACAGGAGAATCTTTCTTTCCGAAAGAAATTAGTCGCATAGGAAAGATAACAGCCAAAGATATTCTGCTAAAACTGACAGAATACAAAGCTTCTATCGCAGAACTACAAAAAGGTGCATCCCTATGGGGATACACAGTAGAGATGACAGAAAAGAGTTTTGAAAAGATTGGAATTCAAAACATTCCGACTTGCATACAAATTCCATCTTTAGAGATTTACTTGCATATTACTCGCAAACGAAACGAATTGGATATATTCATCCGAAATTGGCAACTAATCACCAATGAAATGCCGCAGCTTATTGAATGGAGTCAAAGAAATCCTCTCCGACTTATCAGTCACGACACATGGAGAGATACAATCAAGGTATGCAAGTACTTTACAGAACATCCCCGCCCTCATCTTTACATCCGCGAGTTGCCAATTGAGGTACACACCAAATACATCGAAGAAAACAAGGATTTACTCAAATCCTTACTCGATGAATTATTACCCGCATCTACTATCACTCTCAATGAAAAAACATTCGAAAAACGGTATGGACTGAAATGTGCCGAACCATTAATCCGCATACGTTTTCTGGACAGTACCTTGGCTCCAGGCTTCTGCTGGACAGATGTATCTCTTCCATTACCAGATTTCCAACGTCTGAACTGCGCTTGTAAATACGTATTTATCATGGAAAATAAAATGAATTTCCTAACCTTACCACTGCAACCTGACAGTATTGCCGTATGGAGCGGGGGAGGCTTCAACATCAGTTTCCTGAAAGAGATTCCATGGATGACTCATGTACAAAACTATTATTGGGGAGATTTAGATGCGCAGGGGCTGCAAATTCTCAACCAGTTCCGCAGCTATTACCCATCCGCAATTGCACTGATGATGGACTGGGAGACATTCCATACTTATCGACACTTGGTAAAAGAGGGAACACCGGCTTTATTGCAAACATTACCTCAATTAACTTTGGAAGAGTATGACCTATATCGTTTCTTGCAAGAAAACAATTTTCGGTTAGAGCAGGAACAAATACCAAATGAAGACTCTATAAAGAAGATAAAGCAGACTGTCGTTTAGTAGATAGTCTGCTTTCATTTCCGACAAGTTCGAATAAAAGATAACAGGCAAATAAGATATGGCTAGAACTCTCCCAACTCCTGCATCATCGCCGGACGACGTTTATACAAAACCCTGAATTCTTCCACCAATTGTTTCACAACATCCTTCCCGCCATTCAATTTCCGCATACCCCGTAGCACCCGAGCTATGTACTCATAATGACTCCGTCCCAGATTTTTCTCCGCATAAACGCGAAGATCATCCGTAAACAAAGAAAGTATTTGAGAAGAATGGGTGGCATTCAGATGGGAAGCATACTGCACTAAAGCGTCTAAACGCCTGTATTTCACAGCAGACAAAAAGCTAAATAATTTATCATACTCTTTTTCTTCTATATAAATATCTGCTTTATTATTTCCACTCCCCCAGTAATCATAAAAAGTCGTTTCTTGCATCAATGTACTCAAATACTCCTTCCAATCCGTGGAAGATATCAACGACTTAAGCTTATGGTAATAATCCAAACTTCCATTCGTATGAATAAACAATAACTGGCACATTTCAATGACCTTGGCCACATCATGCACTTCTTCATAAATGAAAAGTAATTGTTCCTGCCATTCTCTTAATGTGCCAAGATTTCCTCCTCTTTCAGCTATCACTATTCCTTCATTCAGCATACAGATAGCCTTCTCATAACATTTTTCATCCAGTAGCTTTGCAACTTCCTGTCGTCTGATTTCAGGTAAATAAAGAAATTCAGATATAGTAGCTTCAACCTCAGTTGTCTTATCCAATTCTTTCAATATTTCTATTTTCCGAAGCACTAACTTATAGAGGTCCCAACGTTCTGTTCTCTCCTTTATAAGCTTATCCACACTCAACAAAGCCTCCTCTTTAGATTGCACTGAAAGCATAATCTGTTGCACCAATTCATCCATATCGAAGATTTCATATTCACGATATGTTGCCAGTTTGGATATTTGGATAATTTCATTCAATACATTCTCTTTCAATGCCTGTGATGCACCCGAATGCTGAACTACTTTGAGTAATAAATCTCCGGCATCTTCACAAATGATACCAAAATCAATATCACCATCATTATATAAAAAGTCTTCGTCAATATAATTCCCCCCTATAGAGCGAAGTACTTGAAGAGCAATTGTTGCCGCCTCTTCCAAAGCCTCCCGTTGAAACAACAGAGTGGCTTTAGCCAAATATCCATCTACTTTATCAGATATCTCATTCCAGTCTAGCTCAGGTTCATAATATCGTCCTTTCTTAGAGTACTTTCTATATGAAGAATTAAAGCAACTCTCTATTTCATTTCGATAGTCCACCTTTTTCGCCGGTCTTTTCGGCAAAAAAGCCTCAACCAAAGCTGACTTAAAATCAGAATGTGAAGCAGCATATTTCAGAATAAAATCGGATAACTTGTCCGATTCCGCAAACAAAAGGATTTGTTCTATTTCTTTATCCTTCACAATTTGGGGCATACTCTTTCCCAACAACCCCAACTGTGTATTTGCTTCCTTAGCTGACAAGAAACGACCGGCTTTGCCTCGACTGTCACGAATTGCCAGAAGCGTAGCTATCACATGTTTACAAATATTTCCATCGTAGGGACAATCACACTCCCAAGCAACAATCTCATTCCCTTCCATCGATACAGTTACCTCATAATTCTCCGTACCGCAAACTGTTGCAATCCATTCACCCGTAGATTCCTCTTCGATTTCTAACACAGCGCCGGATTCATAATAGTCTTCACCACGCACCAAAATCTGCGGAAGAACATACTTTTCAAAGTTAGATATTGTTATCATAAAATATTGACTCTAGTTATTGTTATTATCAAAATCAGCCATCTCTCGTTACCCGATTATATACCCCTCTTGCTCATATCCCTTCCCATATCTATGGATCATCTCAACAAGAGGCAACAATCGTTCATCCATAATATCCATAAATTTATACCGGGCATACTGCACATCATAAAGCTTACGATTACCATTCTTCAGCCGTTCCTCTACATCTGCCGGGATAAAAAACTCAGAACGTTCTCTCAGAAAAGCGTAAAACTCTCTCTGAAAAATGTCAATCCCTGCCAGGTCAAAGTCACCAAAATGAATATAACGATTAGGAATCATCTGCAACCAAGTACGCAAATCTGTTGATTGAGGGTAACGGGACACAAAAAGAACTTTCAAGTCATCAAATAAATATTGCTGCCCACGAATCCGCTGAAAATTCTCTCCATTTTCCATTCCTACCACAACCACATCATCGGGAATTCGAAAGTGCTCATAATCTTCTATAAAAATAGAAGTACCCTGCACAGGCTCAATCACTAACGGCTCCTCACACAAAGTTGCCTCTATCGGACTATAACTATTTACGAGAAACCCTTTAAACCCACGAGTTTTCCGAACTTTAGAATTGCCTGCCATCGCCACCTGCTCCGCACGAGATACCGCCTCCTGACGAGACATCATCTCAATCCACTCCTCCAAACTCCCGCTTATGGAATAACGTTGGGCCAGAAAAGTGCGACATCCTTCCACATCACATATCCGATAACTGCCACGCCTCCCATAAGAACTTTGCACCAAAACACCTTCTTCCAATAGTTCTTCTGCCAGTGATGCAGGAAACGAGGAATACCCCACCGATTCACCGTTCAACATCCGCGCAACCTTACGCGCCGCAGCCACGGTCATAACATATTCTTTCCCATTTCTCATGCCTTACTATATTTTAACAAAGGCACCACCTGCGTATTAGAATGCCCATCTTTATTCAATAAATAAGTATATTTATAATCCTCCACATTATATGTAGTAGGCGAACTGTTCACCAACAGGATATTCCGGCAATTGGCAAAGTCCAAAATTCCCTTCACGTTGTTGGGATGCAATTTACCTATCTCATCCATCATGCAATGTATCTTGAAGTCACCGAACTTACGGGACGCCTTTTCTTTGAACACGTTGATAAGCATAATATTTACCATAGCCTTCACCAGAATATCCGTTCCATCAGAACCCACATTGGCAATCTTTTCCACCCATCCCGTATCATTATCATTTTCCTTAACCCGAAACTCCAATTTAAAAGTATCCGACAAAGCCAATTGTTTTCTGCCCGGATCGTCCAATAAATGTTTCATGAACGACAACAGATAACGTACCGCTGTCGCATTGACATCTTCACGGGAAGCCTGCGAAAATAAATCCGCTTCTCCCATATTATGTTGGTTCTCATCACTGAATTTCTTTATCTCCAGTAACAACTGCATCAGTTTGTCACTGCTTGGCAAGGGACGGAGGGATATTTCCTTTATCACCCCGGCAAAGTTCCGCTCTATAAAATCATCGTTGATATCACCAATGGTTTTACGAATCTCACTCTCATTTCGGGTCAAGTCTCCCACCTCTTTCGATATACGCCGGATAATATCAGTGTATCGTCCACTGATATGCTTCTGATAATCAGAAATTTTATCATTATCTACAAACTCGCATAAGTTCGAAGCAAAGTCATAGTAATCCTGTTCGCCAATCAGTTCAGTACGGAAATGAAATGTATTCTTCGCAGAAAAATAACCTTTGAATTGCATCACGGCTTTCTTGAAATCTTCCGTCTTTCTGATAAAAGAGACTATGAGCGACTTAAGTTCCTTCACAAGAGTATCACAGTTTTTCCTGGTAGGCTTCTCTCCCACTTCCATCGCTCCGGCCGGACAAAAAGTTTCGTCATTCAAAAAGGCATCTGCTTCCGCTAATCCGCTTTCTAATATATGCAATTCCTGCTTTAGCTTTTCCAGCGCACTATTTATTTCTTTCAGCCCGTTTTGTTGTTTCTCCCGTCGCAGTGCAAACCGCTCGTCCAAAGCCGAAAGTTTAGTCTCATATTCTTTCTTCCGGCTACGCATGACAGGTTCTTTATCAAAGAGTTCTTGCTTATCCTTTTCATAATAAGCCACCTGATTGCGATGCTCGCTGATATACCTCAATTCTTCCCTGATCTCTGCCAACCTCTCATCATATTTACGAATGGTTGCCACATCAGCTCCCTTGCCATTCAGTTCAGCATCCTGTGCCTGCCGGAGTTCTCTCTTCTGCTCTTCAATCAATTGCTTATGATGTTCAATCTCCTGCCGAACTTCGTCAACATAATGGTCCAGTTCAAGCTGAAGCTCTGTCTTGGCATCTTTATAGTTCTTCTGGCAAGCCTTCAACTGTTTCTCACGCTCAGACAGATATTTCTTTTTCTCTTCATCCGCCAGATAGAACCGATGAGCAATCTCATTCAGACCAGCCTGAAATTCTTCCATCCGTACTCTTTTCCACTCTTCTTCCTTCGTTTTCCAAGTGGCATGATCCGCTTGCAGATTCTTTAGCTTATAAGGAATTTGCCCTCGTTCAGCTTCCATCAGATGTTGTTGCTCGGCCATTTCCCTGATTTGTTTGGAATACTTTTTCTCCAGGAAACTTATATTTTCATTCAATTCCTCGGCCAATCGTGTCAGTCGGTTGCAATGTTCTTGATAAACGATCTGCTTCGCAGCCCGTTCCTGTTTCATCTCTTCGGGAGTACGGATGCTTCGTTCAATAGCCGACAAGTTCAATGAAACACCGAATAAAGTCCCAGCATCATCCGTTAAACGGGGATTCAATTCATGATTGTACAACACCGACTCTTCGTCCGCCACCTTGCCTATCGTTTCTCGCCAACCGGGATTATGCTGTTCCAGCCAATCGCAAAAAGAACCCTCCCGCTTCTCTATCAATGCATCCAATGCCTGCAACTGTCCTTCAACATCCGCCTTTTCCCTACGCACTGCATCCATGCTTCTCTGAGCCGCCATCTCCAACTCTTTGCGTTTTAGCTCACATTCATTCCTCCGTTGACCGATGTCCATTTGCTGCCGGCGTATCTGCAATTCCAGTTCCTTATCCCTTCTGCGCAATTCATCAATGCCAGCTTCACAATCTGAAATTTCTTTCTTATAGTGTTCTTCATGAAGCATTTTCTGCTGCTTCAATTTCATCTGCATCTCCTCGCCACGCAGTTGTGCCAATCGTTGCTCCACCGTTTGCAGCTTTTCCTCAGACGCCGCCCGCACTTTATCCTCTTCAGCGCGAGACTGTGCCATAGCTTTCTCCTGACGTTCGGCAACAGATGATCTTTTTTCGAGAATCTGAGTCTGCTTATTATTTTCGAACAAACTCAAATCGGCATCCAGATTCTTAAACAACGAACTGTATTTGGACAGCACATCCTGATAGGCCCGTGTCAGTTCTTCCTTCATGGTCGAGATGCGTACCAATTCTCCGTTTTGTAATCCCTCCTGTGCCACCCGCTTTATTATTTCCTCTATGTTGATTTGTTCATAATGGAGTCGTTTTTCATGCACCTGCTTCAACAACGTCTCAATGCCACCTTTGCCACTAACAAGAGTATCTCTTTCCTTATTATATTTCTCTCTCAATTCATCAATCAGCCGGATAGACCGTTCACGCTCAACCTCCGTTTTATTTATCTTCTCTCTGATATGAGGGATTTCCTGCAACGCCTGTTTCTCAGCATAGTTCAACTCGGCACGTTCCTCATCTATCTGTTTGTGGGAATAAATCAGGTCACGATACGAATTTATCACCTTATCCGCTATCTTCCGCACGGGAATTTCGCCATTCTTGTTTTTGGTAAACCAGAGCATCACGTCATTATACTCCTGCTCAAACTCTTTAATCTGGCTTCGATAAAAACTCAAGTCAACAAAAACCTCTTCATCGGTCATGGAACGGATAATGGTATCTTTTATAAAATCGGCATCCAGCTTAGAGTTGAGGAAGACGTTCTGTATGGTACGCGGAATATTCTGGTACTTGGCGCTTTCCACGATGGCGAATTTCCGGTAAAGAGTCATGTCCTGCTTACGGTTGTTGCCGAAGATAATGTCACGATACATCTCATAGACGGTGATTTGCGAGGTAATCTGGCGTTTTCCACCGATACGTTCGCGGATACGCCCCCACTCCGGATACACCTCATTATGTTCATTGATGAACCAGTCCCTCTCAAACGAAGCATCTACAAAACGGAAAGACACTCTCCCCTGCGATTTGGCAGCCACCACACAGTAGGCTCCATTCTCACGCATCACCTCATAGATGATGTAAGAATTGGAGTATGAGAAGTAGAATGCATCAAAACTCTTCTTCTCCTTGGGGATGCCGAGCTTAAGTTTATCGGCATTGTAGAAAAACAACAAAGCGCGGAGCAATGTACTCTTCCCCACTCCCTGCGTACCAATGAAATGTACATTACCATCCAGTTTCACCTCTGCATAAGGAATATGGGCACTGTTCAGAAAAATAATCTTATTCAGGTATCTCATCTTGCACCTCCTCCGATATAGTGATACAGTCAATCAATTCTTCCATATAATGGAAAGCAGTCAGCACTTTGTATGTCCCGTCCACTTCATTTTCCTTTTCTATAAATCCCATCTTTTCCAGTTCATTAATCAGTTTAGCCACTACTTCCTCATGCTTCTTTTTGTCGGAGAACAGTTTGGAAGCTTTCTCCTTCAACTCCATATCGCAACCGATCTGAATTTCAATATCAGCCGCACGAAACAGGAATCCGGGACCGAAAGCCGAATGATAGGTTTTCAAGAAACTCATATAATCAATCCATTTCAAGGCAGCCTCCAATTTGCGCTCCAAATCCACTTTCGCCTCTTTGCGCGTAAAATGATAGTAACCGTCTCCCCCTTCCAGATAAAGTCCGATTCCTTGATAATATTCATAATAATCGGGTAAGTCTTCTTCAATAGCATCATAATAACGCTTCACCTGAGTGGAAATACTGTTCGAGGAAATAAACCCTCCTTTACTAAGTATATTGAAAATCTCTTCGGTATATTTCATATTCAAAAAGTTTTATTTGGCGTAAATCAAAGGATATTCCACATTGCCCGAGCACTCATAGCTTTCCGTAAAATTGAGTTCATCAGCATATTGGGAAGCCAACTGGCAAAAATAAATCAGTTTATCTCCGCGGGATACTTCCTTGCGAAAGCGATAGTTCATCACGAAACCAAACAGATGCATCCCGGAGGCCGTAAAAGCGTTGTACACTTCCCGCAGGTTTATCGCGTCAATCTGTTGCGACTGATTATCCAGATACCCTCCGGGGATCGCTTCAGCCAGATTTTTCGGACCATGCTTCCTGTTCTTTTGCTGTGCTGCCAACTTCCTGACGGCTTGAAAAGCCTCATCCGAAGTTCGCAAATAATCTATCGACAACTTTATGCGGTAGTTCGTCTGAGGTTCCATCCATAACGGATGACGTTGCGAAACAACTTGCCGGATAGTCGTGTTCTCTTCCAACAGGAACTGGTCTTTCAGATACTTCAGTTTCCTTATCTTTTCAAAGATACGGTTCTGATAGTCTATCAGGTTCAGGTAATGGACAATCTGCCGGTGAATTTCGAGCAGATTATGATAAGAATCGTTCAATTGCAGCTTGACGTCGCTCACCACATTCCGCATTTGCACATCCATGGCTACGCGGAAAAAGACCGGTTGCTGGTTATCAATCAGCTCCTCACTTTTAGTTATCAGCAAAGAGATGTTCTTAAGTTTTTCACTTAATCTCATCAACTTCGCTTTTTTTATTTGGTAGTTGGGTTCGTTCTTGTAAGTATTATCCATGTTCCTTTTTAGGTCCATTACATTGCGGACAGTGGTAAGGGCAATGTTTTTCAGGCAGCGTTTCACTTCGCGTTGATAATTATACTTGCGCTTTTCATTACTTTCTTTCAGGTAATAATCTATATTTTCATTGAGGCGGGTAAGATAGTCCTGTACAAAAGACACGTTGATTTCTTCATTCACCTCCAACACGTCTTCAAAGAACTTCAGATAGAGATCTTCCATTTCAAGAAAGTCACCCGTGTCACGTATTACACCGTAGTCGATCAGATAACGGATACGCTCTTCTTTATACTCTGTCATCTCAAGCGCATAATCATAGCGAAACGAAAGCGACTTCCGCTTGGCAAACATTTCTTTCAGTAGCTCTTTCTCGCGTTCAAGGCTCTTCACTAATTCTTCTATGGAACGAAAAGTACTCATAGTCCTTACATTTTATTTCCTGTAAAAATAGACTATATCCTCCGATTCCACAATATTCTAAGGAACTTTTGTTCAATAAAACCACCTTTTCCAGCCAAAGTGAACAATAAAAACAGAAGCCGCATTTCAGCAAACAAAATTTTATCCATACCTTTACAGAGTTCTAATGCACATATACATACTAAATAGGATTTTGATATGAAGAAACTGATTAGCATGCATTTTATAGGGATATTGGCATTAGCCATATTGTGTAGCGGATGTAGCACCAACCGCATGGCGGCGGGTGACCCGGGCGCCGTATTGGCGGGAGCCGCCATCGGAGGCAATGTAGGAGGCGCCATCGGCGGGCTGATAGGCGAGAACAACCGAGGATGGAGAGGAGGTTACCGTGGTTCTGCCATCGGCACTATTGTGGGAACCATTGCCGGAGCCGCCATTGCCAATGCCGCCACCGCCCCCAAACAAACGGAAGAATACAGCTACCGGGTAGAGAGAACCCAGCCCACCTATAATCCCCGACCGGAAGCGCGCCCCTCCGCCATCAACAACCTGAAGATACGCAATATACGTTTCATCGACGATAGCCGCGACCATGTAATCAATGCGGGGGAGAATTGCAAAGTTGTCTTCGAAATTATGAACGAGGGAAACAGGACCGCCTTCAACGTGGTGCCGGTAGTGGCGGAAGTCACGGGCATGAAGCACGTCTATATCTCGCCATCCGTCATGATAGAACAAATCGCTCCCCGCGAAGGCGTGAAATACACCGCCAGCATCAGCGCCGGAGAACGGATAAAGACGGGAGAAGTCATCTTCCGCATTGCCGTAGCCGACGAAAACGGAGAGGAATATGACTGGCAAGAGTTTTCATTGCCCACCCAACGATGAACAATCTCTAATTAAAACAATAAAATCATGGCCGACAACTATTTAGAAAAGCAATACGAAGCATACGAAGCAAGAAAAGCCGCTTGGGAAAAAGAACGCAAATACGGGAAGAAGCCCTCCCCTGCCAAGCGCCCGAAAACGGAGGAAAAGTCAAAAGGGAGTGAAGAAACACCCCCTATCACGTCCCATCCGGAAAGTACTATTTAAATCCCGGAGGCGGCAAATGCATTCCCGCCATTGTCAATCCATTTTCTTTGGCATACCGGAGGAAGTGTTTACGTGACTTCACCGCCGCATCCTTATCCATATCATACGCAGCACAGATTTCGGGATGTTCCAATTGAAGAGCGGCCCCGTGAATCAAATCGGCTATCACCAATAGCTTGCCCGCCTGGTACACCGTATGGCCGGGAGTGTGCCCTTCCGCATTCATGGTAACCACATTCCCCGGCAAGGTTTCACCAAATTCAAACAGGTGTAAACGATCCTTATAAGCGTTCATGGTCTTCACCACTTGCGCATTCCTATCGGAAGGCATCTTGAGCCAGGCATCATACTCCACTTTCGATGCATACACCTCGGCATTAGGGAAGACAATGCTATCTCCCTTCATCATCCCTCCGATGTGGTCACCGTGGAAGTGGGTGAGATACAGATACTTGATATCAGCGGGGGTTACTCCCAAAGAGGCCAACCCCGACAATAAACGGCTATCCGGTGCTCCCATTCCCGTATCAAACAAAATCCGGACACCATCCGTTTCTACCAGAAAAGTGCTCATGGACGAAGGTATCCCATCCGCCAACTTCAAGCTATCTATCAGCTCATCACTGGCATCGGCGAAAAGCGTCCTCTCCATAAGACGCTCTTTTGCATTATCCTGTATCCAGGTGACCTTCACTCCATCCAGTTGTAAGGTTTTCAAACCGTCACATGCCATAGTTGTACTATCCATACTTACTTCCTCATTAGTTTGTTTCTTTGCACCGCCGCCACAACCTACCAGCAACAATGCAATTGATGCAACAACCCAATATTTCCATGTTTTGTTCTTCATTGGTCTACTAATTTTTTAGTTCATGAATAATAGTTTTGATTATGCCGACTCGGCACAAGGATGCGTAAACCAGAAACGGCTACCGACGCCTACCTCGGACTCTACCCCGATAGTGCCGCCAAGATGCTCGATAATACTCCGGCAGATGGACAATCCCAGACCAGTGCCTTTGGAGAAAGTATTAAGTTTCACAAAGCGGTCGAACACCTGCCCCACCGCATCCGGAGCAATACCGATACCCGTATCTGTTACGGAGAATTCTATCTCATTGGTATCCTCCTTAAAGTGATACTCAAGAGTGATTTGCCCTTCGCTCGTAAACTTAAGGGCGTTATTGATAAAGTTGGTGACAACCTGCATCAAACGCTTCTTATCTGTATAAATACGATAATCGGGCAAATTAGAAGCCAGCAATACGGGCACGGGCTTATCTTCCTTGATTTCATAACCGCGAAGTATGTCTTCACAAAAGTCTTTGATGTTCAGATACCCCATATTGAAGTCGAGCGTCCCCGCCTCTATCTTCGACAAATCCAGAATATCGGATATCAATTGCAAGAGCAACTCTGTGTTCTCCTGCATGATTTCAATATACCCCTGACGTTCTTTCTTGTCATCTTCCTCAACGAGCATACTTGCAAAACCGACAATCGCATTCAACGGAGTACGGATTTCATGACTCATATTGGCCAGGAAAGCCGACTTCAGGCGGTCCAGATTCTCCGCCTTCTCCTTGGCTATCCTTAATTCTTCTTCTATCTTTTTCTGATGGTCGATGTCGACACTGGTGATGACGTGCGCCATCTGTCCGTCTATCCAGGGGAATGCGGCACTGAACACGCGAAACCAGCATTTGTCGAACGGGCGTTGATAGTCCCAGGAGTAAACCCTGGTGGGCTGGCCGTTTTCATCAATCAAGTGCCTTTTAGGGCAGAACTCACACTCGCCCGTTTTATCGGTGTAGAGCGCTTGCCAGCATTTCTTCCCTTCGAAATGCCTGATGCCGCCATACGGGGCGGCCATAGACGCATTGGCATATAGCATGTCATGAGAATCGAAAGAGTTCACATAAATGTCCACTCCCATATTGTTCATAATGCTACCCAGCGTGTTGCTTGCCCGCACTTCTCTTTCCTTATATTCCCTGACCGCTATTTCCTTGGAGAGCGAGCCTAATATCAGATGAATCATCTGGAGCTCGTCCTCCGCGAAAGGTATCGAGGTTTCTTCCCTATCCGCAAACCCGATAAATCCGATAATCTTGCCTTCGGAATCTTCGAATTGCCTGATTAGCAAAGAATCCACTCCATAAAAATCCAGAATATCAATATCAGACAAAGAAATATTCTCACCCTTACTGGCATAGAAAGGTCTCTTTTTAGCCTCTATACGACCAGAATGTTGTGTAGTCATCTCTCCCATTTCAAAACGAGACCTCAGGGTGCCACCTTCATTTCCGATGGTTTCCTTCAAAAAGAAATAGCGGAAGCCATCCGTTTGATAAACAAACCCTTTCTTGAATCCATAGTAATTACAAATGTCTATCAACGACTTCGTGATTTTCCTTTCAATAGATTCATGGCCATTCAACCGTTCTAAAAACTGAAGTAGAAATACACTTAAACTTTCCTTGCTTTTGGTCATATAATCTTTAGTTCCTTAAGTTTAGACTACTCGGAACGAATTCTCGTTTTTTCATCCAAGCATTCAAGCCGCTAATATACAAACTTTTAAAGACAATAGAGCACTTTTTACCAAGTTTTTAAATATTAAATCTTTTCCTTTTCACACAAAGCATGATAAAGGGAAGCCTATTTAATTTTACAAGTACTTCAAAAGCATCTACAACTTTCAATCATAGTTTTCGTAGCGCGAACGCAACTTTGCCGGACTTTTAGGTGACGGCTCCGGCTTCCCTGAACCCGACTTCTTTTGCCCGGATTGCTGGACAGGTCGAGGTCTTTCGGGACGGTTATTATTCCGCTTGGGCTTTTCGGCAGATACCACCGCCTTTTGAGTGCTTCCGGTTGGTTCGACCGGTCTCTTTCTGTCCTCCCGCCTTCTATTGTTCTGAGGTCTTCCTCCCTGAGTGCGGCCTTGCGATTTGGGTGCAATGTTTTGGGTAGAAGAAGTAGTAGGAGAAGCGGCAGGCTCTCCCAAAGAAGGCAAATTGTGCTTTTGTTGCACCAGCTTTATACCCGTAAGTTTCTCTATCTCACGCAGCATGGGGGCTTCTTCGCTTGAGCAAAAAGCAATGGCACGTCCTTCGCAACCCGCACGTCCAGTACGTCCGATACGGTGCACGTAGGTCTCCGGAACATCAGGTAAATCAAAATTGAGAACCAGGTCCAGACCTTTTATATCGATGCCCCGGGCAGCAATATCCGTAGCAATAATCACATTGGAGCGCCCTTCCTTAAAGTTGCTCAACGCACGTTGGCGGGCATTCTGTGACTTGTCTCCATGTATGCTTTCGCAAGCAATGCCACGACGAGACAGGTAGCGGGCAATGTTATCTGCCCCATGCTTGGTACGGGAGAAAACCAGCACCTGATGGCCTGCCTCTCCGAGCAACAATTGCGCCAATAATTCTTTCTTCTGAGGTTTCTCTACCCGGTAGACGGACTGGCTGATAATCTCCACAACACTGGATGCCGGAGTTACTTCCACACGCGCCGGATTGTGCAACAAACTCTTGGCAAGACGGTCGATACTATCGGGCATGGTGGCCGAGAAGAAAAGGGTTTGCTTCTTGGGCGGGAGCTTGGGCAAGAGGCGTTTGACGTCATGGATAAATCCCATGTCGAGCATACGGTCGGCCTCATCAAGAACGAAGTGGCGAACATCGTCGAGGCGGATAAAGCCTTGCGACATCAGGTCGAGCAAACGTCCGGGAGTAGCCGTCAGGATATCCGTCCCGGCACGAAGTTCATCGGTTTGCGACTTTTGTTTCACTCCGCCGAAGATAACCGTGTGGCGCAAGGTCGTATAGCGTGTATAGTCCGCCAACGATTCATCAATCTGAATCGCCAACTCCCGGGTTGGGGTCAGGATAAGCGCACGGATGCTACGCGGAGCACCTTTGCGTTGGGGCATAGGGGCGGCAAGCAATTGCTCGATGATGGGTACGGCGAAAGCGGCGGTTTTGCCGGTTCCGGTTTGCGCCAGTCCCAACAAATCACGGCCGGTCAGGGCTTCGGGTATAGCTTGTTCTTGGATAAGTGTAGGGGTAGAATAGTTTTTTTCGAGGAGCGCACGGCACACCGGCTCCGAAATATTCATCTGTTTAAATGTCATCATTTCTTTTTATTACGGCACAAAGGTACGATTTTACAGGGAATTATCACTATATTTGCATGAAAAAGGAATCATGAGAGTACATCACATCGCCATCTGGACCTTCCGCCTGGAGGAATTAAGGAACTTCTATATCCGGTATTTTAGCGGAAAGAGCAACGAAAAATATATCAACCCCAAGAAAGGTTTCGAATCATACTTCATCTACTTTGATGAAGGTCCGTCATTAGAATTAATGAGCCGCACGGACGTGCAAAACACTCTGATAGAAGAAAACAGGTTAGGTCTCACCCACTTCGCCCTTGCCTTTCAAAGCAAAGAAGATGTGCTCAAGACTACTGAACAACTCCGGGCAGACGGTTATACCATAGCCGGAGAACCGCGCACTTCAGGCGATGGTTATTTCGAAAGCGTCATACTTGATCCTGACGGTAACCGCGTAGAATGTGTCTATCGGAAAGAAGAAACTTCAGAAGAACCCGACGCCCCAATTGAAACGGAACGGTTGCTACTACGGCCCTTCGTGGAGAGCGATGCAGAGGCCCTCTTCGCCTGTTGCCGAAACCCCAACATAGGGAACAATGCGGGTTGGCAACCTCACGCAAGCCTAGAGGAATCACGGGAAGTACTTCGTTCTGTATTCTTATCCCAGAAAGGGGTATGGGCCATTACCCTGAAAGACAACGGGCAATTGATTGGCTCCATCGGCATCATCGCCGACCCCAGACGCGAAAACCCGCAAGTACGTATGCTGGGATATTGGCTCGACGAGGCTCAATGGGGAAAAGGCTATATGACGGAGGCGGTAAAAGCGGTACTAAACTACGGTTTCGGCACGCTAAAACTAAGTCTTATCACCGCTAACTGTTACCCCCATAACGAGCGCTCTCAACAAGTATTGAAACGCCAGGGCTTTGTGCATGAGGGTACGCTTCATCAGGCCGAAGTGACTTATGACGGACATGTATATGACCATCAATGCTATTACCTGACAAATCCGGAACATCAAAAATGAGTCTATAAAAGGGAAAAATAAGATTTACATTCATATAGTCTTTTTTTAAGACATCATAAATTCAGCGTTACGATACAAACGAAGTTAATTCTCACATTTTTATCCATTTGTGTGGGAATTCAAAATAATCGTGTAACTTTGCGAATGAGATTTTCTTTAGAATCTCCACTGGTAACGGATATAGGCGCGTGCTTTTATGACAAATAATATAGCTCAAAAAAATGACTCTATGAAAAAACGATATCGGATACTCAAAAGGGTATCCGTCATTTTAATTCTCCTTGCTCTATTCACAAAGATGTATGCGCAAAAAGTGCCTACGAACAATATCCCGAAAGTGGAAATCAGCGTAGAAAGACTTCTGATTGCTTCCGTCATTTGTTTTTTCATTCTATATCCGTTGTTCCTCTATTTCAGGGAGTCAAAACGGAAACGTGCCACCCAAAGGGAATTAATCAGGGAAAAGGAATTGCTATCATTATTACTCGAAAAAAGCGATATCTATACCTGGAAATATGTGGAATCCACAAATACTTTCTCATGTGATAAAGAGTTCTTTGAGCATCTGGACATGCCTTTCCGAACTTTCACTTTACAAGAAATGACAGAAGCCATACACCCGGAAGACCGGACAGACGTCCTGGCTACTTTCTACCGCATAAAAACCCAGCCGGACTCCAAAACACATACTCAATGCCGATATAACTTTAATGGTAAAGGTTACATCTGGTATGAACTACGCTATGCCAATCCTACGGAAACAATGTCAGAATCCGCCTCCATCATAGGTCTGATTACCAATATACAGCACTTCAAAGATAAAGAAGAAGAGTTGATGAAGGCCAAAGACCTGGCGATAGAGGCAGAGCTCAAGCAATCATTCCTCGCCAATATGAGCCATGAGATACGCACACCGCTCAATGCAATCGTAGGCTTCTCCAACCTGTTGGTCAGTGAAGATGACTTGTCCGATGACGAGAAAGCGGACTTTATCAATACCATCAATAGCAATTGCGAACTTCTTCTAAAACTCATAAACGACATATTGGAATTATCCCGTATCGAATCCGGCAAAATGGCTTTCTCTTTTTCAACTTGCAACCTGAATAGCTGGATTGACAATATGTACATGACTCACTCCTTATTGATACCCAAGGAGATTGAGTTCATAAAAGAAGTGCCCGATGCCACCTTCTTCATCCATACGGACGTGAACCGACTTAGTCAGATCATTACCAATTTTCTGAACAATGCTGCCAAATTCACCAAGTCGGGATTCATAAAACTGGGATATGAGATAGACTTCTCGAACTATGAAATCTCCATCTATGTGGAAGATACCGGAAAAGGCATTCCGAAAGAAGAACAACGGATGATATTCGAACGTTTCTACAAGCAAGACGAATTTGTTCAGGGCACTGGCCTGGGGCTTTCCATAAGCATGGTCATAGCAGAAAAGCTGGGTGGAAAAATCTCCGTTAGCTCCGAGGCCGGAAAGGGAAGCCGGTTCACCTTCACCCTACCCTACCATAATGAGAGTGAAGAACTTTTCTCCGTCGGATAATATATAATCAGAAAGCACGGCACCATGATACGCTTATTATAAGAAATGAGTATCTTTGCGCCATTATGTTGCACCGTTTCAAGACTTCCATAGCAAATATCCCACTTCCGGAAAGGTTTACTTATCCTTTCTGCTACACTCCCCATCCATTATGCGTGATGGCGGCGGAAGAGGTGCAACACTATCTCAACCGGCAACATGAATGGAAAGAAGAACTAAGTCGGGGGAAGATGTTCGGAGTACTGGTGGTGCAGACCGGAAATGGGGAGGTTGGTTACCTGGCCGCGTTTTCGGGCATATTGGCGGGGAAGAACCAACACTCCTACTTCGTTCCGCCCGTATATGACTTGTTGCAACCGCAAGGTTTCTTCAAAGTCGAAGAGGAAAACATCTCCGCCATCAACCGGCGCATCAAGCAATTGGAAGAGGACAAGGAATACACTTCTTTGTTGTCCGAGCTCACCCGGACCCACCAACAAGCCCGGGAAGCACTGGACATAGCCAAACAACAATTAAAAGAAGCGAAAGAGAAAAGAGAATTGCGTAGAAAGGAAGCCGGACTCACTACCGAAGAAGAAGCCCGCCTGATACGCGAAAGCCAATTTCAAAAAGCGGAATACAAACGGCTGGAACGTTCCTGGAAAGAAAAGATAGCCGCTTTGCAAGTGGAAATCAATAACCGGGAAGAGCTAATTCAAGAGTTGAAGGTGGAACGCAAAAGCCGTTCCGCCGCCCTGCAACAACAATTATTCGGGCAATTCAGAATGTTGAACTACCGGAAGGAGGTGAAAACCTTGTGTGATATATTCAGCCAAACCGTGCACAAAACTCCTCCCGCCGGTGCCGGAGAATGTGCCGCCCCTAAATTATTGCAACAAGCCTATCTGCATGGCTGGAAGCCCATTGCTATGGCAGAGTTCTGGTGGGGCAACTCTCCCAAAGCCGAAATCCGCCATCATGGTTATTATTATCCCGCTTGTAAAGGTAAGTGCGAGCCTATCTTGCAACATATGCTTCAAGGGCTGGAAGTAGAAGAAAATCCTATGCTACAACTTCCGGAACAGGGCTACGGGAAATTAAAAATAGTTTATGAGGACGAATGGTTATTGGTAGTCAACAAGCCTTCCGGAGTGCTCTCCGTGCCCGGTAAAGGAGGAAAAGAGTCCGTATATAGTCTGGCAAGGCAACTCTATCCGGAAGCCGACGGGCCGATGATTGTGCACCGGCTGGACATGGCTACATCGGGACTTTTAATCGTTGCCAAGAATAAAAAGGTGCATCAACACCTGCAAGCCCAGTTCAAGAATCATAGCATCCGAAAGAAATATATAGCCCTGCTCGACGGCATCATTCCCCAAGACGAGGGAACCATCGAGCTTCCCATTTGCCCGGATCCGCTGGATCGTCCCCGGCAGGTGGTAGACATGGAGTATGGCAAACCCGCCATCACTCATTATCAGGTTCTTGAGCGGAGGGACAAATGCACACGCATAGCTTTTCATCCGCATACAGGGCGCACTCATCAGCTCCGTGTACATGCCGCACATCCGTCAGGTCTGCATTGTCCCATCATAGGTGACGAGCTTTACGGGAGAAAGGATAAACGCCTCTACTTGCATGCCGAGTCCATCGAATTTACCCATCCCGCCGACGGACGGATCATCCGTATCACGGAAAAGGCTGACTTCTGATGATTGCTTCTTCCAGTCTACACATCTTCCTTTCGATTAATCATCAATATATTTTACTACTTTAAGATAAAAATCCAACTATTTGATTATCAATAGAGAAGAAAAGGAGTATAATGAAGATACGAGTGAATGGCAATGAAGTAACGACTGAAATAGGATGAGGTAACGACTGAATAGGGATAAAGTAACGAGTATTTTCGCAATCAGTTATATTTGTAATAAAATTTACATAGACATATAAAATAAATAGCTATAATTGGATTTCATTCATTTGTCTGAATTTACTACCTATTAAACAACAATACGTAACTATTTGATTATGAGTATATATAAATTTAGGGTATCTCAGTCGTATACTTAGGGTACCTCAGTCGTATACCGAGACCCCCTAAGTATACGACTGAAGTACCCTAAATATACGTCCCGGGTTAGGTATTTGCTTTTCGTAAAAGAATATTCCTTTGTCAGTTGGTTCATAACGGTGCAGAAATGGAGCAAATGATAAGCGATACTATCTTAATTCTCCTCCTCTTGGGAGGAGGAGTACCCGTAGGGGGAGGTGGTAGGTAAAACAATAAAATATCTATTAATAAGAACATTAAGGAATTCTTCTCTCACCTACCACCCCGCCCTTTGGGCACCCCTCCTCCAACTGGAGGAGGGGAATTGAGATAGTACGCCTAATTAATTGAGATACTCAGTAAATCATCATTTCATTCATATCTGATAAGAAAGTAGTTAAAGATAAGAGTCTCTTTCCTCAAAACAACTGAGAGTCAAAAAGCCTATATAAACTGACAAATAGCTTAGGAATTGAATCTTTTCATTCCCATCATATCCGGATTTTATTCCCTATTTTTGCAAACGGATAAATCTATCCGATCAAGCACTATTAACCAACTAATGATTAAAACCATGAAATTCGTAACTTTAGCATGTAGTTTACTTTTCTGCCTGTCCTCTTTCGCACAAGAGAATTTTCCTGACGGAACTCCTATTCCCGACTGGTTCAGACAAAACGAAATCGTAAATATTGAAACACTGGGTGACAAGTACAAGATTACAGATTATAGCGTTGTAAATGATAGCACCCTGATTCAAACAGAAAAGATTCAAGCCGTCATCGACCAGGCTTCATCCAAAGGAGGTGGCGTGGTCATCATCCCGAAAGGTACTTACCTGAGTGGTGCGCTTTTCTTCAAACCGAAAACCCATCTTTATCTGGAAGAAGGGGCCGTACTGAAAGGTAGCGATGATATCAGCAATTTCCCCATCATCAACACCCGCATAGAAGGGCAATCACTCAAATACTTTGCCGCATTGGTTAATGCCGACAAAGTAGATGGTTTCACCATTTCCGGTAAGGGAACCATCAATGGCAACGGACTACGCTATTGGAAATCTTTCTGGTTGCGCCGCACCGTTATTCCGAAATGCACGAATATGGATGAGTTGCGTCCGCGCCTAGTACACATTTCCAATAGCGATGATGTACAGATTTCAGGAGTACGTCTCATCAATTCTCCGTTCTGGACAACGCATATTTATAAATGTAATAATGTGAAATTGCTGAATTTATACATCTTCTCTCCGGCGGCTCCGGTCAAGGCACCCAGCACGGATGCCATAGATATTGATGTATGTAATAATGTGCTGGTTAAGAACTGCTATCTCTCTGTAAACGATGATGCCATTGCTCTGAAAGGTGGAAAAGGTCCGTGGGCTGATAAGGATTCCAATAACGGAAGCAACACTAATATTATTATAGAAGATTGTACGTATGGTTTCTGCCATAGTGCACTGACTTGTGGTAGCGAATCTATTCATAACCGCAATATTATCCTCCGTCGTTGCACAATCAATCAGGCAAGCCGCTTGCTATGGTTAAAAATGCGTGCCGACACTCCTCAGAATTACGAGTATATCCTCGTTGAAGACATCAAAGGAAATGCCAAGAGCTTCCTCTACGTCAAGCCGTGGACACAATTCTTTGACCTCAAGGACCGGAAGGATGTTCCGATGTCCTACTCAGACCACGTGACGATGCGTAATATTGATTTCGATTGTGATGTATTCTTCAACGTAAGTGCATCCGAACAATACAAATTGTCGAATTTCAAGTTCGAGAATCTGAATATCAAGGCGAAGAATGGAGATTGCGATAAGTCGGTGATCTCATCGTTTGAATGGGATAATGTGAAGGTGAATCAATAAATAGCTATAACGGCTTTTGATTACTTTTGATTATTAGTACTATCCGTCATGCTGAGCGTAGCCGAAGCATCTCCTTCCTGTGTATAAATAAGGAGAAGAGATGCTTCGGCTACGCTCAGCATGACAGATACTCCGAGCATAACAAAGAACTCAAAAATAATTGAGAAATTGTAGACAATTATTCAAAACTACGCAACAACTTTATTTCTTCCGCCCAGAGCGTTTCATCCGGTGTTTCCAGAATGACAGGCATGTTGTCGAAACGTTCGTCTTTCATAAAACGCTTGAAGAAATCAATCCCTAACAAGCCTTTCCCGATGCTATCATGGCGGTCTACATGGCTACCCAACTCTTTCTTCGTATCATTCAAGTGAATGCCCCGCAAATAATTGAAGCCAACTACCTCGTCGAACTCACGGAATACTTTATCATATTCCCCTACTATATCATAACCTGCCGAATAGGTGTGGCAAGTATCCAGGCATACCCCTACACGTGATTTATCTTCTACCCGGTCGATGATATGCTTCAATTGCCAAAACTCATTACCTACATTGCTACCCTGCCCTGCCGTATTTTCAATAACGGCCGTTACCCCTTTCGTTTTGCTCAATGTAATGTTGATGGACTCGGCAACCTTATCCAGACATTCCTCCACCGAAATCTTATTAAGATGGCTTCCCGGATGGAAGTTCAGGAGTTGCAAACCTAATTGCTCACAACGTTGCATCTCATCCAGAAATGCGGCACGGCTTTTCTCCAATCCTTCTTCTTCCGGATGCCCCAGATTAATCAGATAGCTATCATGGGGCAGGATATAGCGGGCATCAAAAGAGAATTTCTCACAATTGCCCTTGAACTCGCGGATGCTTTCCTCCGTCAATGGTTTGGCCACCCATTGCCGTTGATTCTTTGTGAACAAGGCGAATGCATTCGCACCTATCTCATGGGCATTAACGGGAGCTATTTCTACTCCACCACTTGCACTCACGTGCGCTCCAATATATTTTTTCATATCTATTCTTTATATGATGATTAAAAACGGAAGCAAGATAAAGAAAAATCCGAAGATGGCAAAATCAATTTAGAGTGCACACGTTCCTTCTCCGGCATAATCCTTTCCTGTTTTTCCATTATATTCGGGATGTCTTTCCAGCCAAACCACGGCATAAGAGCAGGTTGCCACCGGCACTAATCCGTTGGCCAAAGCATAGTCATAGGCCGCTTTTACCAAAGCAGAGGCAATGCCTCTCCCGCTGATTTCATCGGGAACAATCGTATGGCGCACATCCAGCGCACCATCAGTGACATGATACATCAGACGGGCAATTTCCCCATCCACCGTTGTCTGAAAAACTTTTTTCTCGGGATAATGTTCTATATTCATAATCTGTTTCTTTTATTGGGTGAATAAATTAAATAACAAGACTCTCTATATTAAATAACAGATTTCAGTAACTTTGTATCGAACACTTCTAAAAAAAATCTTATGGATACCTGAAAGCCTATCACCGCCTGATGCCTTTCTATATGAATCATTGATAATATATGCGTTCGTTTTTCATGAAATAGTTACCTTTGCGGCATGAAACAGGAACTAAAGGAAAATCAGGGAATACCATCGTCCTTACTTTGGACACTCGCCATCATTTCAGGAGTAACGGTGGCTAATATATACTACAATCAACCCTTACTGAACCGTATCAGCCGTGATCTGAACATCAGCGAGTTCACCGCCAATCTGATAGCCATGTTCTCGCAGATAGGCTATGCGCTCGGATTGCTTTTCATCATTCCATTGGGCGACTTATACCGCCGGAGAAACATCATCCTCGTGAATATCTCCGTGCTGGTGGTCTCCCTGCTCACCATTGCCCTGGCTCCCAACATCCACCTGATACTTTTTGCCTCCCTGCTGACAGGTGCATGTTCCGTCATTCCGCAAGTGTTCATGCCTCTTGCGGCGCAATACTCCACTCCCGAAACCAAAGGGAAGAATGTGGGCATCATCCTTTCGGGATTGCTGACCGGTATTCTGGCTTCGCGCGTAGTGAGCGGCATCGTGGGCGAATACATGGGTTGGCGTTTCATCTACTTCGTTGCCGCCGGACTGATGGTTGTCTGCCTCATCGTCATCATCAAGATACTTCCGGACCTCCCTTCCAATTTCCAGGGGACATACTTCGGCTTGATGAAATCCCTGTTCTCCTTAGTCAGGAAATACCCCCAACTACGCATCGTTTCGCTACGTGCAGGTTTTTCATTCGGTTCCTTCCTTGCCATGTGGAGTTGTCTGGCTTTCAAAATGGAGCAGGCACCTTTCTTTGCGGGAAACAATATCATAGGTATGTTAGGCCTTTGCGGCATAGCCGGAGCACTGACGGCATCATCCATCGGCAGATATATACATATTCTCGGAGTGAAACGGCTTACTTACATAGGTTGTACGCTGATTATCAGTGCATGGATCACCCTGTATGTGGGGCAATACAGCTATGTAGGCATCATAGCCGGTATATTATTGATAGATATAGGGATGCAATGCATTCAGCTTAGCAACCAGACAAGTGCATTCGCCCTTTGTCCGCAAGCCTCCAACCGCATCAATACGATTTTTATGACTACTTACTTCATCGGAGGTTCCACGGGGACTTTCCTTGCCGGAACTTCGTGGCAATATTTCGGTTGGACGGGAGTGATAGGGACAGGTATTTTGTTGACGAGCTGCTCGTTGGTTATCAATATCTTTGCTAAGAAATAGATTCTTTCAAGATTTCCCAGCCACATGCTTTGAGGTCAACGCATCCGTTCTTCCTGAAAGCGACACCTTCCTTTTCCAATAGTTCGCGTTGTTCCGGCCAGAAAGGTGCCAGTCGTCCCTGGCTGTTTACCACCCGGTGGCAAGGAAGGTTCCGCTCTTCGGAAGCATTGTGCATAGCCTGTCCCACCATGCGCGAGCACTGGGGACGGCCTACAAGATAGGCGATTTGCCCGTACGTCAGTACGCGCCCCGAAGGGATGGAGGCGACTACGCTATACACTTCATTTCGGAATGATACCTGATCCATAACGGCTGATTAAATAACTTCTTCGCACACCCGCATTTCCATACCTTTATATACAACCACAATCTTGTGCAACTGGGTGTTGCCGATGGCACGCTTCACCGTATCTGTATCGGCGTATCGGTTGGCTTGGGTGATGGCTTCCTGACGGAGTTTTTCCACAAGGGTTTCGGGGTCTTTGTACTTGGCATATTTCAGTTCCACGATGTAGCTGTGCGTCATGTCAGAGTAGATGTCCAGCATCGGGCAGAGGAAGATGTCTACATAGCCCGCTTGCGTGTCCTGTTCGGAAATGGGGCGGTAGAAGCGGTTCTGAGCGGTCATGGCAAGGGTGAAACCGTGAACAAAGAACTCGCCTTTCTGCTTGTCGCGTTGCGAGGCATACGTCTTCAGGCAGTCGGCAATGTAGCCGAAGTAGGCTTGCCAGTCGCCATCATAAGCGAGTTGGCTTGCCAGTTCACTCTTCTCGTAGCTGCTGAAACTCAGGTCTGCATCGTTGTAAGTATTCAGTAGATAAGTATAGAGTTGTTCCTGAACCACCAGGTTGGGGATGGTCAGTTTGGTTTTTCCTCTATGCATTCCGCTGATGGTGAGCATGCCGAAATAGTAGAGCAAGCTCACGAAGTTGTCGGGGTTGGTGATGCTGGCGGCAGGAAATCCTTTCTTCAGTTCGCCGGTGATGAAGCCTTGACTCACGAGAGTTTGGATGACGGAAGCATCATGGGCAAACTCTTTGTCCTTGCGGATGAGCATACGCAACTTCTCATAGTCGATGCGGATGTTGTCTTCTATCATATCTTCCGGGACATAACCGCCCATGATGTAGTTCTTTACGAAATAAAGCACCATGTTGGAGTTGTACATCGTGGTTTCACCGTAGCTTTTCTGTGCGAAGCAATAGTTGTCATACCACGGCTTCATGATTTCTATCAACTCGTCAACGGTGTGATTGAAGGGGCTGGTGGTTGAATAGTAGGTCAGCATTTCCCGCACTTCCTCTTCCGTGAATCCCATCATCTGGTTGAACTCCGGCGTGAGGGAATAGTTGGTTCCGATGTTGAATCCACTGGTGAGGTCGTCCATCGTCACGGGGCTTACACCGGTGATGAAGCAACGCTTGATGCTGGAGTAAGTTCCCGCTTTCACTTTGTTGAAGAAAGCACGCAAGTAACCTTCGCCATGCGTTTCGTTGGTATAGCGGTGCAGGCTTTCGGGGTCGGCGAGGATGGCGTTGGTGAAGTGGTCGTACTCGTCAATGAAGAGATACATATCCCGCCCGGCACGCTCGCACTCATGATAAAGGAAGTCGAACTGGTTGACAGCTCCTTCTATTGCGTCCAACTTTTCTTTGATGCCTTGCGGCAGAAGGTCGGCATACACCTCACAGAAGAAGTCGAAACAGATTTGGCAATGCGCATCCAGTCCTTTGCGGTAATTGTTCAACTCGCCGGTGATGCCGGAGAAGTTGAGGTATAGCACCAGATAGCTGTTGCGGTCCGGTGTGGGATGCTGCCCGATGTAGAGGTCACCAAAGAGTGCCTCAAACTGGTCGCGGGTGCGCACGTCGTAGTAGTGTTGCAGTAGGTTCAGCGTCAAGCTCTTGCCGAAGCGGCGGGGGCGGATGAAGAAGAAGAAGCGGTCCGCCTCCTCTATCATGGGGATGAAGCGGGTTTTATCCACATAATAATAATTGTCGAGGCGAATATCCGCGAAGTTCATCATGCCGTAAGGGAGACGTTTTCTGCCGGGTACTATGTATTTCATTGGGTCCATAATCTGTCCTCCTGCTTTGTTTTTTTATTTAAGCTGTTGCTTTATGATACTTAATGTAACAAAGATACAGGTTTATCCCCAATATACAACAAACCCGATATAAAATAGTTATTCATGCCAATCAGTAGTTGAAATTCATATTAACCTGGTTAATTGCAGTTTGTTTTGATTACCTTTGCGGCCGCAATATCAATCACTAAAAAAATGATAACAAGAACAATGAATCCCTTCGCACTTAGAAGGGAGATGCAAAACGATATATTTGAAAATATAGTTCCTTATCTCAGAAGAAATTATGATTCTAAAATACGCAGGGCGATTATTAAAAGCCTTCATTTGCCGATGATATTTAATCCGATTCACTATTTCAGCTAGAAAACAAATAACGATTGGTTTATATTCTATTATGCAATAACCAAAAAGCTGGCCGAGGATGCCGCGTGTATCGCTATATCCCAGGTGCAAACCGAAGAAGGAACTTATGTTTACGAATATATTGTTGCACGCGAGCACAACATTTATATTTTTCCTCCTCATTTTTTCTCCCGCTATCATTCAAGGTTTTTAAAAGGGGCAGCGATTGGCAAACAAGAGCTTATTAACCAATATATAAAAAATAGTTATATAGGCATTATTTTTATCTCAGAAACAGGGCGGGAAAAATGTGCATTAAGCTTTCAAGACGGATATGCAATCGGAGACATTATTAGTCGGAAAGAACGTATTTTTATGTTCAAGACGTTTATCTCTAAAGATTTACTGAGAAAAGATCAAAAGTTTGCGAAGGCATACGACCAACTTCAGGAACAAAATCTAATGAATTACATTATGAGCTTAGAGAACCCTAATGAATTTTTGCTTAACGAATACAGCTCTTACCTGAACTCAAAGCTATAAATGCAAATTGGCACATTAATCACATTAGCACATTTGGTTCATAACTGCGTAAAAATGAATCAAACAAATAATCGCTTCCCGACACGTTGGAAACAGAAATTATGCTTACCTTTGTACGTAAGCAGAAAAAAACAGAAGTTATGGTACAGAAAGACAAATATATACGTTTTGATTGGGCTGTGAAGCGTTTACTACGCAACAAAGCCAACTTCGGCGTGCTCGAAGGTTTCCTCACCGTGTTGCTGGGCGAGCCTATCCGCATCGTCGAGATACTGGAAAGCGAGGGCAATCAGCAACGTGAAAACGACAAATTCAACCGTGTGGACATCAAGGCGCGCAACAGCAAGGATGAAATCATCATCGTCGAGGTGCAGAACACGCGTGAGATATACTATCTGGAGCGCATCCTCTTCGGTGTTGCCAAGGCCATCACGGAGCATATTGAGCTGGGAGAACTTTACTCGGAAGTGAAGAAGGTGTACTCCATCAGCATTCTCTATTTCGACATTGGCAAAGGCAACGATTACCTGTACCACGGTCAGAACTCCTTTGTGGGCGTGCATACGGGCGATTTTCTGGAGGTCACCACCAAAGAAAAGGATGCCATCGTGCGCAAACTTCCTGCCGAAATCTTCCCCGAATATTTCCTGATTCGAGTGAATGAGTTCAACAAGGTGGCCGTCACCCCGCTTGAGGAGTGGATAGAGTATCTGAAGACCGGCATCATCCGCCCCGATACGAAAGCTCCCGGACTGGAAGAAGCACGCCGCAAACTGATTTATTACAATATGGACAGGGCGGAACAACTGGCGTATGACGAACATATCAATGCCGTAATGATTCAGAATGATGTGCTGAGCACGGCGGCGGAGGAAGGTAGAGAAGAAGGTAGACAAGAAGGTAGAGAGGAAGGAAGACAAGAAGGCAGACAGGAAGGGCTTGCAGAAGGGCTTGAGCAAGGAAAGCAGGAGAAAAACATAGAGAATGCCCGTACGATGAAAGCCTTGAATATCTCCTCCGAAGTCATCCACCAGGTGACGGGTTTAGCCATCAAAGACATAGAAGAATTATAAATAGCAAGATATTATTCATTTTCGTCTCGCCCGATTTTCGTTTTTTGAGAAGCAGGCGGGACGTTCTGTTTTCCAGCGTAGTTTTTTTGCAAATGCCCCCTGAATACCAACCCCCGATTCCCACTATTCTTAAACCTGTGTTCATAAAATAAGTCCGGAGACCGCTCCCGGACTTTTTCTCATCCCAGCGGATTTTCTTCAATCCCGCCATCGCCGCCATGCGACGGGTCCTGATCTTCGGTGGTGGCTGAAAGTTCAATCCATTCCAGTTGTTCGCTGTCCACCAGGGCGCGGGTGTAGGCGCCGCTGCTGAGGCGGGTGCGTTCGGGGACGAACTCCACGCGGACGGCTTTCACCTGCTTTTCGAAGTCGAAGTCCTTGAGGTCCTTCACGCCGGTGGTGTCGAGCACGTAGCGGAAGTAGCCCAGTCCTTTGATGTGGACGCTCTTGCCCTGGCTCATGCGGGTGTGCATCACGCCTGCAATGTCGCCCAGCACGGCTTGAACGTCGGAGTTACTCACTGTGGAGATTTTTGCCAGGTCCTTGGCAATGGTCTCCGTTTCCACGGGTTTGCCCTGCACTATCGCGCGGGGGTAGTAAACCGCTTGTTTCTGATTAAGCATCTTTTTCCAAAATGGCATAATTCTGATTGTTTTAAGTGTTAATAAATGAATAAATAAATGAACCGGAACCCGGTTTTCCCGTGTCGCCGACTCGACGCGCTCTTGTCGCCGACTCGGGGCGGTCATGTCGCTGACTCGAGAATGCCTTGTCGGAGACACGGGAAAACCGGGGTACCGGATAGAAATAGAAGAAGAAAACAGGATTTAAAAATCCTTATACGCAATGACCACTGGATGAAAAACATCCGGAGCGGCGCGGACTTCCTCACTATAGTTCGATGCAGCTTTGCAGTTCTTCTTTTATCATCGGCAAGCAATCATCCGTAGAAGTCAATTTGGCAACTTCTATAAATCGAGGTGTAATCTTAATTTTACAGTGCCCGTTTTCTTCCACCAATTCCAAATCAATGATATTGAGACGTGGCTTATCAATAGAACAGGCACAGCGATAACCGGAATATTCTGTTTTGTTGGCCGGGTCCTTACGATCTCCGATATAAAGTGTCTGCTTCTCTATAGAACGAACGTGCTCATGGCCGAAGAAAGCCGTCACGATTTTTATTGGAGCTTTATCTAAAACATCTTTTAAAGCCTTCTTGTCGGCGTATGTCCACCATCTCTCCGGATTACCATGCGTATCACCGTTCACATCACATCCATAGTTGATATGGAACATGGGGATGCCCACCTTGTAATCATAATCTGGCATGCATGCCATCGTCCGCATGCTTGCTTTGAGATAGTCCAAGGCGCCGAATGCATAGGTTCCCTCATCATGACCGTGTCCCGTATCTCCCGGATCAGTGCGGTTTGCATTGCCCGGCAAATTGTTTAGCATAAAAAATGCAACCAGCACTTTCTTTCCGTTCTTTTTCAGAGGAAAAAACCATGTGTAGTGATAACCTTTGTTCCCATAATTAGCTGCATTATCCGCAGTACTAATGCCGTATGGAAGAAACAAGCTGCCTTCCGCTATCCGCTTTTTGTTTCTTTGTTGAATATCGCCTTTCACATTCTCACCGCCAAACCCTGTCCATAAGTCGTGATTGCCCAGTCCGTCGGCAACGGGTATAGACTGTTCTTCCAGTCCGTCAATCAGATTTCCCCATATATCACGCACGGCAGGAAAATGTAGCGGATTACCGTCCCCGGCAGGCGCAGTAGGGCAATCCAACAAATCGCCCGGCATGACGATAAATTCAGGACGTTTCTGTAAATTGATCAGCTTATCTACAACAGCCTCTTGACTCTTACGATTAGTATCACCGAAATGATAATCGTTCATCACACCAAACCGACGGGCGGAGAGGCGGAAGAATTCAAATTTGTAACATCCTTTATCATTGACGAAGCCACTCTCTTTCTTGGCATTCTTCGACAATTGCAGATATTTCCCGCGTGATACAAGCACGGCATAATCCATGCCGGAAGATGATGACGGGTAAATGAAAGACCTATAAACAGCACCGGAATGCCGTCCGTCTTCAAGGTCGAAGTCTTGTTGTAACTGTTCCTTTTCCCCGTCAATCGAGATAGTGACACGAAAATGTCCGTGAGCCGTCAACACATGAATACCTTTGGGGGTCATTTCATATTCATCGAGTCTGTAATAGTCATTATCAGAAAGATTGTAAGTTGTTTTATTCATAGCCGGCTTTCCCCATTCTTTCTTGTCCGTAGGTTCAACAGTGATTTCAATCTTATTGAAAGCTCTGTTTATCAATTCTAAGTAACATCCGTAACTCATAATATTCTTTTTTTAATGGTTTATATTCTATTCTTTAGCACCTGTATTAACCTCCTTTCTGATGATGGCAGGTACTGATTTTATTGATTAATCTACTTATAACCAGGTTTATCACACCGTCCTGTAGCTGTGTGTCCTCCTTTCTTTGGCGGGACGGGGGTTAATAAATCGTTTTATCTCGCAGCTTCCGCACGCAGGCCGCTAAAAGGCCAGCACGGCACGGACTTTATAGGTATCGGTTTTGGGCTTTACGCCATAGTCGGGGATGTTAAGATTTACATACCAGACAATTTCTTTAAATTCTTTGCTGCTCCAATACGCCCCGGTAAGCTTATCACCGACCGCCTTATCAATCTGGGGATTGATTGTTTTTTTGAGCATATTCAGTTGCTTGTAATCCCCAGCAAAATTAGTGGGCACACCGAAACACAGTGTGGCAAGCTCATTCTTGCCCGGTAAGAACCACCCGCTGCTACCTGTGGGCGCGGGGCGCGCGGTAGCATAAGTGGCTATCGCATCGTAGACAGGAAAGGTGGTGTCGCTGTTCCGAGAGCCGTAAAGTGCCATTAAACGGGAACTGCAATAACCGAAAGATAGATCGGATTTCTGTATTTCTTCCCAATCGGCCTGCTCTCCGGATGTGAAGTCCTTGAATGATTCGGCCCACTCATAAATACCCTCAGTCGCCCCCTTTCCGGTGGCCCACTTCACCTCCTGAGAGGAGGCATCGCGCATCGCAACGACCATACCGTGCACACACTCCGGATGGTCGCGCATCAGCAGGCGGTCGCCTGCTTTGTCGCCGGTCCGCGTCCAGTGCATCCCCTCGATTTCACCCACCCAAAAGACTACGCCGAGACAACTCTTCCGTAGTTCATCACGGAACGGCTTGACATCTTCATCCCCGGGCAGGATGCTGCCGTCCTGCATATAGTAGTCACCCGCCTTTAACGACCGGAATACTTCTGTCACCTTACTGTCGTCAACCTGGTGGACGGTGTATTTTCCGGGCTGAAGATTTAATTGGGAATAGTCAAAATTGAAAGTCTCCTGAGTTCCGTCGTAGTAATACTTATACGATCCCGGATCCAAGAGCGCGAGGCTTTTAGTGTTCACCAACAGGCGGGCCGTACAGGGGTTCTCCTGCCAATATGAATTTTCACTGATCACCGCCGTGTAGCGGTAATAACTCTTAGAAATCTCTCGGCTGTCTATCTTTTCGATATAGGTATATTTCGTAGCAGGCACCTGAAGGATGAACAGAGACATGCGGTGCTCCATCGCGAAGCTGAGCGTACGGTTGTTATACACGCCACGGGCCGTCATCAGGTCGGAGGCGGTGTATTGGGCGTAGGTACTCTGGTCGGGGTTAACAGACCACTCATCGACTACATACTTAAAGAAGTCTTCATCGCCGGGCGATACCTTGCCGTTCATATAGTTATCCTTCTGGTAGGGATAATAGGCATGATAACTCTTATCGGGTGAGTATAAGAGCTGAGAAGCGCCGGCAGGCAGCGTCCACTTGCCTCCCTGTAGGGTAAGGCAGAGGTTTTTCACCTCCAGGGTTCCGTCCTTCACCACGTAGAGGCCGATGCAGTCGCCTTCGGTGAAGACGGTGCTGTAACCGCGTTCCTGGGCGCGGGTTTGTCCGGTGGCGTACATGCCGCCGTCGCTCACGGTGATGGTGAGGGGGCGGGCATCGGGGTCGGTGCCGGCAGGGGGCAGTTCGTCCAGTGCATCGGACGTGCATGCCGCCAGCATCAGGATGAGGGCGCAGGCCAGGGATGCTGCCGGGGGAAATATGGAATGATGTTGTTTCATACGGTTTCTTTTTTATTGATGAATTTAGTTGCTACTGTTCTACTCGACCGGCTGCCACGTACCTCCTCCTTCTTCCATGTCGATATTTTTGATACCTTCCGAGGTCACGGTGAGGCGGTACTCGTACATCTTGCCACTGAAGAAGTCCGCTTCGCCTGCGGCGGGGGTGTAGTAGAAGGTCTTTCCTCCGATGACTATTTTCACGAACTTCCGTCCCGACATATTTTGGGGAGGAAGCAGGGCGCGCACGGTGCGTACGTATTCGTCGGCGGCAGGGGTCACTTCGTTGGGGGTGATGCGGTCGATGCCGGGGGTCACTTGCCGTGCGGTTCCATTGTTGCGATTGATATTCCCTCCCGTGCACGCAAGGTTTTCAAAGGTTACAGTGGCGCGCTGCAGTTCATCGTCGGTCACGCCGTTGCCCACTTTGAGGTGTACCACCACCTTGGCTGTGACGTGGCGGAAGACGAGGGTCTTATCGGGGGACGTTACGGTGATGTCGATGCGGGGAGCAGCCATGCAGTCGCTATCCTGATATCCTTTATCTCTCTGGTCGGCCTGTACAGAGATTAAAGAAGAAGCCTGCGAATTATGATATTCCCCATAAATAATCTTTTCCTCATCCGGGCTTATCCAGGTGCATAGGGCATCATTTGTAATCAGCTTTCCATCGGAATCGACGGAGAGGTGTATCTCATTCGGACTGCCGATGCTCCTACTGCGAATCCACAGCCTCACCACTTCTCCCCCTTCCCACCTATTTTCGGTGGTAGCCCGTGTCTGGGCGTTGGCGGAGGAATATCCCTCTACGGCGGCGTAGAGTTCCAGCGGCACGCCGCCTTCGGGCCATGCCGCGTCGTCATCGCCTGTGCAGGCAGCCAAAACCAAGGCTGCCCACAGGTACATTATATATATTGGTATGTTCGTCTTCTTCATTTTTTTCTTTATATTTATTGTTTATGGGTTACTCCTGAAATGCAGAGCCTTCTACGGGTGCGCCTATGGTTTCCCAGTTCTTGATTTCGGTTTCCAGCCTCAGTTCCTTATAGTCCACGGTTATCTTATAGATGTACCGCTTGCCGCTTTGCAGCTTCAAGGCATCTCCGGCGGGGATTTTGTAGACGAAATTCGTGTTGTCTGCCAGCTTCACGCGGATGAAGACGTTGCCTGCGGTTAGTTCCTGGGGCACCACGATGGCTTCGGCGTACTGGAGATTGGTGGCGTTAAAGTCTGTCGTCACCACCGTGGGGATGGTAATCGGAACGGCGGGGTTGGGGTGGTCGCCTACGGGGTATACCATCGCCCGGCGTTCGTCCTCGCTACTCATGTCGGCGGCTTTCTCGGGGGCGAAGATGGCCTTCAGGACGGTGCTCTCCAGGGTCACGGTGGCACCGGTGAGGTCGGGAGCACCGTTGCCGCGCTTCAGCACTACTTCTACTTTAGATAGCAAATGGTAGAAAGTGAGGTTCACGTTAGAGGCGGTGGGGGCCACGTTCCGCTTGGTGGAATAGAGCAGGTCGGAGGCGGCGTAGGCATCTTGCGTGGTCTGGTCGGCCTTCACTTCGTGAGACACCGATGAGGGGAAGCTGTCTCCCGCCGGGGCAGGGTTGGCATGGATGGCATAGATGTTCACGGGGTCGGGCGAGATGTAGTACATGTCGGTGGCGTAAGTGAAGCCTCCGGTGCCGTCGGCGGTGAGCACGTTGTTCTGGTAGAGGGAGGCGCCTTTGCTGTCGTCCACCCAGGCAGATACTTCCAGGCCTGCGCCAAGCTGTGTGTCGAGGCCGTAGGAACGGGTCTGGGAGGTGATGCCGCTGGTGAGGCGGATTTCGCCGTTCCAGTTGTCGGTGATTACTTCGTTGTCGTTGTTACAGGCGGCAAGCGCAAGGGCTGCTGCGGCAATGATTGATAAGTTTCTAAGTTTCATAATCTTACTTTTTTTAGTGTTATTAATAGTGATAATTCATTTAATTGTTCGTTTCCATTCCGGCCGAGCCGCCTTCGCCGCCCTCGCCGTTGCCCGGTGTCCAGTCGGTAATGGTGGCGGAGAAGTCGGCTCCGGTAGGCGTCTCCACTACTTTCCCGCCCAAGGTAAGGGGCTTCCGCTTGTCGGCGTTGAAGGCGGCAAGCTCCGTGGTGAGGTCGCTCGTGAGGTTCAGGGCTTCGGGGCTGCCGCCCGTGAAGCGAATGATGGCGTTCAGCTTCTGCTGCTCACCCGCTATGCCAAGCAGGCGCACGGTTGCCGCGTACTTCCCGGCATTGGCGCCGGAGGTTATCTTTGCGAACTGCAATTCCACGTTTGTGGGTGTGGCGTAGATGCCGGCAGAGAAATCCAGCGTACCTGCTACGCCCGACAGGTAGCCCTCGATGTGCTCTATCCTGTCCGTGGTGCTGCCCGTAGGCTCGATGACGAGCGTCAGTTGCCGCACCTGCTGCTGCATCACGGCGGTGAATGTCTGCTCCGTATCGGGCTCTATCACGGCATCCACCGCATCCGTAAACAGCCAGCCGGGCATCTCCTGCACGAAGGGGCCCGCACCGTCCACATTGCCCGAAGCCCCGGCGACGGTGGCAGTGATGCCGGAAACGGTGATGTGCTGCGGCGTGTTGTAGACATGCAGGTGGTAGCTGCCCGGTTCAAAAAGAGGTTCGAGCAGGTTGGTGGTGCCGGTGAGGGTGGCGGAGTAGTCACCGGCTTCTACCGTATAGCTTGCGGGTGCGGTCAGTCCCTCGCCGATGCCGCTCCAGTCGGTAACGAGGGTAATTGCCCCTTGCTCCGGGTGCGGGGTGTTGTAGATGGGGTCTTTCACGTCGCAGGCGGCAAGGGATAGCGCTGTGGCTGCTACGATAAGACATTGTCTGATGTTCCTTTTCATATGCGTTGGTTTTAGATGGTTTTACTTGTTGTTTCCGATAGTCCACACGAGGCTGATGCCTGCTTGTGTGGGGCCCCAGAAGTTCTTTGTTCCGTCTTGCTGCTTATGGATGCGCACACCGTCGGTCATGCCGAAGCTGTCGTAGGCGGAATGGGTATAGCCCAGGCCGAGGTTGAAGTCGAGGGAGAGACTGCGGGAGAGGGATAATTGGTAACCCAGCATCACGCCCGCATTCCATAGCTTGCCCTGATAGCCGGTGTCGCCTTTCAGCAGTTTGCCGGGCAGATACTTATATATGTTGTACTCGCCGTATCTGCCGGAGACGCCTGCGTAGAAGCGTCTGTCGCGCAGCAGATACCACCGCACTTCGGGATTGACGAGCCACACTTTCTGCACTTTGCCGTGATTGCCGCCCCACCAGGAGAAGCTGCCGTCGAGCTTGAGGCCGATGCTGTGGCTGATGCGCCATTCCACGCCAAGGGTGGGCAGCAGGAAGGCGTCATACAAGAGGTTGGTGCGGAGGGAAAGGGATTGTTCTTTCCGACAGGTGGGCGTTGGCTGTTCCAGGGTTGCCGCTTCGCTCTTCGCTTGCCGGGCAGGCTTCTGGGCTTGCTGAATAGCTTTCTGTTCTTGTTGAACAGCTTTCTGCTCTTGCTGCACAGCCTTCTGCTCCTGCTGAACAGCTTTCTGCTCCTGCTGAACAGCCTTCTGCTCCTGCTGAACAATCTTTAAATCCGTATCAGCCGCGTCGGGTAAATCTTCTTTCGTTTCGTTGATATCGGCGGGGATGCACAGCGTCACGGTCACTACATTCCGCACTCCTTCTGCGTACTCCACGGCATGGTTGGCGGTCACGAAGCAGGCTTCCGTCACTCCTGCCCGTCCGATAAGTTCCGACTTCACCCGGTTGCTGCGCACGGCAGCCATGCGCCGGTTCTCTTCGTCCGGAGCCTGTCCGGTGCAATATCCATCCACGCGCACCGGAATACTGCCCGAAAGAATGGCCTCCCGGTGTGCACGTAGCAGGGTCAGGAGTGCTTCGAGCTGCGCACCGTTGTCACGCCAGAGGGCATAGAACGCATCTTTTCCTTGCACAAAGCGAAAGATGTAGAGATTGTCCGCCGCTTCTCCGGCGAAACTTGCCACTCCCGGCAGCAGCGCCAGGAACAGAACCAATAGATGTCTTTGTAAGTGTTTCATAGGTTTATCCTCATTTTAAGTATCTTTTCAATAGTTTCCCTTTCCACCTGCATGCGTTCCAGTTCTTTAAACATACGGTCCAGTTCGCGAAGGCTTTTCGCAATGCAATGGTTGCACTTCCGCTCAATCTTCCGGCAATACAGGAAGAGGCAAAAAATGGCTATCACCATACAAAAAAAGAATGCCACAATAAGAAGGTACATGTATTCGTTCATCGCTCTTGTTCTTTAGAAATCATGCTGCAAAAGAAGCGATTTACGGATGAAACACTATTGCATTTTGTCCCGACTTTATTGCATTTTGTCCCAATTATATTGCAACACACCCTCCTCAGATACTTCTGGGGCATGTGGGCACAAAAAAAGCACGGATGGACCGTGCTTTTGACTTTAGGGGGATTGATAAGTAGATGTTTATAATTTATTTGCCTGTTTCCTGTATTCCGCCGGACTGATGCCGTACTGTTTTCGGAACAGACGGTAGAAGGTGCTCGGGGCATTGAAGCCGCAACTGAAAGCTATCGCCTCAATCGTAAGTTCGGGATGATGGTCGAGCATCTTGCGTGCCTCGTCCAGTTTCAGCATGCGCATATACTCCATGGGAGAGTTCCCCGTCACGGCTCTGACGGCGTCGGTCAGCAGGTTTTTATTGGTGCCGAGCGCGGAGATAATCTCGTCACGGTTCATCTCGGCATTAGAAAGGTTATCACCGGAGAGCAGATACTCGCGCAAACGGGCAACCAGCCGGTGCTGCTCAACGGTGGCGGCAGTATCGGATGTCTGCGGCAGGACTTCCGACGATGCGGTACTTTCGCAGGCTTGTGCCATTCTGGAGAGTTCTTCCGCCAGCCTGTCCTGTTCCTTGATTCGCTCGTACAGCTTGCGGTTCTTGGTAGAAATAATCCGGTTATAGTAGAAGACGCCTGCCAGGAGCAACACCAGAACCAGGCAAATGCCAAGGGCAAACAGGAAATAATGGAAATTACGCTCTTTCTCGGCAATGTGCTTTTCCACCTCATACTGGGTGCGCAGTTCGTCAAAACGGGCGTTGACTTCCACATTATTTATACTGTCGTTCGCCGCAATGATTTCGTCCAGCAGACTGAACGCTTCATCATTGCGCCCCGCCCGTGCCAGTATCTCCATCTTTATCTTACGCACGGCATTGAGGTTGTAAGCCGATTCCTGAACCTGTATTACGGCACTGTCGATAACGGCAAGTGCCGTGCGGTAATCTCCCCGCGACTGCAATATCAGCGCCTTTGCCCGCAGCAGTTCGAATTTCAACATGCTGTTGCTGACGCTACCTTCAAGTTTGGAGAGGTATATGCCCGCCTTGTCATATTCTTTAATATCTATATAGGTGTTCATCAGTGCCACATAAAGATTTCCCCGAGCTTCGGGCTGCACCCTGCCGGTGGCTTTCTCGAAGCGGGCGATGGCTTTTTCATATTCGGGCACCAGTTGCAGCAGCTCGTCATAGCGTGCCTGTGCACGAAGCGACACGCACAGGAAGGCATAGGATTGCGTCAGGATATTATCGTAACCGGAAACTTCCCACAACAGGCTGATGCTCTCCCGGAAGCAGTCTTCTTCCTCTTTCGGCCTCTTCTGCAGGTTATAGATGATGCCGGTGGCATAGAGTGCGGTTGCCATTCCTGCCTTGTCCTTGCGCTCCCGGGCACGGGTATACATTTTCCCGGCTTCGGCGGCCGCCAGTTCATAGTCTCCTTTCAGGTTGTAGGCGGTGATAAGCTGCATGTGTATCTGATAATAGAATTTCCACAAGTCGTGCCGGATATAAAAGTCGAGATAGGCGGGCGCCTTTTCTATGACTTTGTCGTGCTCGCTCCTGTTTATATAGGAGATAATCCTATTGCCGTACACCATTCCCTGCATTTGTGTGTTGCCTTGCCTGATGGCTTCGGCTTCCGCCTGCTCAAACAGCGTCATCAGCGTATCCATCTTCTGGTCATCACCGGCTTCTGCCATATAGATGTAGTACAGTTTGTTGTAAGTCTGCAACTTATCAATGCCTTCCGCATGTTCGAGGGCATGACGTAAAGAGTCTTTCTGGTGTTGAAGAGAATTTTGTGCCGAAACGGGCAGGATGAGTCCTAAAAGGAAGCTGTATAGAAGTGTTGTCAGGCAAGTTCTATATTTCATATTTGTTGTGTGTTAGTATCAATTTTGAATTCAGAATTTACAAAACTACAGAAATTTATCGATTGACAGCCTATTTACACAAAAAAATTGTCCGTCCCGTTTCAATTACCTATCTTTGGGGAATTTGAAAACAATTCAGTCAATACTATATGATTAATATCGTACCTATCTTAAAGAACAAGAAAGAATTCCTCGAACTCCTGCTTCTCGCAGACGAGCAGGAATCTATGATTGACCTTTATCTGGAACGCGGAGAAATGTTTGCCCTCTACGACGGAGACTTAAAAGCCGCCTGCGTAATCACCGATGAAGGAAACGGAACCTATGAAATAAAGAACATTGCAACCTATCCGCACTATCAGCGCAAAGGATATGGAACACAGTTGATAAAGTTTCTGCTGGAGCACTACAAAGACCGCTATCAGACGATGTTAGTGGGCACAGGGGACAGTACTTATACCATACCGTTTTATGAACGGTGCGGCTTCACCTACTCCCACCGGATACCCGATTTCTTCATCAAGAACTACGACCATCCCATGTATGAGGACGGAAAACAATTGCGGGACATGGTTTATTTAAAAATTAGCAAGAATGGATAATTCTTCTTCCAAAGGTTTCCCCTACCTTTGCATCAAAACATAGCAAATGAAGGAAGAAACCACATACGGACATCAGGAATTAATAAATCAAGTCATTGATTATATTCATACCCATCTGCACAAAGCATTGACTTTAGAAATGCTGGCGGCGGAAATGCACATGTCCGTATATCACTTCCATCGGCTTTTCAAATCCCATCTACAAGAAACACTTTCGGCATACATCACCCGCCAAAGAATGGAAAGGGCTGTGATGTATCTGCAAACGCGAGATTTATCCTTGCAGGAACTCTCCGAAAAGATGGGATATGACACGGCACAATCTTTCTCAAAAGCATTCAAACGATATTTTGGCGTTTCTCCGGTGGCTTTCGGCAATACATTGACCTTTAACACTCCTGAAACAACTTCGATAGAGGATATTGCTTTTATCGGATTGGACGAACCGGAAGTCCTACTCATTTCCCCAATGTACATAGCCTATATCCGTATTATCGGTCCGTATGGAGAAAAAGAGAGTTACGAGCTCGGTTGGGGAAAACTTTGCGGATTTCTGAAGGAAAACAAGCTACAATCCAAAGCCACCCGCTGGTTTGGCATCAGCTTCGATGATCCGACTATTACAAAGAAAAAGCAATGCCGTTTCTATGCCTGCGCCTCCGTTGCGCAAAGGATAAAACCATCGGGTGCCATCGGAACATTGACGATAGAGAGTGGAAAATATGCAGTCTATACTTACAAGGGAAGCTATTCAGGTTTGCTTCGTGCCTATACTTATATTTATTCCAAAGAAAAAGGAAGATTGCGCAATGCACTCTCTTTTGAAGAATATGTAACGTGGTCGGACAATCCGGCAAAACAGATAACCAAAATCTATATACCAATACAAAAGAAATAATATGGAATTTATCACATTGAATCCGGATAACGTTGTGAGCGAACATTTATGTTGCGCCATTTCTGATAAGAAGCACCAAACAGGTGTAAATGATAAGCGGAACTGGTTGTCCGAACGTGTAAAAGAAGGGCACGTCTTCCGCAAACTGGATGCACAAGGCAAGGTATTTATCGAGTATGCCCCGCTGGAAAAGGCGTGGGTGCCTGTGACGGGGGATAACTATCTGTATATCTACTGCCTGTGGGTGGCAGGCAGCTACAAGGGGAAAGGGTATGGAGAAGCCCTGTTGCAATCGTGCATTGACGATGCCAAGGCACAAGGGAAATCGGGTATCTGTGTGCTGTCTTCCAAAAAGAAGAAGCCTTTCTTGTCCGACAAGAAATTTATGCTGAAATATGGCTTCAAGGTAGTGGATAGCATTAATGACGAATACGAATTATTAGCTCTTTCCCTTGACGGCAGCCAACCGCAATTTACGGCGGATGCAAGGAAACAGACGATTGAGAATAAAGAGCTGACTATATATTACGGCGTGCAATGTCCTTACATTCCCAACTGCATCGAGCAAATCTATAATTATTGTGAGAATAATCAGGTGCCTTTGCAGTTGATAGAAGTCGACACGCTGGAGAAAGCCAAGCAACTGCCTTGCATCTTCAATAATTGGGCGGTATTCTATAACGGGAAGTTCGAGACTGTACATCTGCTGAATGAAGGATTGCTAAAGAAATTGCTGCAATTGAAATAAGAATACATATTTATAAAACTCTAAAATCAAGAACAATTATGGAAATGAAATTTTGCCAGAGTTGCGGAATGCCGCTGACATCCAATGAAGTTTGCGGAACAAATGCTGACGGTAGCCTCAGCGCAGACTACTGTACTTACTGTTATCAGAATGGAAAGTTCACTCAGGACTGCACCATGGACGAAATGATAGAACACTGTGCTCAGTTTGTTGAGGAATTCAACAAAGACTCGGAACAGAAAGTGACTAAAGAAGAGGCAATTGCCATGATGAAGCAAGAGTTTCCGAAGCTAAAACGCTGGCAGAATTAATTGCCAACAGGAATATCCTTCTTAATCAACCATATCTGTTATGAAAGAACTGAATGATATGTCTGATGAAGAATTATGGACTCTCTTTCCAATTCTCCTGACGGAACATCAGGAGAATTGGAAAGACTTGTATATACAGGAAGAAGAACAACTCCGAACCTTTGTCGGGGAAAGCATATTTCGCATCCGACACATAGGGAGCACAGCCGTAAAAGGATTGATAGCCAAACCTACCATAGACATATTATTAGAGATAAAAGAAGATACCGACACCGAAGCCTTTATCAGAAAGATTGAAAGCATAGGATATATCTATACATATCAGCCCGGTAAGCCGGCACCGCACATGATGTTTATGAAAGGATATACCCCTCAGGGCTTCAAAGGTCAGGCTTACCACCTGCATGTGCGATATGCCGGCGATTGGGATGAACCCATATTCTGCCATTATCTTCAACTTCATCCGGAAGTTGCTCGCAAATACGGAGAATTAAAGGTGGAGTTGAAAAAGAGATATGAACATGACAGGGATGCTTATACAGAAAGTAAAACGGAGTTTATCACAAGCATCGTTCAATTAGCCCGTAAAAGATAGTATGTCCCGCATCGAAAAGGAAAAGCAAACCGTAGAACAGATGATTCGCCTCTACTGCCGGAAGAAAGAGGGGAACGGAACACTGTGCCCGCAATGCAGGGAATTGTTGGAGTATGCGCAGACACGGCTTTCACGTTGTCCGTTCGGAGACGGGAAATCAACTTGTCGGATTTGTACCGTGCATTGCTATAAGCCGGAAATGAGGGAACGGATGAGAGTAGTGATGAGATGGGCAGGACCGAGAATGTTGCTCTATCATCCGGTGGCGGCTATCCGACATTTGTGGCAGGAATATATTAGGAAGAAATAAGAAGGAGTATCAATTCATATCCCTACAAAAATGAATCAAGATACGTTTTTTGTGTACAATTTTCATCTTTTTTTCTTTCCTGTCTTGTCACCTTCCCTACCCCCTCCCAGACACCCTCTGAATGGGGGGGGTATAATGAGTCAGGGACTGAAAGGCATTCACTCAACGAGTGGGAGGAAGAACTGCGGGAAAGGAAGAAATCTACTCGCTTTTTGTAAGCATAATTACTAATCGACGAAATATACAATGAATTATCATTTACCTCATAACGGAAAAGAAAAGAAGGAAAAGAGTGATAAGGCGGTAAGGTGATAGGGGGATAAAGTAGCTGCGCTATATATCACAGAGCGTTATCCCGTCATCACTTTATCACCCTACCACCTTATCACAACTGATTCATAATCGTACAGATATAAGTTAATCCCAATGGAGAAAAGGACACCTCAATTGAAATAATACAAGAACACTGCAATCCCCTCAAGCGCTTTCTTAGGCTGATCCTTTATTTCAATTGTAAACTTAATCTCTGCTTTCGCCACACCACGCAGATTTGCCAGCGAATGTAACTTCGCCACCAGACGCACGCTTTGTCCCGACAACACCGCCTGCCCGAACTTCATCTGCTCCATACCGTAATTAACCATCATCTTCAGGTTGTTTACCTCAATAATCTGGTTCCACAAATGCGGAAGCATAGACAAAGTGAGATAACCGTGCGCAATGGTAGTCTTGAAGTGACTTTCTGTTTTTGCACGTTCCGTGTCTACATGTATCCATTGATGGTCCAACGTAGCATCTGCAAACATATTGATGCGCTCTTGCGAAAGTTCTACATAATCAGAAACGCCAATCTGCTGGCCTACCAGCTTTTCAAATTCCTCGTACGAGTTGATAATTACTTTTTCCATTATTCTCTTTTTATATTTAATAGTTTCTACGGTTGATAATCCCAACCATAATCATTATGATAAATCATTAGTTTACTCATGCCTCCGTCAATCGTAATGTTCTCCCCGTTGATAAAGGAGTTCCGTTCGTCACAAAGGAAAAGAACTGCACGGGCTATGTCAGCTGGTTCTCCTACCCTTTGCGAGGGATGCTGCATGATGTCTCCTTCCGTATATGCCGGCACATAATCCTCTTCATGATAGCTTCCCGTATCAATCCAACCGGGAGCAATAGAATTCACACGGGCAACTCCCGAAAGACTGACCGCAAGCGCATGAGTCAGAGCCGTTATTCCACCTTTGGCTGCCGTATAACTTTCCGTATTGGCCTGCGACTGAAAAGCACGGGTAGAAGAAATATTCACAATAGCACCTGCACCACTGAAGTAGTCTTTAAAAGACAGAGCCAGGAAATAAGGAGCCACTACTCCCACACGTTGCACATACAGGAAGTCTTCATACGAACAGTTGCTCAATATACCTCCATTTGTCAGGCAAGCATTATTTATCAGACAGTCGATCTGATCTTCTATGGATAAGACAAAGTCTACAAAATCCCGCAGCGTCTGTTCCTCGGCAATATCTCCGACAAAGCCTGTTACCGAAAGACTTCTTTCCGACATCTTTCCTTCCGCCAGTTCCACCGCCTCGGGTGTCTTATCAATGAAATACACCGTATATCCCGATTCCGCAAACATCTCGACAATGCAACGACCGATACCGGCAGCTCCACCTGTTACTACACATACTTTATTCATACGCTCTTAATTTTAAGTATGATGAACAAAACCCCGATAACGAAGGTTATTATTCTTTTCATGGTTGTTTACTTTTAAATCGTGAAAACAGGTAACAAATATACTCCATATTCCAGCAAGTTACAAAAAGTCAAGTACCCTTTTTCTTATTCGGAAAGGTTTTCCTACTTTTGTGACAAACATTACGAAACATGAAACTGAAAGATAAATTCACAGAACTGATGCATAATCAGGCCTTGAAGCGAAAACTATATGTCATCATATTCGAAGCTGACACACCTGCCGGGAAGCTATTCGATGTTACCCTGATCTGGTGCATATTGCTTAGCGTAGGACTTGTTATCCTGGAAAGCCTGCAAGGATTACCGGTATGGCTGAAAACTCCATTCATTGTTATGGAGTATTTACTGACCGCTTTCTTTACTTTCGAATATATCACCCGATTGTATTGCTCGCCTAAACCTTCCAAATATGCTTTCAGTGCTTTCGGAATCATCGACTTGCTGGCTACACTACCGCTTTATCTAGCTTTCCTATTTCCCGGGGCACGTTATCTGCTTATTATACGGGCCTTCCGCCTGATACGGATATTCCGCATTTTCAAGCTATTCAACTTCTGGATAGAAGGGCAAATGCTGCTGACAGCACTACGAGACAGTAGCAAGAAAATCGCAGTTTTCTTTATGTTTGTGGTTATTCTGGTGATATCTATCGGAACGCTGATGTACATGATTGAAGGAGGAAAGCCTAATACGCAGTTCAGCAATATTCCCAACAGTATTTATTGGGCCTGCGTCACCCTTACCACCGTAGGTTACGGAGATATAACTCCTGTCACCGCCTTGGGGAAATTCCTTTCGGGTTGTGTCATGCTGATAGGTTACACTATTATTGCAGTACCCACCGGCATAGTTTCCGTATCGCTGATGAAAAGACATGAAAAGAATGTAGCAAGAGAGTGCCCCAACTGTCACAGGCGAGGACACGAAGAAAGTGCACAGTTCTGTAAGTATTGCGGATCATCACTTGATAAAGCCCCTAAAGAATAGAAAGACTTTCATACTAAATCATATCGGCAAATAATAACGCATAGAAATATATAAAATGGAACAATTTTTTGTTACTCAAAGAGAATTTACCCTACGTCCCCGTGCACGTGGCTTTCACCTGATAACGGATGAAATAATACGTAACCTGCCGCGTCTGCCGCAAGCCGGACTTTTACATCTGTTCATCAAGCATACCTCTGCCGGACTTAGCATCAATGAAAATGCAGATCCGGATGTCCAGACGGACATGGAAGCCATCTTCAACCACCTGGTGAAAGAACGGGAACCCTACTATATGCATACCTGTGAAGGAGATGACGACATGCCCGCCCATGCTAAATCGACTCTGACAGGTAATAGTCTCAGCATACCTATCACTGATGGTAGACTGAATATGGGTATCTGGCAAGGTATATACCTCTGTGAATTCCGCAATCATGGCGGTGGAAGAAAAATAGTAGCAACCGTCATCGGACAATAAAATATATGAAAACAAAGTTTCCGCAAAGTGGATGTCAACGAACAAAACGAACAGGCTTTCCGCTTCTACCGTAACAGGGGCTTTGAAGTAATAAGCCGGGATGAAACAGATGCACAAGGCAAGCCCTTTCCCATCCTGCACATGCAATTAACAAACTACTAATACAGTAATTATGAAACGAGCCATTATTATAGGAGCCACCTCCGGCATAGGAGAAGAAGTTGCCAAACTGCTAATTCAGCAAGGTTGGCACATCGGTATTGCCGGAAGACGGGAAGAAGCATTGGAGAAACTGCAAGCCACCGCCCCCGGGCAAATCGAAATCCAACGTCTGGACGTAACAGATCCAGATGCCCCTACCCTACTGGAGACACTTATCCGGAAGTTAGGTGGCATGGATTTGTTCTTCCTCAGCTCCGGCATAGGAAGTCAGAACCCAGACCTGAAACCGGAAATAGAACTAAATACCGCCCGTACCAACGTAGAAGGATTCACCCGCATGGTGACCGCCGCCTTCAATCACTTCAAAAACGAAGGAGGTGGGCATATCGCTGTCATCAGCTCCATTGCAGGCACCAAAGGATTGGGCATCGCCCCGGCCTATTCCGCAACGAAACGCTTCCAGAATACTTACATCGAAGCCTTGGCACAACTCTCCCGGATGCAACACTTGAATATCCATTTCACAGACATACGCCCGGGTTTCGTCGCTACCGACTTACTGAAAAGTGGTAAGTTCCCCATGCTTATGCAAGCCAATCAGGTAGCGAAGAGTATCGTCCATGCCTTGAACCGGAAAAAACGGGTCATTGTGATTGACGGTAGATACCGTGTAGTTGTCTTTTTCTGGCGAATGATCCCCCGGTGGTTATGGGAAAGATTGCCTATAAAGAACTAAGATTCGTTGTAAAGACACCATAGTTCTTGCCTCATTCCCGTAAATATTGTATATTCGACCTCGAACCAAACAAACTTTTGAAAATGAAAAAAAACTCAATACATATCCTGATAGTTACCTCAGTTGCTCTATGCGCCGGTGCCGCACTTCCATTTCTGTTTGGGCACAGCACGATAGATCCTGAACAGCAATCCGTTAAATCCGAAGTTCCCTATTGTGTCACCTCCCCTTCCGTACCGGATAAAATCACCTTTGCCGGACAGGAAATTGACCTGACACGCTACGATCATCGTGAACGCATGGACCGTGAACAAATGTCGTTCACCTATATGCACTCCACCACCATGCTCACCATCAAGCGTGCGAACCGCTTCTTTCCCATCATAGAACCCATATTGAAGGAAAACGGTGTACCCGACGATTTCAAATACCTCGCCGTAATAGAGAGTAACCTCAACACCCTTGCCCGTAGTCCGGCAGGAGCAGCCGGAATGTGGCAGTTCATGCAAACTACCGGACGCGAATTCGGCCTTGAAGTAAACCCCAATATCGACGAACGTTATCACGTGGAGAAAGCCACCCGTGCCGCATGCCAGTATCTGAAAGATGCCTACCAAAGATATGGTAACTGGCTTTGCGTAGCCGCTGCTTACAATGGTGGACAAGGCCGCATCTCCTCTGAACTGAAAAAACAGCTCGTAGATCAAGCCGTAGACCTTTGGCTTGTAGAAGAAACTTCCCGTTACATGTTCCGTCTGCTTGCCGCTAAAGCCGTCATCAGTAATCCGCAGCGCTATGGCTTTTTACTGAAACGGGAACATCTTTACCCTGTCATTCCCTATACAGAGATCAATGTAACAACAAGTATCGACAATCTGGCACAATTTGCCAAGAGTAAGGGTATTACCTACGCCCAACTGAAGGATGCCAACCCATGGCTGCGCGATAGTTCTTTACAAAACAAAAGCGGACGTACATACGTTCTTAAAATACCGACACAGGCGGGAATGCACTATGATCCGAAGAAGACTGTGCCGCATAATAGGGCATGGGTTATAAATTAAGTACTTTTCTTTTGTCTTGAGACAAAAGAAAAGATACCAAAAGAAAAACTCAAGGTTGCACTTCCGGAGCTACTCCGACACTGCCATTGCCTCTTTCTTTTTGGTATCTTTTTCTTTCGGGGCAAGCCGAAAGAAAAAGTACAGTAACTTAAAACACAGAAAGGAGCCAATATGACATTAGATTTCGATTTCGTACTCAGACTATTAGTAGCCGGCATCTTAGGTGCCATCATCGGCCTAGACAGAGAATACCGTGCCAAAGAAGCAGGATACCGTACTCACTTTTTAGTATCATTGGGCAGTGCCCTCATCATGATTGTTTCCCAATATGGCTTTCAGGACATTATCAAAGAAAACAGCGTCTCGCTGGACCCGAGTCGTGTAGCGGCCCAGGTAGTCAGCGGTATCGGTTTTATCGGTGCCGGTACCATCATATTACAAAAGCAAATAGTCAGAGGATTGACTACTGCTGCCGGAATATGGGCTACAGCAGGCATCGGTCTGGCGGTTGGAGCCGGAATGTATGTAATAAGTATAGCCGCTACCCTGCTCACTCTGGCAGGATTGGAACTGCTCAGCATCCTGTTCAAAAGTGTAGGGATGAAAAGCTCTATGATAACATTCTCTACCGGAAATAAGGATATCCTTAAGGAAGTATCCGATCGCTTTAACTCCCGAAATTATATGTTAGTCTCCTACAAAATGGAAAGATTAGGTTCCGGAGATACAGAAAGGTATATAGTGACTATGATTATCAAATCCAAGCGGAGTAATGACGAAGGACACATGCTGTCACTTATGCAGGAATGGCCGGATGTGACAGTAGAACAAATCGAATGATCTTATTACTGCTTCTCTGTCATGTGTTTCCAGTAACGTATAGGCATATCTTGTTTATGCTTCCGCGGATTTAGCCGTTCTTTGATACAGATGGCTTTAAAGTATGTCTTCCAGAGTTGCTGAAAAAGTTTCTCGTCTTTATCCATCAGGCTTTCATCCAGCATACCTGTGACCAGATGTCGCTCGCATGAACCTTCTTCAAAAGTGACCTGACGTACTTCTTTCAAATCATAATAGAAACCATACGCCCGTTTTATGTCATATATCAGCCAGGGCTGATCGGCAAAACGATCCTTAAAATGATCGATAGCCAGTGGTAGAGCATTCTTTTCCGGCTCTACCGCAGCAAAGAAGGTGCCGTCGGCAGCTTTCTGAAAACGGATAAACTGGAGCATACGAAGACGTTCCCAATCCACCCGCTTCCACATACGCGAGAATTCCAGTACATCCGGATCGGCAAAATTGGTTTCAATGGAACGGGGAGCATCAATCGCCTTACGAATATAGCGGAACAAAAGTATCGGAGTTTCCTGTTCCTCCGCCAGCCAACATTGGGCAAGGCAAGACAGAGCACCGGAAGAAAGTTTCTTCTGCAAACCACGCCATACTCGCTTCGCCTTTTCTTCTTCAGTGATTACCGTGAAAACTTCATCATAAAATAAAGGTAATGGCTCTCCTTCCGGAGACAATGCATCAGGAAAAACACGACGGGAATAGGCTTCAAAAACAGAAGTCAGCAAACCCTCGAAAGTATTATCAAAAACAAATATATTCATGGAAAAGAACTCTCTTAGTCTTGGAAATCAAGTAATAACTGCCTTTCGTCCACTTTCTTCTTGTTCGGATTCGTTATCAGCAAACTACGTACTGCTTGCGGAGTCATCTCATTCACTGTCTTCATGGGGAGTTCATGGCAAGTAATAAAGTACTGCGCTTTCTTCATCACTACTCCTATCTTCTTCAACTCATAGAAACCTAACTTAGAAAAACGACGGGATGCCACGATCAATCTTGCCGACTTCACTCCGACACCCGGAATACGCAATAACATCTCATAATCCGCCCGATTGATATCTACCGGAAACTGCTCGGGATGGCGCAAGGCCCACGACAGTTTAGGATCAATCTCCAGGTCCAGGTCAGGATATGCATCATCCACAATCTCTTCCACCTTAAACTGATAAAAGCGCATGAGCCAATCTGCCTGATACAGGCGATTTTCACGCACCAGCGGTGGTTGCTTCAGGGCCGGCAAACGCGTATCATACGTATTCACAGAGATATAACCGGAATAATAAACACGCCTCATTGTAGGTCCTTTGTAAAGAGCTGATGAAAGAAAAAGGATATCTTTGTCCGTTTCCGTCGTAGCCCCTACAATCATTTGCGTACTCTGTCCGGCAGGGGCAAAACGTGGTGCATGGCGATGTTTCTTCCGTTCCTCCGAACTTTCCAACACGCCTTGCTGAATATAACGCATCGGCGCATATACACTTTTATGGTCTTTCTCCGGGGCAAGAAGTTTCAGATTCTCCTCTTTCGGTATTTCTACATTGACGCTGAGGCGGTCGGCATACAACCCCGCTTCGTTCACCAGTTCACGACTGGCACCGGGGATACTTTTCAAATGGATATAGCCATTGAAACGATGCACTGTGCGCAAGTCTTTTGCCACGCGCACCAAGCGTTCCATGGTATAATCCGGACTCCGCACCACACCACTGCTCAGGAATAATCCTTCTATATAATTGCGGCGATAGAACTCCATCGTCAGATCTACCAACTCACTGACAGAAAGCGTAGCACGCGGCAAATCATTAGAGCGACGATTGATGCAATATGCACAGTCGTAAATGCAATAGTTCGTCAACATCACCTTCAGCAGTGAAATGCAACGTCCGTCCTCAGCAAAACTATGGCAAATGCCCCAACCACCGACAGTATTACCCAACATACCGGGTTTGTTGGAACGCACGGTACCGCTAGACGAGCATGAGACGTCATATTTGGCCGACTCCGCCAGTATTTTCAGTTTATTGAGGACGTTTTCATTCATATCCACTACACAACTTAATAATTGGGCCAAAATTAGCAATTCGAAGAGAAGGAAACAAATAATGGGAAGTTAAATAATAAAGAACTATTCAGAGTGTCTTCACACCTGTAAAACAAAAAAGACCGCTCTCATTGAGACGGTCTTTCAATTCTTTCAGTAAGCGTGCTTATTATTTAGCAGCTTCCAAAGATGCTTTGCGGAATGCTTTCATTGATTTTTCGATTTCCAAAGAAGCCTTACGTGCACGAGTACCGGCAGCTTTGTTACCATTTTCAATCTGAGCTTTTGCATCTTTCTCGAATGCTGCATACAATTCAGCAACTTTTTCAACTAATTCTTTCATAATCCTTTTCTTATTAATATTACTTCGTTAATAATGTCTGGCAAAAATACACTCTTTCTTGAAATAAATGCAGAAAAACAATATTTTTTTTGAAATAATCCGCAAAAATTGCACAAAAAAACGTCCTCTGGCGTTTTTTACCTACTTTTGCAGGCATGAAACCCCTTACAGATACGGAATACATACACTTGCTCATAGCCGAAGGCGAACACCAAAGGCAGGACTTTAAGTTTGAGATTTCCGATGCCCGTAAGATCGCAAAAACGCTCTCCGCCTTTGCCAATACGGACGGCGGGCGGTTGCTGATCGGGGTAAAAGATAACGGAAAGATTGCCGGAGTTCGCTCCGATGAGGAACAATATATGATAGAGGCGGCAGCACAAATGTACTGTCAGCCGGAAGTGAATTATACCATGCAGACCTTTCAAGCGGAAGGACGCAGTGTGCTGGTAGTGCAGATTGAGGAAAGTTTGCAAAAACCCGTATATGCCAAGGATGAAACTGGAAAACCGTTGGCTTATCTGCGCATCAAGGATGAGAATATACTCGCTACACCGGTTCATCTGCGTGTATGGCAGCAAAGTGGTAGTCCGCGGGGAGAACTGATAACTTATACTGAACGCGAACAGTTGTTGCTTGACTTGTTGGAAGAAAATGACAGTCTATCGTTAAACAGGTATTGTAGGCTGGCACGCCTTTCCCGACGTGCAGCGGAACATTTACTTGCCAAGTTCATCCGGTTTGATATTGTAGAACCGGTATTTGAAGGTCATAAGTTTCACTTCAGACTAAAATAAATGATTATTCTTCTATCCTGACTTTTACTTTTGGGTTATGAGGAAAAAGTTATTTACAGAAAAACAAAAAACAGAAACAGTTGTTATTTTAGGGTATCTCAGTATGATACTTAGGGTATCTCAGTCGTATACTTAAGGTACCTCAGTTGCAGTCTTAGAACGCCTCAACACAACACAGTAATATTCAATCAGTTACAAAATATATCTTTTGCGACCTTTATAATCAATAAATTCAGACAGAAGAACCGACAGTTTATCATTAAACAAGTAAATATTAAACAATATAGCATGAATATAATCAATTCAATCAACGATATTCTCTGGACCTATATCCTCATCGCTCTGCTTTTGGGATGTGCCCTTTGGTTCACGCTGAAAACCCGCTTCGTACAGTTCCGCATGATAGGTGAAATGGTACGTTTACTAGGTGACTCAGCAGGAACAAACGGCAAGCCAGGTGAAAAGCATATTTCTTCATTTCAGGCATTTGCTATCTCCATTGCCAGCCGTGTAGGTACGGGCAATCTGGCGGGTGTGGCCACTGCCATCGCTGTAGGCGGGCCGGGAGCAGTGTTCTGGATGTGGGTCATTGCCCTGTTTGGTGCTGCTAGTTCATTCGTAGAGTCTACATTGGCACAATTATATAAGGTGAGAGGCAAAGACTCTTTCATTGGCGGTCCCGCTTATTATATGCGGAAAGGATTGAAACAACCGTGGATGGGTACTGTATTTGCCATACTCATTACGATCACTTTCGGCTTCGCCTTCAACTCCGTACAAAGCAATACGCTGTGTGCAGCTTTTGAACATGCGTTCGGTTTCGACCATGCCATCGTAGGAGGGGTTATTACCATAGCCACGCTGCTTATTATCTTCGGTGGTGTACAGCGCATTGCTAAAGTGAGCAGCATTATTGTCCCCATTATGGCATTGGGATATATTGCTTTGGCACTGATTATTGTAGCTATCAACATCACTGAACTTCCTGCCGTTATCAAACTCATCGTCAGCCATGCCTTCGGCTGGCAACAGGCATTGGGTGGCGGTGTAGGTATCGCATTGATGCAAGGCATCAAGCGGGGATTGTTCAGCAATGAAGCAGGTATGGGTTCCGCTCCCAATGTGGCAGCCACCGCACACGTCACACATCCCGTAAAGCAGGGGCTGATACAGACCTTGGGCGTTTTCACCGATACATTAATTATATGTACCTGCACCGCGTTCATTATACTTTTCAGTGGTGCGCCGCTGGACGGCTCTACCAACGGGGTACAACTTACGCAACAAGCATTGACGAATGAGATAGGTTCAGCAGGAAGCATTTTTGTTGCTATTGCTTTGTTCTTCTTCGCCTTCAGCAGCATTCTGGGTAATTATTATTATGGAGAAGCCAATGTACGTTATCTTACCCGTAAGAAATGGATATTGAACATTTACCGTATTCTGGTAGGTGGTATGGTGCTATTTGGTGCACTCGCTGCACTGGATGTGGCCTGGAGTCTGGCAGATGTCACCATGGGATTGATGGCGCTCTGTAACCTGATTGCCATCAGCCTGCTCGGTAAATACGCTTTTAAACTACTGGAAGACTACCGTGCACAGAAGCGGGTGGGTATCAAAGACCCTGTTTTCACAAAAGACCGCCTCAAAGAGGTAGAAAATGACATAGAGTGCTGGTAAGAGATTTATGATTTATAAATTATGATTTATACAATTGTTGGTGTAAATCAACTTATTTCGTACTTTTGTAACCGCAATTGCCCCGGCAATTATAAATCATAAATCATAAAACATAAATAAGATGGGTGTATTTGCCAAACTATTTAAAAAGAATTCCGAGGGTACTTCCTCCAAAAACGTGGAAGATTTCGTGTCACTGACACGCGTTTATTTCCAGTCCGTGATTGCCGCTAATCTGGGAATTACGAACATTCGTTTCGTGCCGGATGTAGCCAACTTCAAACGCCTGTTCAAAATACCGACTCAGGGCGGACGACTGGGACAAGCCGAAAAGACTGCTTCACGCAAAATGCTGATGCAGGACTATGGACTGAGTGAAAACTTCTTCAAGGAAATCGACGCTTCCGTAAAGAAGCATTGCCGCACGCAGAATGATGTGCAGGCATACTTGTTTATGTATCAAGGCTTCTCACAAGACCTGATGATGTTGATGGGTAACTTGATGCAATGGAAGTTTCGCGTGCCCTCTGTTTTTAAAGGCGCACTGCGCAGTATGACCGAAAAGACCGTACATGATGTCTGCACCAAAACCGTATGGAAAAAGGACGATGTACATAAGACGGCTATGGCAGTCCGCCAATATAAAGAGCGTCTGGGATACTCCGAGCAGTGGATGACAGAATACGTGTACAACGTTGTATTACTGGCTAAAAAAGAACCGAAAAACAAAGCCACGGAAGAGAAATAAGCTTGAAATATCTATCAGGTAAAAACTGTTATCAAAAGAAAAAGTTTTCTAAAGAAATAATCAATAGAAAAGGCGAGAAATGATTTTCTCGCCTTTTTTTGTTATTTTTATGCAACTTTTTTGCTCGAAGGAGCAACAACACTTTATGCAAAGAGATTGTTGTAAGATATAGCGGACTTTATCCGCTAAGCCACAGGCAACAAGCTATCAGTGACAAACTATTGCACTGGGTAAGTTAAAAAACTCTGATAAGTTGATAGTTCAAAACCTATTAGTTCAAGTAATCTGATTATTCAGAAGATTTCATAATTTAGAATATCCGATAACTCAGAAGATTTGATAATTCAAATAGTTTGATTTAGGCTCAGTAAGTCAGGCAACCTTTCAGGCTATCAGAGTTACCCGTAGCTTATAACTTTTAACTCAGCTTGTTACTTGCAACTTGTAGCTCGTAACTCGTAGTTATTTCAGTATTAATCATTAAAAAACAACCGCTTATGAAACAAAAGAAAATGCTTGCACTCACTTTATCCCAGTTGAAGCAACTTTATCGAAATGAACTTCCCGAAATTGTACGCATCGCCGAACAGAGCGACGGTACGGAAAGCTTCAAGCAAGGCATTTCGGAATTCATTACCAATCAGGCTGATACGGAAAGTGAAGTTGTCAGGCAAATTCGACTTCTGATTGAATATGACGGCCAGGAAGTCCATGAACTTTCTACCGATGAACAAATGATTGTTTCTACCCTGTCACTTCTATACGTGTTTCTTATCGGAAATCTGGAAGAAGATGTGGAAACAGACGTGTTCCTGGATATTTTCCAGCAATTCAAACGCTTACAGCATCCTGCTGCCCCACTCCCCGCACCCCAACGCGTCAAAGCGTGGACCGAGCGCTGGCCCAGCGGACTGGACGAAGACGTACAACTGATCCATGCCAAAAATAAAGAGCGTATTCTGCACGCATTGATACAGAAGATAGAGCACCGTACCGCTGTTTCCCGCTACCACTTTGAAGAGGGCATCAGCTACGAAGAGAAATACCGCCTCGTCAACGAATGGTGGAACGATTTCCGTTTCCATCTGGCCATGGCTGCCAAAAGCCCTACAGAACTGAATCGCTTTCTGGGCAATTCACTTTCTGCTGAAACCATGTATCTGTTATCTCGTGCCCGCAAGAAAGGAATGCCTTTCTTCGTTACGCCTTACTATCTGCACTTGTTAAATCCCGGCAGTACAGGATACAACGATGAATCTCTGCGCAGCTACATCCTCTACTCCCCGCAACTGGTGGAAACCTACGGACAAATCCGCGCTTGGGAACGTGAAGACATAGTAGAAGCCGGAAAACCCAATGCGGCCGGCTGGCTCCTGCCCGACGGGCACAATATCCACCGTCGTTATCCGGAAGTAGCCATCCTCATTCCCGATACCATGGGACGCGCTTGTGGCGGGCTTTGTGCTTCCTGCCAGCGTATGTATGACTTCCAGAGCAAACGACTCAATTTTGAGTTTGACTCCCTGCGTCCTAAAGAAACATGGGAAAAGAAATTGCGCCGTCTGATGACTTACTTCGAGGAAGATACCCAGTTGCGTGATATCCTCATCACAGGTGGAGATGCCCTCATGAGTCAGAACAAGACGCTGAACACAATTCTGGAAGCCATTTACCGTATGGCTGCCCGTAAACGGAAAGCCAATCAGGAACGCCCGGAAGGAGAAAAGTATGCCGAATTACAGCGTATCCGCCTCGGATCGCGTTTGCCAGCTTATCTGCCAATGCGTATCAACAATGAATTGGTAGAAATTCTGCGAACTTTCAAGGAGAAAGCATCCGTCATCGGTATCCGTCAGTTCATCATTCAAACGCATTTCCAAACTCCATTGGAGGTTACTCCCGAGGCAAAGGAAGGTATTCGCAAATTATTATCGGCAGGCTGGCTGATTACCAACCAACTTGTGTATAACGTAGCTGCCTCACGTCGGGGACATACCACCCGCCTACGCCAAGTACTTAACGAACTGGGAGTTGTCTGTTACTATACATTCTCCGTAAAAGGTTTCGAAGAAAACAACGCAGTCTTTACACCAAACAGCCGTTCCATGCAGGAACAGCAAGAAGAAAAGCGTTTCGGCAAACTAAATAAAGAAGATGCCTTCAACCTGTCTGCATCGCTCGAAACCGCACTTGATCCTGCATCCTGTATCCGCCACTTCCTGAAGATACATCATCTTCCGTTTCTTGCCACAGACCGCAGCGTGTTAAACCTGCCCGCCATTGGCAAGAGCATGACGTTCAATCTGGTAGGAATGACCGAAGACGGAAAGCGCATCCTTCGTTTCGACCACGACGGAACACGTCGCCACAGCCCGATAATCAATCAACTCGGACAGGTATATATCGTAGAGAATAAATCCATAGCCGCCTACCTGCGACAACTGCGTGCCATGGGAGAAGATGTGGAAGACTACGCAAGTATCTGGAATTATACGGAAGGCAAAACCGAATCACGGTTCAGCCTGTACGAATATCCGGACTTCCCCTTCCGCATCACAGAAAAAATGAGTAATCTGGAAATAGCAGAGTAACTTCCGGAAATAATCTATACTTTTGCATAAGAAAATCACAGAGTCGTCTGAGAAGTCTGAATCATATTCCGGGCTTTTCAGACATTTTTTATCCTAAAAATAGTAAGTATGGAAATCGAACGGCACCCTTTAGAACCCTTTCTTCCTGCTAACGCCCGTTTGCTGATGCTGGGAAGTTTTCCACCTCAAAAGAAAAGGTGGTCGATGGAGTTTTATTATCCGAACTGGAACAATGATATGTGGCGGATTGTAGGACTCTTGTTCTTCAATGATAAGAACCATTTTCTGAACGAAACGGCAAAAGCTTTCGACAAAGATCGCATTATCCCTTTCCTACAAGAAAAAGGCATTGCCCTATTTGATACAGCTACCGCCATACGACGGTTGCAAGACAATGCATCCGACAAATTTCTGGAAGTTGTAGAACCTACGGATATCGAGGGCATGCTCCGTCGCTTACCGGAATGTAAAGCCATAGTTACTACAGGTGAGAAAGCAACGGAAACTTTATGCGAACAATTCTCTCTTGAAAAGCCGAAAGTGGGAGATTTTACAGAGTTTGTTTTTGATGGCAGACCTATGCGACTCTATCGGATGCCCTCTTCTTCGCGCGCTTATCCGCTTGCTTTAGAAAAAAAAGCAGCAGCCTACCGCATTATGTATCAGGACTTACAGATGTTATAAGACGAGAGAGCGTTAAAATAATCGCTCATCCCTCTTGCATATTTGAAAGTTTACATTACCTTTGCAGCCGCAAACACGGGAGTAGCTCAGTTGGTAGAGCACTGGTCTCCAAAACCAGGTGTCGGGAGTTCGAGCCTCTCCTCCCGTGCAAGATGAAAATAGCTGCAAGTTTTTACTTGCAGCTATTTTTGTTTATAAACCCGTCATAAACGAGTATTCAAAGCCTGTCATTTCAAATCTACAGTCTGAGTAAAGCTCTGACCGAAACGATTTGTTGCTACGATCTTCACTGATTTAGCCTTATCCGTAGGACGTACTCGGAATAAGTGTGATGTATGATATCCTGTAGCCTTTCCTTCTTTCATTGTAATATAATCCTGATCCTCATCGTCAAAAGCCTCCATTACGCCCGGTTTCTCAACACCGTCTTCATAGTAGGATAACTTCCATGCCGGATCATAATCCCAGACATTAACCACCAGATACTTAGGTTGGCTCTGAAACTCACCCGGCTTATACACACGAAACTGATAATCGAATGGACGACCGGTAGCCTTATACTGCCAGGAGATGTCATCACCGGTCACATTTACCACCAGATAACCATTGGGAGCACCGCAACGATTTACATGTCCTGCCCACCAGGCACCACAAGCTGCACCAATATTATGTTCATAGATAACAGGAGTCACAATGCGGTTTTCATAAAAATGAGTATGACCGACAAAGATATGCGTCTTATAATCTTTTAGTATCTCAAAAAGTTGTTCGGCATTACGAGCATTGGCTCCTCCTCTACCCGTACTGTTAGCCGTAGGAGCATGAAGATTCAACAGTACGGTAGTACCCGGCTTCACATAGCTCAGATCCTTTTTCAACCATTCCAATTGTTCAGGGGTAAACTGCTCCGTATATTTCTTCTTACCTTTATAATCTATGTCTTTCATCGAAATAATATGCACTTTCCCTACATTAAGAGAATAATCCGTCGGTCCAAAATGCTCACCAAATACCAATTCCCCGTATTCTTCCTTATTCGTAGCGAGGCTCAGTGCCGTATATTGCTGATCAAAGTCGTGATTACCAATCACATGATACATAGTTAAGTCCAAATCAGAGATAACCTTCTTATACGAATCATACAAAGGCATAACATCCCAGACGATATCTCCCAGAACCATTCCGTAAACTTCCTGCGAAGATAATTGCTTCAATGTTTCCTCCAAATCAACCACAGTTTCCGAAGCAAAGCGATCCAACTGTTCCTCATTTCTTGCCTGCGGATCAGAGATAGCTATAAAGGTAAAATCCTGAACCGGCTGTTCTCTCTTCACCAAGCTGAAATCACAACGATTCTTTTTCTTTTTTGCATCAATCCGGGCATAATAGCCAACAGGCAATGCATTCTCTACATTAGTTTTGTAGTCCGCCGGAACAGAAAGATAAACGAATTTAGACTGTGCGGGATCAGATACCAACTGATAACGCCCTTTATCATCAGTCTGCGTAAAATTAACGCCATCTGTCACAACAACACCTGTAACAGGTTGTTTCTGCGTATCTGTCACCACACCACTTACGACAATCTCTTTTTTAACGGGCTGGTCTGCTACATACCCTCCTGCTGCAAATAAATTCAGCAAAAGCAGCAAGGATAAAAAACGAATTGATTTCATGTTTCTTCTCTTTTTAGAATTTTAATTTCACGGCAAAGTAAAACCTAAAAAGCAAAAGAAAGATGTCATTCACATTACATTCCTATAACACGACCCGATTCATTAACGAATGTCAATCAGTTTATGTGTTTGCAGACTTAACCGCCATTTAGGATGTTGCATGACGCACGCCACTGTTTCCGCAGTATTACTACATGAACATGGTTGCAGAAAGAAATATTCAGCAGGAAGCAACTCGTAGACTCCAATATCCTGACCTTCGTAAACGACCTTCACCTCATCCATACGGGTAATCGCCAACTTCACCCCTTGCTTGGGAGAACAAGTCACCCAATCAATATTTGGGGGCAATGGATTCGTTCCATTCGTTTCGATACAGACATACTTTCCCGCCTGGTGCAAACGGTCGATAAAAGCCTCATCAACCCAGAGAGAAGGTTCTCCACCCGTCAAGATAACCGTAACAGCCGGATACTTTCCTACTTCGGCAATAATTTCATCATCGGACATCAGCACACCTTCTTCATGCCGTGTATCGCAAAAAGAGCATTTCAGATTGCAACCGGAAAAGCGGATAAAGACAGCAGGCGTGCCGGTGTGATAGCCTTCACCTTGCAAGCTATAAAAAATCTCATTAATCTTTCTCATAAAAAATATTTGTGCCGGCTTTCAGTAGGGTTATTCTTTCTCATAAGTGGCTACATTGGATTCAGATTCCTGCACCTCGACTTTGAAGCAAGTAGGTATCTGCTCACATATCCAGCGGGCTATATTCTCTGCGGTAGGATTGAATGGAAGAACTTCATTCAAATTACGATGATCTAACTTTCCTTTCACCGTTTCTTTGATGTGACTGAAATCAACTACCATTCCATCGGCATTGAGTTCCCGGGAACGGCAGTAGACTGTGATAATCCAATTGTGACCATGCAGATCCTCACATTTGCTGCGATAGGAAAGTTTCAGGCTATGGGCAGCTGATATTTCCATGCGTTTGATAACTGTATACATATTCTTGTTAATACGCTAATTAAGAAAATACTTTGTCTGTTGTCGCACCTAATGTCACCTCGGCACGGCACAAAAGTACAAAAATTCTAAGGATTACAGTTTAAATCTTCCGCTTTTATTCATAAACACAAAGTGAATTGGCAACCTTACGCTCCCCTTTATTATCATAAAGTTTATTGTCAGTAAGCTTGTTTACAATTCCATTATCCGGTGCAGAAGCACTCCAGAGTGTAGTAGAACCACCACCATCCAGGTTCAAAGCTTTCCTTGCACCCAATACACGAAGAAGATGTGTCAACTCAGGGATATTGATACCTTCCGCCTTACCTTCGAAACGGCCCGCAACCGCAATCAGAAATACCGTTCCATCCTTCATCAGAGCTACGGCACTCCGTGGATGTTTAGTCTGAACGAATGACCGGTTACAAGCAGACAAGTCACAAGTTTTTCCATCCAGCAGCATCAACGGGCCGGAAACGAGAATACTCCCTTCTTTCTGTTCGCAAGTTTTCTCATCCTGTTTCTTCCAAGCTATGATGTCCAGTTTCCCTTTATCTATTTTCACGGCACCATTGGATACAGTACTGAGTACACCGGTCGCAGTAGTATCCACCACCACCCCGTCTTTCCTCAAATAGCAGATAGAAGTTCCTTGCTTGATATTGAAATAAGAACCGTTAATAGCCACCACTGCACCGGAACGACGGGCAGCATTACTGGTTTCTTCTTTAGGAGAATGAATTAAAATGTCAAACCGATGTTGTTCCGGTTTGATTTCAAGAATAGCAACATGCTGCGGAACACCATACAAAGAAACGAACTCCGCTTCGCGACAAAGTACACCTTTTCCCATAGAAGTTACATTCCAATGAGCAGTAACAAGTGCTAAAGAATCTGCAGTGGTCTGTGCCACCACAACAAATACATTACACAGTATCAGCAATAGCGTGAAGACGGATTTTCTCAAATACATGTTTTGACTTTATTGAAAATTCTTCGCAAACATAAGCATTTAAAGTGAATGTCAGATAACAAAGCAAACAGAACTTTCTCCGTAAACAAAAAAAGAGTACTTTTGCGGCATGAAAACCCTTTATATAGCACTTGGTACACTCTCTTTGGCACTTGGTATCCTCGGCATTTTTCTGCCGTTGCTACCCACTACTCCATTTCTGCTACTCACGGCTGCACTCTACTTTAAAAGTTCGCCTCGCCTGTATAACTGGTTATTAAATCATAAGCATCTCGGCCCTTATATCCGCAACTTTCGTGAAAACAAAGCCATCCCTCTACGCGCAAAGATAATTTCCATCTCGCTGATGTGGATCACCATGCTCTACTGCGTGTTTTTTATCATACCGTATATATGGGTAAAAGTAATACTCCTGATTATTGCAGCAGGAGTAACCTATCATATCCTTTCGTTTAAGACGCTGAAGTAGATGCTTATTTTACCGCTCCACCTATCTGTTCAAAGAATTCCCCCAACCCCTTACGTGCATCAGCCAGTTTATCCTCCCAATGCTTCACGGAGTTCTGTCCTATGATATCCGTCACATACTTCACAGCAATAAAAGGCACGTTCTTGGCACGGCAAACAAAGGCTTGCGCAAAAGCTTCCATATCGACCACATCGCCTTTCACATCCGAAAGTTCCGTCAGAAAAGTATCACCTGTATTACAAATGCCTTCTCCTGCCCAATGCATACAGTATCCCTTCTCTGCCAGCAAAGTAGAAGAATCAATCTCATATTCCAAGCCCATATCGGCTAATTTCTGCATATCACGGTCTATAAAATGACGGCACACCAGAATATCTCCTACCTGGCAATCAATGCTTCCCGCCGTACCTACGTTGATCACCAGGTCCGGCTTTGCCTGATTGAGCACTTCAGAAACATAATAAGCTGACTTCACTTTGCCTACTCCTGTACGAATATAGCCGATGTGAACTTCTTCCTCTCCTATCAATCCGGGAAACTTTAACTCCGTAAACTCACCCTGTACGGCGTAAGTAACTAAAATTTTCATACTGCATCTTTTTATTTTGAGCGAGTAAATGTACAACTTTTTTTTAGAAACTAAAATTCATCCACTTGCGACTTAATCTTTTCGATCTGTCTGATCAAGCAATCCATCTTCCGCCTATTCTTTTTAATCATTACAGGACGCAGAACAAACCAATTAAGGGCAATCCATAAAAACAAAACAGAATACGCTATCAGTCTGAACGTAAAAGATGAATTAAGAGTATATTCATACATATAAAGAAGGATACCGAAGGATAGCAAAATGAAATATAAACTCATTACCTTAGTCTGCATGAAAGTTTCTTTCCCTTTCAGCATAAGCAAATTATTCAGATAATCGATATTCGACTGTTTCTCGTCCAATGACCTATACAAAGAAGTTATCTTCCGATTGACCACCACCACAATACACATCGGCAAGATTCCCACAATGATTCCAATCTTAGTACTCAAGAATTGCGGTTTGAAATAGATCCAGATAAATATCATAAAAAGGATAGTCAACACTAAGATAACATCAAGAAATATCCCCTTTTTAAGACCGCTCCTTCTGAAACGGCTGATCTTATTCAATATTTCAGATTGATCGGCAGCCGGAACAGCCTGCCTGTTCCACAATTCTTTTATATCAATATTACTCTCCATATTCTTTGAATTTTCTTGTTAACTGGGCTTTTATACGATGAATTCTTACACGGACATTACTCTCCGACAATCCAATGATTTGCGCTATATCCGCTTGCCTGACATCTTCCAGTTCCAGCGAAATGATAATGCGGTCTATCTCCGAAAGTTCTGCAATAAACTTGTATAGTAACTAAATCTGCGGCTCAATATCCGTCTTTTCATCTTCAAATAAATCGGCAGGAAACTGCGTAGATAAGATTTGCTTCTTCCGTTCCAGCTGACGCAGACAGTTATTGGTTGCAATACGAAATATCCAAGTATCAATATTGGCTTCATTCCTGAAGGTGGGCAGATATTGCCAGACTTTAATAAAAGTTTCCTGAGCCATGTCCTGAGCTAAGCTGTAGTCATTTACATACCCCATGCATAAGCGGAATATTTTATTCCAGTACCTCCTATATATATCTTCAAATTCCACTTAACGCTCTTTTATAAATTCACAAATTTGATGAATGAACCATTCCCTATCATCAAACATCACAAAATGCAAGCCTTTATCTGCATACCTGATTTGTGCTACTGACAAATTCTTATATTGATTCTTAATGACCGTATCTATATGTTTGAAATAAGGCTCCAAAAGTACGAGAGAAGGAACAACTATATTCTTTATACATTCCCTTAAATCTGTATTCGAGAAATCACAGAATAGTTTAGCATACGTCTTTCTGTCAGATGCCAATCCCCAGTTTACTATTTCGGCAAATCTCAATGAATCAGTGGTAAGCGTTGCCGCACTCATTCTTTGCATTTGCACAAATTGCTCCTCATCCATAGCTGTAATCCTGTCAATCAGATCAGTGCAGTCATTATCAGGAGCAGATTTAAAATCAGGAACTGTCAAAGCCATCAAACAAGGCAAGGCATCTACAATCACAATCTTTCCTATAAGCTCCGGGAATTCAGCCGCAATTGCAAGTGTCAAACCACCTCCCATACTATGCCCCATAAGAATAAGTTTCTCTATCCGCTCCTCTTTGATAAACTTTGCAATCTGCATTTTCCATCTTTCGAATGATGGACACTCTTCAGGTGCAACGCCCGAGAAGCCCGCCATCGTCAGCACATAGCAGGTATAGCTGTCTTTCAGTACGCTGACTGTTTCTGCCCAGACATCACCCGAGCATGCAAAACCGGGTATAAATATAACCGCTTGTTTTCCTGTTCCCGATTTTACTACCGAAAAAGGATAATCCTGTGCAAAAATCAAAAGAGAAGTTCCCAATAACATCAGGGTCAAAAGTAATCTTTTCATCGCCATATATTCTAAAGTTTTTCCTTTAGATACGGACCACTCCGGAATGTTACAAGAAAAAGAGAATAGTATCGGAAAACTTCAATCTGATTTCTGTCTATTCTATAAGTTTTCCGGATATATCATTTGTTTAGCCATCCAGAAATTAGTAAGAGAAAGCTGATTAGCCTTGCGCTTTTGCTCTTCCTCCACTATATAACCTCTTTTTTCAAAGAAAGGGCGGGCTGTTAAACTCACTTCTGATGTAATCCGCATAATCCCATTTGTAATTGCATACTGTTCTATTTCATTCAAAAGCATTATAGCAATGCCTTTGCCTTGAAAATCCTTGTGCACAAACATAGAGTGTAAATAACCTTGCGGAGTGATAGATGAAAAACCTACGATTTCCGACTGTTGATTAACAGCTACAATAAAATAGTGGGTCTTTATCATATCTTTTATATTAGCAAGGTTATCTCCGCACGATGCCCAGTCTTCAACTTCCGCCTGTGAGTAATCGCGTCTATTTATCGCGAGAACGGTATTCTGAAATAATTGTTTCAGCTCAACAGTATCCGACTGCAGAGCTACTCTGATCATAAAGTCTGCTTTCATTATTTTATAATATATGTTTTCAGTGCTTCCACATACTCTTCAAAAGCGTCTACTCCTTGTGGCGTAATCTTACAGATAGTGCAAGGCATCTTTCCCTTGAACGTCTTCGTCACCTCCACATACCCCGCTTTATTGAGTTTATCAATCTGCACGCTGAGGTTGCCCGCCGTTGCCCCCGTCTGTTGCCGGATAAAGACAAAGTCTGCCTCTTCGACACCAATAAGCAACGACATCACCGCCAAGCGCAGTTCGGAATGCAGTAAGGGGTTCAGTTCTTTAAACATGCTTTCTTTCTATTTTTTTATAGTGCAAAGATAATACATTAAACTCCTCGTTTTGACATTATGTTCAAATAGTGTCCCGGGATAACCATCATGAAGACAAAGGCTAAAGCAAAAAGCAAAATCTGGTCAAACTTGTCTATATACAAACAACCCAATGATGCAAATATACCCAGCACACCGCTTACCGTAACCAGCCTCATGTTTATAATCAGCCCGGTTAAAGTAGTTCCCATCCCCATCATCAACAGGATCACAAAGAGTATAGGCAGACTCCAATAGATCATAGATACACATGAAATCAGCAATCCACATAGCCCGAAGACTACCCATACATATCCTACTATCCGGTCGATATTGCCATCCTTTGCTTTTTCCTCTGACTGTAGATAGTGACCGGGTAAGAAACAGCCGGCATCAGAAACCATAAAAACTGCCAGTTATAATTGCCGGTTTCTTTCAGGAGATACCAAACCAGCAAAGAGGTCACCACAGTCATGTAGCCCCATACTAAAAAAGGAGTTCCGGCGTTTTTCACCATCTTGAACTTTGTATTCTGTATCATTTGAGTGATGAGTTCTAAACTCTCTTGCTCATTCAATTTCTTATTGTCCATATTCAATACAAATTATTTTAATCATATACATTCCAGATTCTTTCTCTTCTGTCTGCTACCTACCAAAGCATAAAGATTCCCTTTCTTTAATATATCACTTTTCCCAATCATATACATTTAATATCAAATAGAGCATTAAAGCCCAATTTCCCGCAAGCATATATATCACCCAAGCTCCCATTTTTTCATTCTGTTAATAGATAAAATAAAGAAAATAACAACAATAATAAGACAACGCCCAACACAAGAAACAACCTTTTCGTTACGGGATATTGTTTAGTCATCAATTTTTTCTTTAATAAGCACGCTTCACCCAAAGCCAGTATGGCTAACCAGGCATAACCATAGAATGTAGTAATGTGCCATACGTCCTTCGACTTCATATATACTGCAAAAAACAGATAGTCGGAAAGCAAAGATATTCCTACCGCAATCAAGGCTAACAGAAGAGCTTTCTTCATCAGATTCCTTACTCCACTTTCGCAAGCCAGACAAACATATATGCCTACTCCCCAAAAGACGGGATTTACAGTTAACATCAAAATGATACCCAATTGCGTGCTATGACTCCAAGGTACCCATAACACCACATTAGAAAGCCAATACAGGCAAAATACCATTAGTGAGGTAACTGCCAGCCAAAGTTGATTCTTCTTGCGATTTTGCATCATTCGGGTAATAGCCTCTATATTACCCTCTTCAAATATATCAGCTTTTTCTGCTGTTAATGATCCGGTACTCATCGTTTATTATCCTTTCTTGCACAATAATTCAGAATATGCCCGGGAATAATCAATGCAAAAACAATCACCAATACAAATTCTAACAATGACAAATAGGAAGAAGTCTTATCCAGAATGCTGAATAACATATTCAGTCCCAATGCAATCCCAAAAGCAGGGAAGCCGGAAAAGAGTGTATAGCGAATTATGCTCCCGGTTATAATGCTACTTAGAGAAATAAGGATTGCGCATATCGGCAGAATTATCTCATAATGATTGGTAAACGTTGCTCCAAGTACAATCGCAATACAAAGCAGCCCCATGATTTGCCACATTTCATTCAGTACCTTATCGCCATACGACTTTGCGAGCTTACGTTGCTTACGTACCAGTATGAAGCTAAAGAGATAACCTAAAACCGGAACTCCCCAAAAGCCCCACATCCAAACAGGATTTCGCGTCCAATAGATTCCTGCAAAAACTACCAACGTCACTATTGCAGAAACATATCCCCATAACAAAAACATATTTCCACTACCCGTATCTAAATTACGTCGGGTATTCTGTATCATTTGAGTAATGAGTTTCAAACTCTCTTGCTCGTTCAATTCTTTGTCTTCCATAATAATGTCTTTCTCTTCCATAAAATTATTTTTTAGCTTTATTCCGCAGATCGGCCAACTCGACATCAATTGTTTTTGCTTCAACTGTCATGTCTAAATCCACAATCGCACAATTCTCTGTCGGTACACCGTCTACTCTGTCCAATTGATAATTACCGTTTTCATCGTGGTATACATACAATTTGCATTTTCCTTCAGGTACTTCTTTCAATACAAGTGTTGCTGTATCACCCGTAGCATCCACCATTGCATATTGCCCCTTATCGGCAGCAATCATCACCTTTCCTTTTGCAGAACGAATGTTCTTCACTTTCACTGTCAAGTCGCTCTGTGCTGATACCGAAACAGCACATACGCATGCAACAAATAATGCAACCCATTTAAAACCAATTGTTTTCATAACTGTACATCAATTAAAATTCTACAATAATCATACATTTCGGGTTCGAACTCCGATACAAATATAAGTAGTTTATTTTATAAACCAAATTATTTAATAAATTAATTTATAAACAACAGAAAGAAAGTTTTCAGAGATGCGCAAATACTTTGGAATTAATTTATAGGAGAGAAAAAAGAATCAAATAATCAACAGTACTATCTCCATTCTCCTCCTTCCGGAAGGCGGAGTACGCTGAAAGGGGGAGATGGTAGGAAACAACCGAGTATCTGATTATTAATAGGAATAAGGGACTTTTTCTCACCTACCCCCCCGCCCTCTGGGCACCCCTCCTCCAACTGAAGGAGGGGAATGATGATAGTCCGCGTATCGGTTCTCCTGACTTTGATTAAAATTCGCTCCAAAAAGAATTAATTCCGCAAGTATAATCAACTAATCCCGACCTTGCAGGAAACTAATCCCGGCACTGCGATAAACTAATATTTTCCTTGCATATTATTATTCATATAATAATTATTATAGTTTCTTACAATAATTGTTGTAAGAAAGAAATATAACTATTGTAGGAAACTTTTATATCTGTTGTATGAATAATAATATGCAAGGAAAATATTAGTTTATCGCAGTGCCGGGATTAGTTTCTTGCAAGACGAAGATTAGTTTTTAGGCACCGCCCGACAAGCCCTTTTCAGTCCGCATAAGTACCGTTTTCATGTTATTTCGACACACAGGCAACATTTTTCCCTGAAAAGTTTTTGTAATCTCCAAGTTAATTGTATTTTTGTGTACAATTTTGGTATAGTAATGACTGACGAAGAAAAGAAGCGATTAAGTACCTTTGAAGCGAGACTACGTCATTTAGTCTTTTTACATGACGAATTGAGGCGCGAAAATGCTGAACTAAAGCAACTTCTAAAAAACAAACAAGAAGAATGCGAACAGGTACATGCTGAATATGAAGCTTTGGAAGATGACTATACGAACCTAAAAACAGCAATGACAATCAGCCTTAACGGCAGCGACGTAAAAGAGACGAAACTGCGATTGTCCAAATTAGTGCGTGAAGTCGATAAATGCATCGCTTTGTTGAATGAATAACAAGATGTATGAACGATAAGATAAAGATAAACCTACAGATGGCAGGCTCCACCTATCCCCTCACCATACCGCGTGAAGAGGAAGAAATGGTAAGAGAAGCCGCCAAACAGGTGGATATACGGCTCAATGCGTATCGAGAACATTACCAGAATGTAACTCCTGAGAAGATTATAGCCATGGTGGCCTATCAATTTGCCTTGGAGAACCTGAAAATGAAAAACCGAAACGATACTCGTCCGTATGCCGACAAGATAGAAGAACTGACAGAGGTGCTGGAAACATACTTCAAAGGACTGTAAACGTCCGGAAGCTTTTCCTCAGAACACCAAAGCCAGCAAAAGAATTAGAAAATCCACGCACTGTGTGAAAGTGTCCCTTTTAAAAAGCATGAGGGTGGCTTTCCTGCAGTGCGTTTTTTATTTATATACTTAAAACAAATTGAAATGACAGTAACAATACTAGTATCCATTGCCTGTTTCATTATCGGTGGATTTCTGTCGTACATGTTCTTCAAGCACGGTTTGAAGTCCAAATATGACAACATTCTGAAAGAAGCCGAGGCTGAAGCGGAAGTGATTAAAAAGAATAAGTTGCTCGAAGTAAAGGAGAAGTTCCTGAACAAAAAAGCAGACTTGGAGAAAGAAGTAGCGATCCGTAACCAGAAAATTCAGCAAGCGGAGAACAAGTTGAAACAACGTGAGTTGGTGCTGAACCAACGCCAAGAAGAGATACAGCGTAAGAAATCAGAAGCTGAAGCGGTGAAAGAAAACCTGGAAGCCCAACTGGTTATTATCGACAAGAAGAAAGACGAACTGGATAAACTGCAACAGCAGGAAATTGAAAAACTGGAAACCATTTCCGGTCTTTCGGCCGACGAAGCCAAAGAACGTATGATCGAGTCTTTGAAAGAAGAAGCCAAGACGCAGGCCCAGTCCTTCATCAACGACATCATGGACGATGCCAAGCTGACTGCCAGCAAAGAAGCAAAGCGTATTGTAATACAATCCATACAGCGTGTAGCTACGGAAACTGCCATCGAAAATTCAGTGACTGTATTCCACATTGAATCAGACGAAATCAAGGGACGCATTATCGGTCGCGAAGGCCGCAATATCCGTGCGCTTGAAGCCGCAACAGGTGTGGAAATTGTGGTAGATGATACGCCCGAAGCTATCGTATTATCAGCTTTCGACCCTGTACGTCGTGAAATAGCCCGCCTGGCACTGCATCAGTTGGTGACTGACGGACGTATCCACCCGGCACGTATCGAAGAAGTTGTATCTAAGGTACGCAAGCAAGTGGAAGAAGAAATCATCGAAACCGGTAAACGTACTACGATTGACCTCGGTATCCATGGTTTGCATCCTGAACTGATCCGTATTATCGGTAAGATGAAATATCGTTCTTCTTATGGTCAGAACCTGTTGCAGCATGCCCGCGAAACAGCCAACCTCTGCGCTGTGATGGCATCGGAACTGGGTCTGAACCCCAAGAAAGCAAAACGTGCCGGATTGCTGCATGATATCGGTAAAGTGCCCGATGAAGAACCGGAATTGCCGCATGCACTCTATGGTATGAAGCTGGCTGAGAAATTCAAGGAAAAACCGGATATCTGCAACGCTATCGGTGCCCACCACGATGAAGTGGAGATGACGAGCCTTCTGGCACCCATTGTACAGGTATGTGATGCTATCTCAGGTGCCCGTCCGGGAGCACGTCGCGAAATTGTTGAGGCTTACATCAAGCGTCTGAACGATCTGGAACAATTGGCAATGGCCTATCCGGGTGTGACAAAGACGTATGCTATCCAAGCAGGTCGCGAGTTGCGTGTAATCGTTGGTGCTGATAAGATTGACGATAAGCAGACTGAAAACCTTTCCGGTGAAATTGCGAAGAAGATACAGGATGAGATGACTTATCCGGGACAGGTGAAGATCACAGTAATCCGTGAGACACGCGCAGTAAGTTATGCGAAATAAATTGTAAAGATTGAAACTAGTGATAAAGAGGTGGGGAAACAAAAAATCCCTGCCTCTTTTTGTTTTCTTTGCCATTCACGAAACTGTTTCTTATTTTTGCATCTACAAACCAAGTAATCCTGATTATCAATTATGGAGCAATATCAATTTGAAGTTTGTGCCAACTCTGTGGAGAGTTGCCTTGCCGCACAGGCAGGAGGAGCAAATCGGGTGGAATTATGCGCCGGAATACCAGAAGGGGGTACTACCCCATCCTACGGAGATATCGTCATTGCCCGGGAAGCCTTAACAAAGACTCTTTTGCACGTCATCATCCGTCCCCGTGGCGGAGATTTTCTGTACTCCCCCATTGAGCAACGCATTATGCTGAAGGATATCGACAACGCCCGCCGATTGGGAGCAGACGGAGTTGTATTCGGTTGTCTTACCGCTAAAGGAGATGTAGACCTGTCCTTAATGAGGCAGCTGATCGAAGTTTCACAAGGTATATCCGTTACGTTCCATCGTGCTTTCGACGTATGCCGCAATCCGCAGGAAGCGCTGGAGCAAATCATAGAGTTAGGTTGTAACCGTATTCTTACTTCCGGTGCACAGGCCACGGCCGAACAGGGCATCCCTTTATTAAAGAAATTGCAGCAGCAGGCAGACGGGCGCATTATCCTGTTGGCAGGTTGCGGAGTAAATGAAAATAATATCGCTCACATCGCCATGGAAACCGGTATCCGGGAGTTCCACTTCTCAGCAAGAGAGACCATCGAAAGCAAAATGCTGCACAGGAACGGAACAGTTTCGATGGGGGGTACTGTGAACATAGAAGAGTATCGTCGCCCCATCACTACCGCAGAACGCGTAAAAAAAACAATAAAGGCGTTGATCGGTCCAATTAAGAATTAATTTAAAACAATCAATATGAAGGTATTGAGTGTAATCACTTTATTAACTCTCCTCAGCATTTCATGTGCGCATGAAGCTAAAAACCAAAGTTCCCCAAACTCTACTTCCGACACCATTACGCCTGCTTTCCTGAAACAGGAAGAAGCCGCACTCCTACTTCAGAAAGAAGATGAGCATATCCGCAGATGGAGCTCATTTGACTTGGCTTCACACACTGTTGGTATCGAAGGCGGAAAACAGGGATATTTGCAGTTTGCCGGTGCACAGACCCGTAATTGGAATGACGAGGAAACGGCTTTGCTTCGGAAATCGTCTCAATCCATCAATCAGATTATCCGTGAAAAAAGCCTGAGACTCCCTTTCCCAGAAGAAGTCAGATTAATAAAGTCAACGATAAAAGAAGAAGGTGGTGCGGGAGAATATACCCGAGATACTTACATCGTACTTATCGACAGGTTACTCGAACATCCTGAATATGTAACCAAATTGTTGGCACATGAAGCATTTCACGTCCTTACCCGGAACAATCCGGATTTCCGTAAGAAGATGTACAGCATCATCGGTTTTAATATTCTTCCGAAGGAAATAGAATTTCCCGAAGAGTTGAAAGAACGGTTTATCTCCAATCCGGATGTTATCCGCCACGACAGTTATGCTACTTTTACCATCAACGGCGAAGAGAAAGATTGCTGCATGGTTATTTATTCAACCAGGCCTTATGAGGGAGGTAGCTTCTTCCAATACCTCAACATTGGCCTCGTTCCCATCGACAAGAATACCTGCAAAGCGATTGAGAAAGAAGGTAAGACAGTGGTTTACTCTATTAACGAAGCCTCTGATTTTTATGACAAAATGGGACGTAATACTCAGTACATCATTGACCCGGAAGAAGTGTTAGCCGATAACTTCAGTTTATTGCTGACAGGAATGACAGAGGGGTTGCCCTCACCGGAAGTGATACAAAAAATGGAAGAGGCTTGCAAATAAGCCTCTCCCACTCTATTGTTGCTTTTCTTATAGTCCTTTCACCGTTTTCATCAACTGCTCACCCAAGCCGATGGTATAACCCTGTGAAACAAATACCACGCGATTGAAGGTATCGGCAATGATAAATATGGGCAATGTATCTTTACGTTTCAGCTTCATATTCTTCACAATCTGCTGAGCTATGTCTTCTGTGTCGATTCCATAAATCACAGTATTGGGTAAACCGGGGAAGTCAGCAGCACGATATTTGCCGGCCTGTTCCTGATTCGGGAAGAGTAATACAAGCTTTCTACCCCATTTCTCCAGGTCGGTTTTCAAAGCAGAGATATCCCGTAAGGCATGGTTTGTAGGCTCCTGGTTCACCCCAAGAATACCGATAACGAAGTATCCACGGCCACAGGCTTGAAGCAGACTTTGCTTGTTGCCGCCTTCCAATGTTGTGAACAAGCTCTCCGAATTGAAGTTTCCGATAACCTGTACTTCATCTTTATTTTCACGCATCACCAGTTTCGTTTCTGTACGTCCACCTGCTTTTATATTCAATGATGTCATTTGCGCCAATACACCACCACTTGCCAGGCGGGTACCGGTTACCAGAATATAATCTCCGGCATCCAGAGACGTTCCCTCCTTCAGCAAACTGCTCCATGTAACGCCGCCACCCATGTCAGTGTCACCCTCATCATAAGACAACAACTGCAAATTACCTTGCGGAGTTACTTTGGAAATAGTGAAATGAGAATAATATTTCGGATTATCCAATGACTGAATCGGTGTATATTTAGCTGCAAGCCTGCCCCTCTGCGCAGGTGCCTGTCCGACTGCTTCGAAGTTCACATCTATGGCTCCGTCGTCAGTTATCAGCTGTACTTTACCCGTCACCTCATCAATGCGTGCGGGAACTCCCATGCTGCGCGCCATGGACACGAAGAAGATATCACGACTGTGGGGATCGGCCAAACGTGCTTTCCACACACCTTCGGGAGATACAGGAGGCGCCCCCAGATTACATTCCTTGTTCACCTGAATGTTCTTTGCCACCCATGCAACCATCTTCATAGGCTCTGCCACATAAGCCTCAACATCTTCTTTCGAAATCACCTTGCCAAAGAAAGTTTTATACGGAGTCAACATCTCATTGCTTACGCGCGGATTGCGCACATATTTACGGAAATATCCGGCATTCGTCGTACGCACACGAGACTGCATGTGATCTATCAACACATCCAGACGAACATCACGAAGGTCTTTTGCCGAAATCTGCTGCAAAAGGTCTATTCCTCCTTTCCTGGAGTTATCAGAACGCAGACGAGTCATGAACTCATAAATTACTTTGTAATTCCCACGGGCGGCAATCAGAATCTTGGCTACTGCATCCCGATCTAACTTATAATCTCTCGCAAAATTGCGTGCTGCCTCTTCCGAGATGAACTTACCCACATAAGCATTACGAATAGAGTCTTCTACTGCCAGTCTGCGGTCATTTTCCGCCCGCTGTTCCGGCGTCACGTCGGGTAAGTTGGCACTTTCTGCGGGAGGCACGATATCAACATCTACCGTGAAACTGTCACCCGCTTCCTTATCAAGGGTTACGGTCAGCTCCGCTTGCTTGCCAAAGGAAAGTTTGGAGAAACCGAAACGGCCATCTTTGGAGGCCCAGACAAGCATATCCCCTTTTCCTGCAGTCAGTCCGCACATACCGCTGTCGTCGGTATGTTTCGTTGCTACGGTATAGAATTCCGCATAATTGTAGAGTTTGAACTCCACGCAGGCGTCAGGAACCGGATTTCCCGCTTCATCTTTCACCATAACCTTGGCTTGCGCTGTAGGCGCATAATTATCAATCACATTGATTTCCGTATACGTGGGGTTAACAGACATTACTTCTTCTTTTCCTTCATAACGTCCGAAAACCTTTGTGTGCATCAACATTCCGCGACTGGCAGGTGCATTGAACCAACCAAGATCCAGTACCGGTTCCGGTTCGCAGGCACCCAAGAAATGCCATTTACCATCTGCCCAGGCTTCCACCCATGCATGGTTATCGTCCGTATGTGCCCATCGTGGTGTATAAACCTGCCGTGCCGGAATGCCTACCGAGCGAAGTGCCGCCACCAGCAAGGTAGATTCTTCGCCACAACGCCCGTAAGCAGTACTCACTGTTGCCAGTGGTGAACTGGTACGGGCATCGGAAGGCATATAGACAGCTTTCTCATGACACCAATGATTCACTTCCAGGATGGCATCGTATAAAGAAAGGGACTTCACACGATTTTTCAACTCCTTATAGAACACTACCCGCGCACTATCCAGTTGTTCGTTGTTCACCCGCACCGGAAGTACAAAATGACGGAACAAATCTTCGGGAATGGTCTTTCCCCAAGGCATTTCCTCTGCGGCACGCTGGGATGCGCGGATATTCATTAAGTGAAATTCACCGGGATAATCAGTAATATCCGCCAGTGGCATATAGGCATAAAGGAATTCCAAGGCTTCCTGCTCATAAGTGCTCAGCGAAGCATCATCCAGTATCGTAAATAGTTCTCCCTGCGGCATCAGAGCCTTCTTTTGCTGAAAGTCCTGCTCTACGCGCGAACGATACGAGGCATCGGTCATGAAATGGGATTCTCCACAGGCAGCAAGCAGACAAAGTAGCCAGCATATTCCGAAAAGTTGTGTAGCTCGTCTCATAATACTTACATTAATTAAGGTGTGAGCTACAAAGTTAAAGAATTATCTGAAGTTTATTTCAGATGTACCACTAAAGTTGTATCCTCAGAGAAAGTAATACTGCATTTTTCGTAGGAAGGGGGGCCCATAACACCTTCAGCATCATTGCTGAAACCAAACTTCTCCACAGGAATACCGAAAGCACCGGTATCCAATTTACCATTTCCATTCTCATCCTGATACATGGAGAAGGCATAAGTTCCTGCCGGGAGTCCTTTACAGGGGATAGACACAACTTTATCCTTCACCTCTACTGCAAAACCAGTAAGCGGCTTCTTCATGAATGTCTCCTGAGAGTTGTAGATGGCGACATAGAGTTTACCAGTCACATTTTCAATACCACGTACTTCCAGAGTAAGATTTTGTGCAGACAGACTTTGAGTTGCAAAAGTCAAAACACATACGAAACTAATAATCATTGCTTTCATTTGAATTGTTTTTAAAGAGTTTATAAATAGATACGCGGACAACACGGATTAGGCGGACGAACGCGGACCTTTCTTTTTAATTAAATTAGAAATTAGAAACATCATAAGCCGCCTTCTTCCCAAGTGTGATAAACACCCCGATATAGAAGAAATGATCGTTTGAAGCCAGAATAGCTTTATTATTCACCCGCCCAAACTCATTTTTCCGACAAAGGATATTGGTAGCAGAAGCATGAATAATCACCTTCTTACTGGGCAGGAATGTCAGTCCGAGATCAAGACTGTTATAAGGCTTTACATGATCATTCATCAAACCCAGCAAATCCGGATTATGATAAGGACGCCCACTGCTGAAACGGTTCGTCAAACCGACTATCGTGCCGATTCGCGGAATGGAATACTTCAGCACTAGGGATGCATTGTGTTGAGTGGCATATTGCGGAGTAGTCAGTTCCGTATATTCCTGAAACTTCCGCTTGGCAATATTATATGTATAGGAAAGTTGGTATTCCAGATTCTTCAGCAGGACACGGTCATTAAAGAATAAGTCGAAACCTTTACTGTAGCCATAACCACCGGAAGTCAGTACTTCCGCTGCATCTACCGTTCCCTTTTCAACCAATGCCAGACGGTCATATTTCTTATAATAAAGTTCAGCTTTGTAGAAACGCCCATCACCCTCATACTGTGCACCCACATTATACTGAATGCATGATTCCGATTTCAACTTGTTCTCCTGAGCCAGCAATCTGCTAACCGGCAACTGTGTATATCGTCCCGCCGTAGCAGAGAGTACTACATCTCCCAAATAGTAATTAACAGCCAGACGGGGTGAGAAATTCACCTTTTCATTCAATGAAGTATATTCTGTGCGGACAGAAAGTTCCGCCTTTAGTTGCTCCACCGGATAGTAAGTCGCCGAAAGAAAGCCTGCACTGATCGTCGGATTGATTTCATGATGGCTATCTATTCCCTCCGCCTCTTTCATCTGGTATTGATAACGATTCTCATACCGGCGGATAAAACTCTCCACTCCCATATCCAGACGAAAAGCCGGAGAAATACGCTTGAACACTTTTGCCTTTGCATGAAGTTCCTGTTGTTGTTCCATCCAATGATCTGTCGAAAGTGATACATTACCTATCTTCTGTTCAAAGAAAGAGAATGCTACACCTGCAAACCAGTTCCATCCACCGGAAGTACGCTTACGGAAAGTTGTATTGAGATAGAAATTATTCTCATTCAAATCGAACAGTCTACGTTCAGCACCTTCATAATTGGAAAAATCAGTATGATCATAGCCGCCATAAATCTTGAAAAGCGTAGCATCATCGGGATGATAGCGAAATTGTGCCGATCCGGTCATCATCCGGTAGGGATCTTCAAAATCCGTACGTCCTGAATAGATATGATCATAGACACATAAGTCCTGATAATCCAGGTTCACCGAAAGCGAACCTTTATCGAAAGCCCGTGTACCTCCTCCACCGAAGCCTACCGTAGAGGCATTGATACCTAACTTATTGATAGGGCTCTTATCCTTTGTCTCCAACGGTAACACAGCCGAGAGTGCATCCCCGTATTCCAACGGAGCCCCGCCCGATTCCAGATTGACACCACTGAACATAAAAGTGGAATAACGTCCTCGTGCCGGTGAGTTTATACCTGTAGCCGTATAAGGATTCAAGACGTGCATTCCGTCAATGTATGTCTGTGTTTCATCACTACTTCCGCCGCGCACCAGCAGACGGCCACTTTCTCCTTGTACCTGCGTGCCCGGCAGTGTCTGCAATGCCTGATACAAATCACCGTTTGCACCTCCCACAGTCACCAGTTCCACTGGACTCATATCACTCCAACGACTGTTGGCAACAGGCGTTCTTTTACCTTTCACTACCACTTCGTTCAAATCTACACTGTCATTGTATAGTTGCAAGAAAATGGTATCCGTCACAGCTGTCTGCGCCTCCAAGTGCTGCACCGTCAGCAATACACTTACACTAAAAAGTAGAATCAATCTTTTCATTTAATCTATGTTCTTTACGATTTCCGTCAGCAAACATAGACTATGATTTTCAGGCAAAAAAATATCCGGGACAGACTGCCCGGATATGTGACAAACAGCACTCCTCCTGTGACGAATGGCTGTATTTTTCTTTATTCTGTGACGAATGACTACCCTTCCGCACCTCCTTCTATCAGCGTTTTTATCTCTTTTGCATAGCCTCTGGAAACCGGAACTTCTTCCGTACATCCTTCCAGTCTCAAACGGTATCCTTGTGAGTTTCCATCTACTTTTACCACAGTGCGTATGTTCACCAGAAAGGCCCGGTGACAACGGACAATGAACGAACAGGCAGCAACCGCTTCTTCTGCCTGCTTCATAGTAGCCCGCACTAACTTTTGCTGCATCTTATCCGCACTACTGTAAGCTACTCTTATATAATTCCCTTCTGCTTCTACATAAAATAAGGTATGGGCATCCACTTCCAGCATTTCTTTCGTTCCGCCGGAGAAAACCAACTGCATAGGAGTTTCTTCTTCTTCTTCTTCTACTGCCCTACCTTCTCCTATCTGTTCCTCATTCCTTGTCCGAATCTTCTCCTTCTGGGTATTCTCTCTTTTCGCAAGAGCGTAGTTAATCTCCGTTGCCTCCTTCAGATTACGTACCAGCTGCAAATTACGATTCCACATCAAAAAGAAGACAATAGGGAAAGGAGCAAGAACCGCCACCCAAGCCAAACTTATCAGAAATCCTTTCCAGCTCAGTATGAATGAACCAAATACCCAAGCCGTATAGAAACAGTTACCTATCGCAATCAGCAAACAAGCTCCTAACGTTCCTAACAATTCGCGGCCTAATGTCCAGTTCTTCTCACTATGATAACGGGGAAACAAAGCAGGAAACAAATACGTGGAGATACTCAGTGCCAATGAAGAAACCACTCCATAACCTAACACTACCCAGAATTTATAGCCTCCCATCATAGAAATGCCAAAAGGCTGCAACACAAAAAGGATCAGAAACACTATAAGTGAAGGTATTATCACGCTTTTCCATCTCTTCACCAATGATGGATAAGGGCTTCGTAAAAGTGTCAACAGTTTATTTATCATTATGACTTCCTGTTTGTAAGGGTTGATTATGTGTAAGATGCTACAAAGGTATACAAATTATTAATAGATCGTACATAGGTCATTTATCCCATTTTTAGTCACACTTTTGTAATATGCATATAGCAAAACCGGGCGTTTCTAAAGAAAAACGAGGAGAAAGTGCATTATTTTATGTTTTAAAACATGTTTATCGTGAACAATTCGTATCTTTGCAGCGTTAATAAGATAAAAGAAAAGATGTAAAACCCGCTTTCCGAAACGCGGAAAGCACAAAAAGATGACAATTATGAAAAAGAATGCAAATGAAATTTTTATGTTACAGTACCGTATTAAACGCTATCAAGCAATGGGAAACGGAACTATGTGCCAGGCTTTGAATGGCAAACTTCAAAAACTGCTCGCAAAGCAGGCTACCATGTAAAATAACACCTTTAAATAAAATGAATGAGGGCGGAAAACCGAAAAGTTTTTCGCCCTCTTCTTTTATCAGTCGCTTATGATGTCTTTTCCAAAAGGCGTCAAAGCTAATCCTGCCAGTTTGAAATGCTGTAGCCCGAAGGGGATGCCAATAATGGTGATACACAGCACCACACCGAATGCCAGATGAGAAAGGCAAATCCAGATACCTCCCAAAAATATCCACAACACATTCATCAGTATATACAGGCAACCAGCCGAACGTTCGCCACTCCGCACCGTTTTACCGAAAGGCCATAATGCAAGTGAAGCCATTTTCAGAGTTTGCATACCGAACGGAATACCGATAATGGTAATCATCATCAATAAACTGGCAACAAGGTATTCTATAGCGGTAAAAATACCTCCGAACACCAGCCATAATAAATTCATAAAACATCCCATAATTTTGCGTTTCTTGTATTCTAATACGCAAATATAGTTTTTTTATTTAATAACAAACTTATACTTACCTGTTAATCGCGCATCTTTATCTTTCAAGGCAATACGGTAAATCTCCGTTCCCCAAACATTGGAAAGACGTGTATCAGGCAAATTGATTGTTTCAACGGTTGCTGTGAACTCACCGGGATATTCCAAAGTTACTTTCTGTCCCTGTACGTCTATCGTCACCTTTCCGGGCACGGAAATATCCACCTTTCCCCAAGTGAGGAAGTTCACCTGATTAGGTTCTTTCGCTGATTTCAGGGAGAAATTATCGATAATCGTCAGTTGCTTATCGCCTAATGAATAGGCACGTGTCCAGTTATTTACCTCGGCTTCTTTCGGATAAGCAGTCGCAATATTCGCTGAGAAGAAACGTTTCTTCGGTTGGCAGACAACATCCGTAGCCTTATAATTCTGACCGAAACTCTGGGGTACTCCGTTAATCATCGGCAAGTTATGGTAATTACTTTGCATGGTCCAGATGGTATAACGTTCACTACTGAACGTCTGACGTGTATAAGTTCCTACCCCCGCATCAATCAGCACAGGTATCGTATTGACATACAATGAAAATGTGCCTACATCATTATGATTATGACTTTCATTATTGAATCCGCCTTTCGTAGCCAGGAACCAACCGGACTTATTGGTCAGATAGCAGAATTCCGTTTCAGGATACCAGGTACAAGCCGGTATGGTATGGGCAGCGGCCGTCTTTTCCAGTTCTCCATTCCATAATATGGACTGCAAGGAGCGGAAAGTATCATTACCCAAAGGCACAGAAGGACGTTTACCATCCAGTAGATAGGCTGCAAACTGCATCATTTCCTCACTGCCAACTGCACGACCATAACGGTAAATCAACGGTGCATCACCTCCACCCTTGGCAGAAGCATCCGCAAAGTTCACTACCCAACCGTTTCCTACATACGTACGACTGATATATTCTCCCATCCGGCGAATCATCGGTTCCTTGAAAAGAGATACTTTCCCATCTGTTCCATCCGAAAGTATCTGGAGATAATCATACATTTTCCCGGCTGCATGTCCCCAATAAGAAGGACCTTCTTCACAAGCACCATCAGCCTTTACAAAATTGATGAACTTGTCTACCGACTGCATGCTGCGCCAAACAGCCTTTGCCAGACGATCACGGTCATTCTCTAATAAAAGATAGCATTGCAATACATTGGAGTTACACCAGGGATTCCAATTATTGATAATCATTCCCGGTTTCCATTGGAAAGCCATCCACCATTCCCGGTCATTGTTCATATAAGGATCGAGAATACGCTCCTGCAAAGTATGACGCAAGCGCTGAGAGATTACAGGATCTATTTTATCGAAAGAATCATGGAAGAAGTAATATACCCACGATAGCATGGAACCGAAGTTTCCCGAACCCAGATCAATCACCTGTTCGCGATAATCGGGCAAAGAGCGTTTGGTGCTCTGGCGTACCAGATGGGCAGAAAGTACCCAGGAAGTCATCTCGCAACTATAAAATGCTCCATTTATCAGTTGGTCGATAAACCGTCCTTTTCCTTCGGCAAGTTCGGCAAGCGTCAGGACGTTGATTGCTTTCCGGTTGGCCTCATAGGGATTTTGCATAATGTTCCGTTCGCCGCTACGTTCATATTCCAGATAATCGGTGGCGCGGATTACTTTCCATTCGTAATTAAGCATTTTCTCTCCGGCACGAATCAGATTTTCTTTATTGGTACCCAGCAATTCGTCCCAACCGGCACGGTCGGTATAAGCAGGATAAGGTACCCATTTCTGATTCATCACCAATACCTCCTTCAGCAGTTCTTCACTACCGGCAGCTTTTTGCAAAAGATTTCGTTCTGTATATGCATGTGCGGAAATACCTGCCATGAAAAGCAGGCAGAAGGAAATAATAATACGATAAAATGTGTTTCTCTTCATGATATTAAAAAGTTAGATTTCTTTTTTGTGATGAGGCAAAGATACGTAAGTTACGGTAAAACGGAGGTATTCAATTATCCGTAGTTGGGTACAAAATCATCCATAAAAGAAACTATAAACGAACAAGCCCGCAAATAGCCACCTACTTCCAATCACTAAATTCAAAGCTCAACTGTTCCCAAACGCCTTTTTCCCCGGTATCTTCCCGTGGATTGGAAACGGAAAGCCCTATCAACCGGATGGGATGATGTTCATAATCCACCTCCTTCAGCAGTTGTTTAGCCAAAGGCAGGATCACATCAAGAGTAATTAGTTCTTTGGATTGAGTTATGCTCCGGGTTATCTGACTAAAATCATGGAATTTGATTTTCAACGTCAGTGTATTTCCCTTGAAATCATTATGTTCCAGACGTCCTACCAGTTCCACTGCCGCATGATACAGTTCGATAATAACCGATGAGCGTTGCGAAATATCCTTCTCCAAGGTATGTTCGCACCCAATGGACTTACGGATACGTACCGCCTCTACCGGACGAAGATCGATTCCCCGGGCACAATCATAATACAATGCTCCTACCTTCCCGAACTCACGCAGCAGCATAGCCTGCGAACATGCACGCAACTGTTCGCCGTTATGAATACCCAATGAGTGCATTTTCTTTGCCGTCACCGGGCCTACCCCCCAAAAACTCTCGATAGGCAGACGCGCAATAAAATCCATCGCCTGATCGGGATGGATGGTACACAGCCCGTCCGGCTTACGATAATCGGACGCTATCTTCGCTAAAAACTTATTGTAGGATATACCGGCAGATGCCACCAAGTTCAGTTTATTCCGTATTTTCTGCTTGATTTCCTTGGCAATATCTACAGCCAACAAAATACCGGGCTTATTCTCTGTCACATCCAGAAAAGCCTCATCCAGTGACAGTGGCTCAATGATATCTGTATATTCGTGGAAAATTTCATGGATTTGCCGGGAGATTTCATGATACACTTCCATCCGTCCGTGAACAAAGATAAGTTGTGGGCACATCCGTTTTGCTTTCGTCGACGCCATGGCCGAACGTACTCCATAGCGACGTGCCTCATAACTGGCAGCCGACACTACTCCCCGTTCTTCCGCATACCCCACTGCAATAGGTTTTCCGCGCAACTCGGGATTGTCACGTTGCTCTACGGATGCGTAAAACGCATCCATATCTATATGTATGATTTTTCGTTCAGTGCCTTCGCAACACATCATGCATGATCACCTTTCCATTTTACTATTCATTTCCTCACATAGTGGGGCGTCTCTCCGGGTATCTCCATCGAAATCTCTACCAGACCTCCCACCACACCATCTTGTTTCCATGCCGTCTGATAAATCATCTTCCTGATTCCGTTCTTCTCAATGGTATAAGCATTGACACCTCCCGTTTCAAGCAGTTCACGTATCTTGTCCTGCGATTGCGGGTTATGACAATCAAATAGATTCTTACCTATCAGATTGCCATGTTTGGCAAACGTGCGACATGCTTTCTCATTCATATAGAGAATGACTCCCTCTGTATCACATACGGTTACGGCACAGTTCATTTCATTAGCCCATTCGTACATAGTTATTGCTTTTAAGTTACGGCTCATACCTTTTACTTTTATGATCCAAAGATAACGTTTTTCCCAATGCCACTCCTACTGCCTATAACAAAATTATATATTCACGCTATTTTGTACATACATATCTCCCATTCAAACCATTAACAAAAAACATCCAAACACTTAACAGAAAACTTTCTTATTACTTACTGAAAAAATTGTAAGTGTTAGGAATAAACTTTATCTTCGCACTTGGAACATTTGTTCCAAGCTTTGGAACTGACATCCGCAAAATAAGGACACACATCCGCAGCCTTGAAACAAACTTTGGCAAACAATATCCCAATAACTTAATTATCTTATCATTTCATGGCAGAATACAACATGCAGGAACTCAACCTGCCCAACGAAGAAGGCAAAAGAATCTTCTATCCACGCATAAAATTATACGGACAGGTGGACTTAGAAGCCATCGCCGATAAAGTGTCCTATGCCTCATCTTTCACCAAAGGCGATATCGTAGGACTGATACAAGCCATCACCGATGAAATTGCCTACCAGATGGGACAAGGTTACTCGGTAAAGATTGAAAACTTAGGCGTCTTTACCCCTGCCTTAGGACTAATGAAAGGGCGCGAACGGGAAAGTGGCGAAGAAGATGACACCAAGCGAAATGCCGTAAGCATCTGCCTGAAAGACATCCATTTCAAAGTAGATAAAGAATTACTGCACAGAACATCCCGCCACTGTCAGCTGAAGCGCTCTTCCGAGAAGTTCCGGCAATCATCACAAATGTTCTCGCCGCAAGAACGATTGGAACGAGCTAAAGAGTATCTACGCCAGAATGCTTTCATGACACTCTCCGACTATTGCCAGCTGACCGGATTGCTGAAGACCAGTGCTTCACGCGAATTGAAAGAGTGGATTGCGCAGCCCGAAACCGGTATTGATTACAAAGGAAGAGGAACACACAAAATATACATTTTGCGAAAAACATAATGCAAATAGCACAGACACCGGAAGGAGCTACAGAAATTATACTCACTGTTCTCTCCTCATCCGGAGCAACCTCCGATATACAAAAATAAATGCCGGCACCAGGAACAGGACAGCCGCAATCCATGCCGTCGGATCACCGAAGCAGACCGCAAGATAGCCGAAAGCGGGCACTGCATAAAGACTGACCAGCACACGTGCTATCATTTCGGAAACTCCGGAAAGCATAGCAAGATTGGTATATCCCGCTCCCTGAATGGTATATCGCAGAATACAAAGCAGTCCCAAAACCGGGAAGAAGGACACGGAAATATGCAGAAACAACTCCGTGTCCTTCAAGATTTCCAGTTCAGACGCTTCCACAAAAAGCAAGGCAAACGTACGTGCACCCAGCATCAATACGCAGAACGTAAATGCCCAGTAAATAATCATCATTAGCGCACTTACCTTTACTCCCATCCAAATACGTTCGGGCTTGCCCGCACCATAATTCTGTCCGGTATAAGTAGCCATAGCAATGCCCAGACTTTCAAGCGGGCACATAAAGAACATCTTGATGCGCATGGCAGCAGTAAAAGCGGCTACACAAGCAGTTCCCAATGCATTGTTGGCGCTTTGCAACATGATGCTTCCGATAGCGGTAATCGAGAATTGTAATCCCATAGGTACACCGATATACATCAGTGTCCGTGCCAAGGCGCCGTTGAACTTCCGTTCATCCGGTGTTCCCCGCAATATGTCAAAACGGCGCATCATGTATCCATAGCACAACACAGCCGATACGCCTTGTGAAAAGACCGTAGCGATGGCGGCTCCCGCCACTCCCCAATCCAATACTAGGATACAGAACAAGTCGAGCAGAATATTAAGTATAGTAGAAAACAACAGAAACCAGAAAGGCGTCTTGCTATCGCCCAAAGCACGAATGATGCTGGACAGCAAATTATAAAAGAAAGTACAGGGAACTCCGATAAACGTTATCAATAAATAATAGTAGGCATCCTGGAATATGATATCCGGTGTACGCATCATCAGCAGGATATCCCCACACAGAATACTCGTAACCACTGCAATCACTACCGACATCACCGCCGCCAGTTGCAAACTGACCGATATATAACGACGCATCGTGCTATAATCCCGCGCTCCGAATTTCTGCGCCACAGGAATACCGAAACCTCCACAACATCCATTACAGAAACCAAGAATAAGGAAAATCACCGAAGTACTTGCTCCTACCGAAGCCAGTGCATTAATACCCAAGAATTTTCCTACGATTGCCGCGTCGACCAGAGAGTATGTCTGTTGTAGCAGGTTTCCCATCAACAGAGGCATAGTGAAATTGAATATCAACGGCAATGCGCGTCCTGCCGTCATTTCTCTTGATGTTGCCATAAATTAATCCTCTGAAAATTGCACGCAAAGGTATGAAAAGATAAGATTACAGGAATTGACAAACGTCAAAAATATGCTTCGTAATGAAAAGAATTAAACTACAGTCCGTCTGCATCTTTTAAGACTGAACTGTGTGCCAGATAATCAGGAGTTTCAGCATAGATATACATCACACTTCCTCCTTTAATGGCATCAATGATAGGACGGGAAAGTTTTTGCGGAACAGCCGGACAGCCAAAGCTTCTTCCTAAACGTCCTCCTCTGCTGGCTACCGAAGGATCGGCATAAGCCGCCCCATGCATCACAATGGCACGCTCACGAGCCCGGTCGTTGATTCCTTTTTCCAAACCATTCAAAATAAGCGAATACCCATTCTTTCCCTGATAAGTAGATTCTGTAAGATAGAACCCCAGTGAACTTTTGTAGGAACCATATTCGTTAGAGAAGGAAGTGGCATAATTATCACCGCTATTCTTTCCGTGGGAAACAACCGATGAGAAAAGTACTTTACGTTCCCTCATGTCAAATACAAAAAGACGTTTTGCGGTAGAAGGACGGGAAAAGTCTATCAATGTCAACACCTCCCGTTTACGATTGTCTATTTTATAATAACCTGCTACAGCCTGCCGGAAAGCTTTCCAGTTGACAACTCCTTCCAACTGCATGGAACGGTATAAGCTCGCATAAGCCTCAACATCAGATGCAGCAGTCCTTTCAGCAGAGTCTGGAATGTTATCTGACGACTTGCCGCCCAGAAACAAGGTACAAGGAAGAAATAAGAATAAAATGGATACAATAAATCGCAACATAAAACTTTAGCCAGAGAAATAACGGCGGCTAAATTACAGTTTTTTCTCCAGACACCTATCACACAGATAGTTAAAAATGAGGATTCACTATTCAATCACCACAACCAAAGAGCATTCGGTAGGCGCCCAATCGAAAACGAACTTGGAATGTGAAGTAGCATTGCGCACACACATGTGCGAACGTGGAGTGGTTCCCAACGACCAGCTATACTCAATCATACTTGTACGCGGCGCATTCACCGGCACTCCGTGAATATAAGCTCCGTTCGTAAAACGACTGGCATAGGGGGCATAACCTCCTGTCTCCGCCGAACCATCTTTCAGGAACACCATACGCGTTTTCTTCTGTTGAAGCAGATACATCCCCAGTGGGGTTTCCTGAGCATAGGGTGGAGCATGCATTCCGGTAGTGGCGGGATTCATGCTGCGTATCTTCCACTCACCTTCCGAGACATGTTCCAAGGTAGTAATATTCTGATCCAGGCGGTCGACAAAAATCACATGATTAAAGACGGTGCTATCCGGCAATTGTTTCAGGTATCTGCGTGGTGCCAGCCATTCTTCTTCAAAAGTGGCGGGTAATATCCGGTAAAAACTTCCCTCCTCGCCTTTCAGATAAGCGATAGTACCGTCTCTACCATAACGTTCGGGCACCAAAGTATCAGCGGGCAGATACAGCGGCACCGATTGATAGCGCTCCACGCCCAATGTATCAGATACACGGCGATACACATTCCGCACGAACTTACGTACCAGGGGAGCTTCTTTATTCAGATTCTTATAATTCTGCAACACCACCCACCTTGCAGTAGTATCGCGCTGCATATTCTCGATATAAGCCAGACAGTTCCGGATGACATCCCATTTGAAAGAGCGTACCGTATCCTTATATGGATAGGTATCTTCGAGGGTATGCTGGTCATAGAGCAATTCTTTGGTAAGAGAAATATCAGCAGCGGTCAACTGTTTCTCTTTAGGATGAGGAAATTCCAGCACAGCCGTATCTTTAGGTTCAGCCTCCTGCACAACTACCGGCACAGGTGGTTCCTGCCGGTTACGACATCCGGCAAGAATCAAACCAACAACCACGCAGGCAAAAAGAACGGAATGTTTCATAAAATGAAATTTAACTATAACCTAATAACGACTACCTCCCTGTTATTGTTGACTCTTTATAGAAATCAATTACATAAGAAATAACAGCAGGTATCGTTTCATCTTATTCAGGTAATACGGATTTCCGCAAAGATAGAAATTTAATGAAAGTTTCCGAAAGATATTGACGGTATAATATTAATCATTCGTTTATGAACAGAACCTTTTATATTAAAATTAGACAAGTTAGAAAGGCTTTATTTATCAATACATTACAAGGCCTCAACTCTTTGCATACAAAAAGTTAACTTCCTGTTGACTAGAAGTTGAGACCTTGTCGACAGGAAGTTAATACCTTGTAAGCGAAATATTTATCCCCTTATCAAAGCATCGAAACCGATAGCTTTCTCAGATTACTCCAACACTTTCTTTTTCAGATTAAATGTTGACAATACTTTTTTGCCGGAATAGAGTGTCACTATCAAATCATATTCCTTTCCTTCCTCAACCACATCCTTAGCAGAAAGCAATATATCTGTTTTTTCATAAGGCTTCAATGCCGGAACCATACCGGAAGCTACCTTTATTGTTTTTCCTTCCTTTTTATACGCTACTTCCACCAATGCTTTCTTTGAGCCGACCTGACCGAAATTTTGTACTTCCACTTTACATTCCAATCCCTTCCCGGATTTGGTAAAGACTGGGGCACAAGCTGAAAGGATCGGTTCTATATAATCAATGTATGGCAAACGCGCATACCCGTAAAGCATTCTCCCATCTTTATATTTTCCAATCAATTTCGGGGCAAACTCATCTTTAGTGATACCATTTCCTTTACCATTGAAAGTTACAATCAAATCCTTGCCCTCATTTTCTGTGGTCAATACCTGACAACCCCTACCATAATTCACTTCTTCAGAAGCACCGAAGCGCAAGGAATTCACATCTATATCCGTCTGGGGATTGAAGCCTTCTTCCGCCTGTATCTTCACACGAATTGTTTTTGTACCCGAGGTAATAGGTTTCTCGTCCAGTATGGTAAGCAACAATCCCGGATTCAAGGGAATACTGATATTCTTTGAGCTATGGTGATCAAAAGGTTTATCTTCGTTTTTAAGCGTATCGATTACCGCAAAATTAGCCTGAATGGCACGTCCGTATTTATCCTGATACACTTTAAGGCGTTCATATTTGAACCAGTCTTCCACCTGTCCGTCTGCATGTACAGCAACTCCCGGCATATAAGCTTCACCCGGATCGACCACCCAGTTCACTCCATCCTTTGAACGAAGATAGAAAGCAATACGTCCCAGCCAATCATTAACAATCAGGTGATACTGAATATGATCGCGCCAGATTACGGGATCTTCAAACCGACCGTCCACATCCGGATAAACCCGTTTGTCGGTCAGTTGATTGTATTCCGATAATCCATCTTTGCTGACCCAGATACCACCACCGCGACAAACCATTACATAAGAACTGTCTTCACGCTGGGCAAATGAAAGATTAGACAGACCTTCGATAATACGGCGGTCGCGTGCATTGAAATCAAACTTTCCATATTCCCATTTTCCATTCAGATCATCGGATACATAACGTCCATTGATCACATAAACAACATATTGCCCATTCTTAGCACGGAATATTTCAGGATTATGCCCTTTACCTATGATACGAATAGGCTTGAAAGGTCCCGTCAGATTGTCGCTTATGGTATGAAATACGTATGAATTAGGCCATTCCATGTGTCCTTTAGGTGAACATTCCAGCCAGCCGCAGGCAAATAGATGATATTTACCGTCTTCGCCTTTTCGAATATTTCCACCCCAATAGGACCAGATACCGTCTTCAATGCCATTATCTACATAACGCGGAAGCACACAGTCGGCGCCCCATGTATCGGATGAAAGTACATTTCCCTTCATCGGCAGGAAGCGATCCATAAAGCGGGCACCTTTCACTAATTGTTTCCATTCCGCAGGACGTTCCCGTTCCGTTATTTGTGAAAAAGAGGAATGACTGATCAAGAGCATGACTCCCAGTAGAGCAAATTTAAAGAGGCTTCTTTCCATAAATATAATATTAGAATTGGTTTTAAATAGATTTACATGGCCAAAAGTAGAAGAATTGCATGTAAAAGGAAAAGGAAAGAAAGTAAAAAGGCACGTAAACCTTTACGTAAACAGAAATTACAGCTTTACAGATGCTTTTCATTTTCATCACGTTATTGTATACGATTCGGTGACAACTACCTAAGTAGTTGGAAATTAAGAGAGAATATCTGGTAAAACAAAAGTCCTTGAACTTTAGCAGTTCAAGGACTTACCATTTTTATTTAGTGGAGCTGGAGGGAATCGAACCCTCGTCCAAACGAGGAAATCATAAGCTTTCTACATGCTTATCTTTGCCTAAATTTTCGAGCAATGGCAGAACCAAAGCCATCAACCATTGCCTTATCCTTTAAAGTTTCATTCTCGCCTCAAGGCCGACAAGAACTATCCCCGATGTAACTGCACCACTGGATCGGAATGCTTCGGAGCAACAGCTTCCGAGTGATGTCTCGTCCCAGCACCTGGTGCCGGGATTAAGCTAATCTACTATGATTCGATTAAGCAGCAAGAGCGTATTGTCTTTCGCCAGATAAAATTTTGAGGACTGAGATTAAAGTGCAAATCAACGACGCACTGCATGCTTACTTAC
>CDYK01008646.1_pt1 | contig 152658 bp, 117 predicted proteins | sample 554841 | NCBI WGS metagenome assembly CDYK01 (sample SAMEA3182102, study PRJEB8094) | gut metagenome | biome: human; feature: gut; material: Stool; isolation source: human stools | place: Canada | collected 2013-02-18
TCCACCGGCTTGTTGTACAGCCAGTACTTGACGCTGCCGTCCAGACTAAACATTGCTCGCCGATATTATCTCGCGCAGGTGTGCCGCGGTCATGTTTCCCTGGATGCGCATCGCAGAACCGCAGGACGTACGGATCTCCACTGTCAGAAAGCTTTCCTGGTCCTGTGGCTTCTGTTGTTTGCCTTTGGACTTCTGGGTTGGCGCGGACTGGATTGGAGCCGCTCCGGGCATCATCGGGACGAACCCGGCTGGAACCAGCGACTGTTCGTCCTCATCGCGATACCTGCGCTTCCACCTGTAGTACTGATGCTTGGCTATTCCGTGGCTTTCCAGATAGTCCTGCTGACTGATGTGCTGCTCTTCGCATTCCCTGTCGATCGCGGCAATCTCTTCTCGTGTCATCATAAGATCTCGATTTTTTGCAAAAGTAGCGAGGATCTCTCCCCGCTACAATATGCATTTCGTCGGATGCTTACTTTTTTGTTACTGTAACTTATTCTTCTGTCCTTTGGTTATATTACTGTAAGACATTATTCTCCCTTTAGAGTTTATATTGCTGTAAGTAATTCTATAATAATTACTTGATATTATTTATTTGCTTTTTAAGCCAATAAAATTCTCTATGTGAAATTTTTGTCACGTGAAAAATTTCACATAGAGACTTTTTTGGCTATTTATGTCGTTCAGAGACCTTTATTGATAAATTACCAAAGGAAGTTGTTGAACGGGTAGCGGCCGGCGTGGATCTCGGCTACCATCTTGTAGATGTCGCTGCGGAGTTTCTCGATGTTGGTCTTGTTTATGGCGGACATGAATATGCAAGGAGTCTTTTCCTGCGCTATCCAGCTGTTTTTCAGCTCCTCCAGCGAACGGTTCTCCTTACCCTTCGGAGTCAGCGAGAACTCATCGTACTCCTCGTAGGTGTAGGCATCTATCTTGTTGAAAATCACATAGACAGGCTTGTTTCCCGCACCTATTTCCTGTAGCGTCCTCTCCACTACCTCCATCTGCTCCTCGAATCCTGGATGAGAGATGTCCACGACATGCAGCAGAATGTCAGCCTCCCGCACCTCGTCAAGAGTGCTTTTGAAGGCCTCCACTAGCTGTGTAGGCAATTTTCTTATGAATCCTACCGTGTCGCTCAGAAGGAACGGAACGTTCTCTATTACTACCTTTCTGACAGTGGTGTCAAGTGTGGCAAACAACTTGTTCTCCGCAAATACGTCAGATTTGGCCAGCAGGTTCATTATTGTGCTTTTACCTACATTGGTATAGCCCACCAATGAAAGTCGCACCATAGAGCCTCTATTGCCCCTTTGTGTGGCCATTTGCTTATCGACTTTCTTCAACTGTTCCTTAAGTCTTGCGATACGCTCCTTTACTATCCGTCGGTCGATCTCGATCTGGGTCTCACCCATACCGCCTCTCGTGCCCATGCCACCTCTCTGTCGCTCAAGGTGGGTCCACATACCGGCCAGCCTTGGCAGCATGTAGTTGTAGCGCGCTAGTTCAACCTGCATCTTCGCGTAGGATGTCTTGGCTCGCTGAGCAAAGATCTCAAGAATGAGGCTGGTTCTGTCAATCACTGAACTGCAACTGATTACCTTCTCGATGTTCCTCTGTTGCATACCTGTCAGTTCGTCATCGAAGATCACATAATTGATCTCGTTATCCTCGCAGTACTGTGCTATCTCCTGAAGTTTTCCGCTTCGTATGTAGGTCGCCTTCTCCGGCTTGTCAAGCCTTTGTACGAATTTCCTGTCGCCTTTCGCCCCGGCAGTCTCCGCCAGGAACTCCAGTTCGTCAAGATATTCCATCACCTTTCTGTCGTCATCGTTCTGCCTGATGATGCCGACAAAGACGGCCTTTTCCTTAAGTTCTTCCATATTTATTCAAAAAAAGGCCATACGGTTGGGGACGGCCTTGAATTTCATTGATTTACTACTATCTCAACTGGAAGATAACAGGGAAGGTGTAGGTTACCTTCACAGCGCGGTCACGCTGCTTTCCCGGCTTCCACTTCGGAGACATTGAGACAACTCTCACGGCCTCCTTGTCGAGTGATGAGTCTACTCCACGAAGAACCTTCACGTTGCTCACAGAGCCGTCAGGATTAACGGTGAACTGAAGGGTTACACGACCCTGAACACCATTCTCCTTCGCGATCTCAGGGTACTCAAGTTTGGAGTTTACCCACTTTGAGAACTCGTTGGCGTCACCACCGTTGAATGAAGGCTTCTCCTCCACGAGCTGGAACGGAATTGCCTCTTCCTCAACTACTTCCTCTTTAACTTCCTCTACATAGTCCATGATCTCGACTCCGAGACTGGCATCGTCCTCAAGGCTCATGAAGTTGTCGTCAACCTTGATGTCGTCTTCAACGATGTCGATCTGGTCGGAAAGAACAGGAATCTTCGGAGCCTCTGGTGGCGGTGGAGGGGTCTCCTCAGTAATAGGAACCATGTCCTCAACTTCAACTACCTGAGTGTCCTCACCCAGGCTGGCTACCGCCTTCTCCTTAGTGCTGTAGGAAAAAGCTCCCCAGACTACGAGAAGAGCAACCACGAGTCCAATCTCCGTGAAGAGAGTCCTTCTGTTCTCAAGATCGGCTTTTGGTGTTTTCTTGATCTCCATATCAGTAATTAATTTTAACAATCATTTACAACTTACCGGAAGGCAAAACCTTCCAATAGGCTCTCAAAGATAGAAATAATAATTGTCATTTCAAATTTTTTGAATTATTAGTTGTAGATTTGCGAAAAATTATAGGGTTATGGTCAGGTACTATTGCGAGGACATAAAGTTTATTTTCAAGAACAAACTTGCCAACAACAGATGGTTGAAGATGGTTGCCGGGAGCGAGATCAAGACTCTTGGAGACATTTCAATTATCTTTTGTTCAGATAATTACATTCTTGATGTGAATCTTCGCTACCTGCATCATGACTATTTCACCGATGTCATTACCTTCGACTATTGCGAGGGCAACCGGCTTTCCGGTGACCTTTTCATCAGCGTTGACAGCGTGAGGGAGAATGCCGTCGAGTTCGGAACCGAATTTGACGATGAGCTTCACCGCGTGATCGTCCACGGGCTTCTTCATCTTATCGGCTACGACGACCACACTCCGGAGGATCAGAAGTTGATGCGTGAGAAGGAGGACTATTACCTTGGCCTTCGAGGCAACGCCTGATGCTTTTAGGGAATATTCATTTTTAGCATTTTATTTCGCCACTTCGGCGGATGTTCCGTAAAAATTGATTTTTCTTGAATATGACATATTCATACGATGTGATTGTGGTTGGTGGGGGACACGCCGGTTGCGAGGCTGCGATGGCCGCCGCGAATCTTGGTTCCTCCGTTTTGCTGATCAACGCCGACCTTACGAGTTTCGCGCGCATGTCATGCAACCCTGCGATCGGCGGAATCGCGAAGGGGCAGATTGTCCGGGAGATTGATGCGCTCGGAGGAATGATGGGTCGTGTCACTGATGCTTCGACCCTTCAGTTTCGCATGCTTAACCGTTCCAAGGGTCCGGCAATGTGGAGTCCGCGCGCCCAGTGCGACAAACAGCTCTTTTCCGCATACTGGAGGAATATTCTTGAAAACTCTTGTAGATTAGATATTTACGCCGATTTTGTCACTTCTTTTCTCTTTGAGAATTCAAAAATCTGTGGAGTCAAGACAAATACCGGGGCAATTTTTAAATCTCAGACGGTTATTCTGGCCACCGGAACGTTCTTGAACGGAAGAATGTTCATCGGTCGCACTACTTTCGAGGGAGGCAGGATAGGGGAGTTGTCCTCTCACGGTCTGACCGAACAGCTCGTCAGTCTCGGTCTTCGGTCAGGAAGGATGAAGACGGGAACCCCACCCCGGATCGACATTTCATCAGTGGACACGTCGATACTTTTGAGGCAACTTGGAGACGAGTCGCCGGAGAAGTTTTCCTATTTGAATATTCTTTCCTCTGTTCAGGGGGAGGGGAGTCAGATGCCATGCTTCATTCTCCACACCAATGAGAAGGTTCACGACATTCTCCGTTCGGGCTTCAAGGATTCTCCGATGTTCAGCGGTCTGATTACCGGCAAGGGGCCGAGGTACTGTCCGAGCATCGAGGATAAGTTGAGGGTGTTTCCGGACAAGACATCCCACCAACTTTTTCTGGAGCCGGAGGGGAGGGACACCAATGAATACTATCTCCAAGGCTTTTCATCCTCACTTCCGCTGAATGTTCAGTTGGATGCCTTGCACTCTATCGAGGGTTTGGAGTCCGCCAAGATATTCAAGCCTGCCTATGCCGTTGAATATGATTACTTTGACCCTACTCAACTCCTTAACACTCTTGAACTTAGGGATGTTGAAGGGCTTTATTTCGCTGGTCAGATAAATGGTACAACAGGTTATGAAGAGGCAGGTGCTCAGGGAATTATAGCTGGTATTAACGCTCATTTGAAGGTTCATGGCAAGGAGCCTTTTGTTCTTCGTCGTGATGAGTCATACATCGGAGTACTGATTGATGATCTGATCACAAAAGGGGTTGACGAACCTTACAGGATGTTCACCTCTCGTGCGGAGTATCGTATTCTTCTGAGACAGGACAACGCCGACTTGCGTCTGACGGAAAAGTCTTACAGAATAGGTCTCGCTTCCGAAGAAAGGTATCGACTTATGACGGAAAAGTACGAGACGGTCAGTGATCTTGCTCGAATGTGTGACGAGGTTAATCTTCGTGCCGATGTCATCAATGACTATCTTTCCGAGTCCAACTCTGCCACCCTTTCCGAGTCGAAGCGTATCTCTGACCTTGCTTCCCGTCCGGAGATTTCACTTGATGAATTATTAAATTTTGTTCCACGTGGAACATTTGATAAGTTTTCTGTGGTTCTTCCGGAAGGGGAGGACATTGGTTCATCGCAGCGTCGAAAGGAAATCATTGATTCTGTCGAGATCGGAGTTAAGTACAAAGGCTACATTGAGCGTGAAAAATCCATAGCGGAGAAAATCGCCCGTCTTGAAGATTTGAAGATTCCACAAGACTTCGATTTTGACAAGGTTTCCGGTCTAACCATAGAATGTCGCCAGAAACTTCTCCGCTACAAGCCTACCACCATCGCCCAAGCCTCACGCATCTCAGGTGTCTCTCCCGCCGACATCTCCGTCCTGCTTGTCTATTTCGGACGGTGATTCAACAGCGAAATGTATATGACTTGAACCACCCTTTACCCGTTTAGGGCGCGAAGCTCAGGTAGTCAAAGTCTTTATATTTTTGCCGCAATCAGCGAAATAATGCCTACATCATCTGCAATGCCGACTTGATAATCTGTTCGACTTTGGCGTTTGGATTGGCCTTGAGGACGGCCTGAATGGCCTTGTTGACTGCTGGTTTTGCGAATCCAAGCATGACAAGAGCCCTGCTGGCCTCCTCGACAATCTCGCTTCGGTTGCCACCGAAAAGTTCTGTGGAATCCGCCCCCTCGCCTTTGACGATCTTATCCTTCAACTCCAGAACAAGCCTCTGGGCGCTCTTGACCCCGATACCCTTCACACTCTTGATCCTTGCGATGTCCTCCGAAAGAATAGCCTGCCTGATTTCCTCCGCCGATAGCGAAGACAGCATCATCCTGGCCGAATTTACCCCTATACCTGACACGCTGATCAACAGTTCGAACAACTCCCGCTCGTCCTTTGTGGCGAATCCGTAGTACAATTCTGCATCCTCGCGAAGATAATGAAAGATGAACACCTTAGCGTCTTTCTTTTCCTGCAGAGCCTGAAAGGTCTGCAATGAAATCAGAATCCTGTATCCGATGCCGTTATTCTCCAGAATCAGCTCGGCAGGGGAGAGATCCACTATAGTTCCTTTGATGTAGTCAATCATATTCAAAGATTTTATTGAATACAAAATTAGCACTTTTGCACCGAAAAACGTTCCCTTTCAGCATTCTTCGGATGAATATGAAGGAATATTTGCCAACCGTCCATTCTTTCAATGGTTTTCATTATCTTTGTAAGATTGAACGGAGTTTTGACCATGAATATTCAAGAATTAAGGAATATGTTTCCGGCGCTCTCGCGCACCGTCTATGGCAAGCCGCTTGTCTATTTCGACAATGCGGCCACTGCCCAGCGTCCGCAGACGGTGATCGACAAATGGACCGGACTTGCCATCGGAGCGAACGCCAACATCCACCGCGCCGTCCATAAACTTGCCGTCGATGCCACTGATGAATATGAAAGCACGCGCGATGCTGTCAAGGAATATATTAACGCCGCCGCACGCGAAGAGATAGTTTTCACTTCCGGAACCACAGGATCCATCAACCTTGTGGCTTTCTCTTTCGGAGAGACATTCGTCAATGAGGGCGATGAGATCATCGTTTCCGAGTCCGAGCACCATTCCAACATTGTTCCGTGGCAGATGCTTTGCCAGAGAAAAGGCGCTGTTCTGAGGGTCTTGCACGTGGACGAGGATGGCCATCTGAATCTTGAGGAGTTGAAATCCTTGCTAAATCCCAAGACCAGGATTGTCGCCGTCACTCAGATTTCCAATGTTCTTGGCATTTTGAATCCTGTTAAGGAGATTGTAAGTGTTTGTCACTCAGCTGGTTGCCCTGTTCTTATCGACGGAGCGCAAGGTATGGTTCACGAAGGTGTTGACGTTCAGGATGTTGACTGTGACTTCTACGCTTTTTCCGGACACAAACTCTATGCGGCCACCGGAACCGGGGTACTTTACGGAAAACGTAAGTGGCTGGATCAGATGGTTCCTTATCAGGGCGGGGGAGAGATGATCTCTACCGTCAGGTTTTCCGGAACGACTTACGCTCCACTTCCGGAGAAGTTTGAGGCCGGAACCCAGAACATCAATGCCATTCCGACGCTGGAACCAGCTATCGAGATGCTTAAATTGATGAAAGATAAAGAGTTACTTAATGCTCAAGAGGCTGTGTCCCAGTACCTTCTCCACGCTTTGACAAGCAACCCGAGGGTCCGTCTTTATGGCGTTCCACGTGGAACGGAGACAAAGATTCCGCTCTTTTCTTTCAGCGTTGAGGGGGCGCATCATGAGGACTTGGCCTTGATTTTGGACAAGATGGGGATTGCCGTGCGGTCCGGGCAGATGTGTGCCGAGCCGTTGATGGACAGGTTTGGAGTGACTGGGATGCTCCGTGCCTCGCTCGCTCCGTACAACACGATGGAGGAGGCTGAATATTTCATCAAGTCGCTCGACATGGCGACCGCGATGTTGGTGTAGTTATGAGTGGTCGCTGAACCTGTCGAAGCGCTGATGTATTGCGATGTTATTTTGATATAAACTTGGATAATATATGAACTCATTAGAGGAAGCGAAACAGTCTGTGATTGAGGATTTCTCGATGTACGATGAATGGCTCGACAAATACGAGTATCTCATCGACTTGGGAAAGAATCTGGAGGCGTATCCTGAATCGGAAAAGACTGAAGATAAGTTGATTAAGGGATGTCAGTCCCGGGTTTGGCTGGATTGGCGCCTGGAGGACGGAAAACTTTGGTTCAAGGCCGACAGCGACGCGATCATCACGAAAGGCATAATTTCCCTTCTGATCAATGTCTATTCTGGCCGCACACCGAAAGAGATCGCCGCGGACGATTTCGGATTCATCAACCAGATAGGTCTTAAGGAGAATCTCTCGCCGACCAGAGCCAACGGACTGGTCTCGATGATCGACACCATCAAGGCTGTGGCGCTGGAGAACAGTAAATAGAACGGGATCGTTTCGAGCCTGATGAGTGGCTCTAAAGACGATCCGTAAGATAACTTTGTAAGCGATTGTGAAATGAGCATATTCAAGAATAATAAGGAAGAGGAGGAAAAGGCGACCGCCGCCGAGCCGCATGTTGAGCAGGAGAGTGAGGTGCTTTCCGCTGAGGATGTAAAGGCATTGGCACCGCTTTATGACAATGTGGTTCTTGCCTTGAAGCAGGTCTATGATCCCGAGATTCCGGTCAACATCTACGACCTCGGCCTCATCTACGAGCTTGTCATCAACAAGAACCACGAGGCTTTCATCAAAATGACTTTCACCGCCCCGAACTGCCCGATGGCTGACGAGGTGCTGGAGGAGGTTCAGAAAAACGTCACCGACGTTCCCGGAATAAAGGCCTGCAACGTGGAACTGGTCTTTGACCCGGCTTGGGATCAATCGATGCTCTCTGACGAGGCACGTCTGGAACTTGGTCTGGATGTCATTGATTCTTCATCTGACAGGGTTGATCCTGGTGCCGGCCCGGACTATTCAAAGGAACCGAATTCCTGATCCGGTATATTCAATTTTGACAGCTTGATTTAGGTTTGAATATTTTTAGGAACATGAAAAAAATAAGTTGCTTCAGATTAAGAGAAGATTTTCGAGGATAGATCTTTTTTTGAAGAAGGAGTGTGCCGGTGGCACATGACTGATGAGAAAAGAGATCTAGACCGAAAAGATTCCTTAAGATGATGCAGGTTATTTTTTGAATGTTACTTAGGCCTGTATTATCTGGAACGATGGCATTTGTCAGCATATACTTTTCCCTCGGCAGCAACCTTGGCAACCGCGAGAGGAACATCGAGGAGGCTCTTCATCGGATGGATGAAGCCTTTGAAGGACACTACACGGCTCTTTCAAGGCTGATAGAGACCAAGCCGATTGGTTTCTCCGGCGGCAAGTTTCTGAACGCCGTGGCGCTTTACCGAACCTTCAGACCGGAAATTCCGGCGGAGGACGCAGCCAAGGATGTGCTTTCCAAGGTCAAATCAATAGAGCGCGCGATGGGCAGAACCGATCCTCCTGAATATGATGGAGCAGGCAACCGCATCTACCACTCCCGCGTAATCGACATCGACATCCTTTTCTACGGCTCCGAGCACATCTCCGCTCCCGACCTGATCATTCCCCACAAGGACATAGAGAACCGCCCCTTCGTGATGATTCCCCTCCAGGAAGTCGCCAAACCATCCCTCAAAACCGCCTTTCCTGAATATTTCGGCACAGAATAGTGGTTTTAATCTACTTTTTCAAGTTTGTGCCGCCATTCTCAATGGAAGGTCACAACCGTATAAACTCCGAATATTTTTCGTCAAAATAACACTGTTTCAACAACAAAAATTGTCAAAATAATGCATTTCGTAATGTTATTTTTGTCAAAATAGCGCAATTGTTCGAAATGTTTTCTATATTTGTGCCAATAAATCAAGTGTTTATGGATGAGAAGGTGATTTTGCAGGTTTTGGCGGAGCAAAGAGAGGAAATGTCAGGGTATGATGTCTCTGGCTGGGTATCCCGTCCAGAGGAGGATTTTTTCGAGTGGGATAGCGATATGGCACAGGTTGTCATAGGTGTTCGCAGGAGCGGAAAATCAACATTGTGCCATAAGGCACTTATCCAGCACGGAGTAAAGTACGGCTATTCTGATCTGGATGATGATAGGTTGTTGGGAATGGAAGCCAAGGATCTCAACACATTGTTGGGTTGCATGTACCAGCTTTATGGTGTTGATGTGAAGTACTTGTTTTTTGATGAGATTCAGGATGTTCCGGGATGGCATCTGTTTGTGAACAGACTGCTTAGGCAAGGCTTGCGCATTGTGCTTACCGGGAGCAACGCCAAACTGTTAAGTAGTGAACTTGCCACACATCTTACCGGAAGATACAATGAGATAAAACTTTATCCTTTCAGTTATGCAGAGTTATGCGATGCGGAAAAGGTTGATGTCAAAGGGATTACGACAAAGGCTGACGCTGCCAGAAAAATCGCTTTGGAAGCTTATCTTAATGACGGGGGATTCCCTGAATTGATGAAGCTTAGGAATCCTCGCGGTCGCCGAACGTACATAGAGGGGCTTATCGAGACAATCATCACAAAAGACATAGCGAAGCGTTTTAATATTCGCAATCCAGAGAGCATCAGACGCATAGCTTATCATCTTATTAATAATTCCTGTCAAGTTATTGACTATAAAACTTTAGCGGAAATATCCAACCTCAAGACAGCTGCCACGGCTCAGAAATATACATCTTATCTGGCTCAGGCATTCTTGATCCATCCTCTGCAAAAGTTCTCATACAAAAGCAAAGAGAGGATAACCGGCGAGAAAGCTTATGTGGTTGACCAAGGATTCGTCTCCAACCGTGGCAACTCGCTTCTTGGTGAGAATATGGGCTGGCGTTTGGAGAACGCGGTCCTTATGGAGTTGCTTCGCAGGTATTGTTCCGCGGCTGAGGACATATACTATTACAAGCCTTCCACACGGCAAAAGGAGGTCGATTTTGTCGTGTGCAGACAGAATGTTGTATTGGAACTCATTCAAGTGGCCTATGACATTTCTGACAGTAAGACCTACAGAAGGGAGACCGAATCCCTTATTTTGGCTTCCTCAAAGTTGAACTGCGGAAACCTTTGGCTTATATGTATGGACGAAACCCGTGATGTTACAGTCAATAATCAGACAATACATATCGTGAACGCTATTGAATGGTTTTTGAACAAAAGATGATGTATCTTCCTGAAAAGCCGAATATGGAAAGGTGGGCGGAGATGCCGTTCATCGTTCAGATGGCCAACATAGGCAGTGAGGTAGGCAGAACATTTAAATGGAAGCGTAAAGGTAACGAGAATATGGCCAAAGGCGCTTTTGTACGTGCTCTTGATCTTTTTGACCTGACCATAGCTGTCGGACGAATTAGCGAGCCGTTTTCATTAAGGGGCTCGATGCTCAAAGAGGAAATAAGGGCTCGGGACCAATTCTGTGAGGAATATCTTTCAGAGGACAATGACGCCTTGCTTCTGTCAGACAAGTACTTTTCCCACTTCGCCAAAGCCTGCGCGCTAAGATCCTCCCTATGAATTGATACTGTTGTACAGTGTCATCAATATGCAGGATCCGGAGATGCAGGAAGAATATGCTGCTACTGCCGCGTTTAAGAATATCGTAGGCTTGTCTCAGAATGGGGTGCTGTGGGTGTTCATATGGTAATCTTGACGAATCGCATTTCTAATAGCGTTATAACCAAAGAGATAAAGGAGAATTTTCCTGTAAGGATGGGGTTCCGCATGTTGGACAAACGAGGTTCTATAGTCACGTTGGATACGCCGGGAGCGGAGTGGCTTAACGGAAAAGGCGACATGCTTCTGCTTCGCGAGTCTGATGTTAAAAGAGAGCTGAGTACCTTCATCTCTTTTAACTTTCCAATTTGTATCAGAATTCGTTCCGGTGTCGAAAGAGTGCAGGGCACGTTCCTCTCCCCTGATGAATGTATGTCGATTAAGGTCAAGGAAGATGTTGTAGAGAATAATGTGAATAAAAGATGAAATACTTGGAAAAGTTGCAAAAATAGCATAGATTTGCCTTGGAAAAGTTGCAAAAACTGTGGTGAAACACATTGCGTAAATTGTGCAATATATGCTTAATAGAAAGATTGACAACGAGATAGATGCGCATTTCTCCAACTCGAAGAAAGCGTTGTTTCTTACCGGCGCCAGACAGGTAGGTAAGACCTATTCTATCCGGAAATATGCTAAACTGCATGGCTTGAATCTCATTGAGTTCAATTTCTTGCTTCAGCCGGAGGCGATGGACATAATCAATGGGGCAGGAGATGTCAAAGAACTGCTGCTCAGGATTTCGGCATATTCGCGAGTCCCTTTGGTGCGAAGCAAAACATTGATTTTTTTTGATGAAGTGCAAGAATGCCCGGATGTGATGACCTGGGTTAAAGCATTGGTGGATGAAGGAAGCTATATTTATGCGTTGAGTGGTTCCCTGCTGGGTGTTGAATTGAAAGACATCCGTTCAGTGCCTGTTGGTTATATGTCAGAGATGCAGGTCTATCCCATGGATTTTGAGGAATTTGTCAGTGCCGTGGGGGTGCCGGAGAATGTGTTGGATGCTGTCAAGAAATCTTGGTCGGAAAAAACGCTGGTGGATGCCTATATACATGAAAAGATGATGCAACTATTTCAGTTGTACATCATAGTTGGAGGTATGCCTGCTGCTGTCCAGACTTATATAGATTCCAACAATATTCAGAACGTGGTGAAAGAACAAAGGGATATTATCAATCTTTATAAGAAAGACATAGCCCGTTACGATCAGGATGTCAGAAAGAAACTATATATCAATGAGGTATTTGATCTCATCCCTTCTGAGTTGAATGCCAAGAACAAACGGTTCATCCTCAAACGTCTCAATGAGAATATGACTTTCGGCAGACATGAAAATGATTTCATCTGGCTCAAAGACGCAGACATGGCACTTCCGACATACAATGTCGAAGAGCCAGTCTCCCCGTTGAAACTGAGTGAGCAGCGGAACCTTTTCAAGCTTTTCCAGAACGATGTAGGGCTGCTTTCTTGCCAATATTCATCAGGAGGCATCCAACTGAAGATTCTTCAGGGAAAGGTGAACGTGAACTATGGTAGCGTATTTGAAAATGCTGTCGCGCAAGAGCTTCACGCTCATGGATGGGATTTATACTACTTCAACAGCAAGAAGCAGGGAGAAATTGATTTTATATTGGAAACGGATGATGAAATCATTCCCTTGGAAGTCAAGTCTGGTAAGGATTACGAACGTCATAATGCGCTGTCCAAACTCTTGAGCATCCCGAATTATGGAATACGGAGGGCGATAGTTCTGTGCAATGACAACCTGCACGTGAAGGGCAATGTCGAATACCTACCTGTCTATATGATCATGTTCCTAGTCAAGCAAGATGAACTGGAAGATCCTATATATAAAGTGAACCTGGAGTTCTAGAATGCTTTTTGACATGAACATTCTTCATCTCTCGGATACCCATGGGGCGCATCGCAGCCTTGGCAGTCTTCCAGAGGCGGACGTGATTGTCCACTCGGGGGACATTGCCATGAACGGATCATCCTCGGAGGTGCTGGACTTTATGAGGTGGTTCAGCGCACTTCCCTATGCCCATAAGATTTTCGTGGCGGGGAACCACGACGCATGCCTGTATGGTGCCGTCATTGACGGACTTGACTCCAATTGCCATTATCTGTGCAACAGTTCGGTGGAGATAGACGGCGTGACATTCTATGGGGTTCCCATGTTTATGGAGGACTGTAGTTCCTGACTTCAGAAGGAGTTCTATGAAATGATTCCTGACGGCGTGGATGTGCTGATTACCCATGCCCCGCCATACGGAATCCTCGACCGGGACGGAAGCATCCATTACGGCTCCAATGAACTTCTCTCGCGTGTGAAGGCAGTCCGTTCCCGGATACATCTTTTCGGCCACATCCATAAGGCCAATGGCCTGGAGGAAAGCGGCGGAACCGTCTTTTCCAATGCTGCCATGATGGATGAGCATTACGGCATGCTGCTTGAGCCGCATTTGATTAATTTGTAAATTATGGAAGAAAAATTGGAAAAATATCGGAAGACGATTGATCTGTGCAGTTCAATCATGAAAAAAATCAAGGCGGAGAGGATGTCCAATACGAAGATGGGCAAGTACGTCAATGTGTTTTCCCTTTGGAATGAGTTTTCCGGCATAAGTGAACCCATCCATAGCCGAATCCTGCATTTTTTCCTTTCGGATAATCCGATGCATGGACAAGGCAAATTGTTCTTGTCTGCGTTTTTGGAGTATATTGGTTTTGAGAAGGACAAAGGCAATTAGGAATGGATAATAACGGCTGAGGAAGGGCGTGTGGATGTTTTGTTAAGAAGACTGAATCCGTTAGGCGCTGTCATAATTGAGAACAAATCCAATTGGGCAGGAGATCAACCTAACCAATTGTACCGGTATTGGTATGAGAATATTCACAAACGCAAAGAAGATAGCGATACTGATTATTATTCGAAGCACCCTGAGTACAAAATAGTTTATTTGGTGCCGGATGAAACCAAACATATTAATTCCAATTCAACTTCACGTCCGGTTGACTATCCTGAAGACTTGCCGGAAGAACTACCGATGAAACCAAAAGTGATGACTTTTCACACGGATATCCCTAAGTGGTTAGGAGGATGCATGAAAGGACTGCCGGCAGAGAATACTCCGCTCAGAAATTTGATTGCCCAATATATTGAATATTGTAAACAGTTATAACTTCAGAGCAGATGGAACTACATTTCTCGTGTAGCCGCTATGACCAAATCAGACATAATCGACTTCTACTTTATTTTCGGACTTGATGGTCTTTATGATCGTCAGCAGATGCTCGTCGCCTGTAGGCATATTCTCCAGAAGGATGCAGTCGTGAACCGACTGGCTATCTGTCAGGGTGGAACCCACGGAGAGGTAATTAAGCATCCGTCGCTCCATAGAATCATCTTCCAGAATTTCCGGATTGTCGATGTGGTACCGGTATTCGTCTTGAGTGTCGCACTCGATAATGACACCGAACATTATCCAGCATGGCATCGAAGTGGCGTTTGAGCGTAGAGCACGAAAGCTGATTCCTGTCGGCATCATCGTCACGTATCCACTTGTCATTGAGTTCATCGAACGTCATCATATGGTCGTATCTGTGCAGGGTGTTGACCAGTCGACATATTGGGATAGGATGAGGAATGGTTTTTTATACTAATATGTTTTCAATTAAGTTCCGGATGAGGCTCATGCAATTTGTTCTGAAATGCGGCCAGAGCTTCCTTTCCAAACTTAATACGATTAACCGTATCAATATTATTTGTCTGAGGAATTGGAACTTTCTCTAGAGAACTATTGTCGTAGTTAGAATAAAACTCAAATGCGTTATTCAAATTCTTGACATAAAACTCTTCGTAAATCAAAGACCGTCCGTAGTCGTCCCGTGAGATATGCTCCGAATCAATTTCAAATAAGTATGGCACAATTGAACTCTCTGAAACTGATGATCGTGTTTTCATCAATACTGTGCGGTAGGGTTCATCTAAAGAATAAGCTTCAAAGTAGTATTTACCGAACTTGGTATCACGGAATGAGTCATATTTCAGCCAGTAGTAACGCCAGTCATAGAGGCTGTCATTCTCGCATTTGGCGATGTACTCATCTTTTATGGACCTGAGATAGTCGTCATTGAAAGCTTTCGCTTTAGTTAAAAGTTGGAGAAGGACAGATTTTGTGCTCTCGAAATTCTTGGCAGCTCCCATATGGAAAAGGAATTCCCAGGATGACTCATTCTTTGAACCAAACTGCCATCTCCAGTTATTTGACTCTTGCTGACCATAGTTTCCGATGGCGAGCATTGCACAATTAACGAGATCCCAGTCGCAATTGAATAAGGATTGAAATTTCGGGGCCAAACCAATGTTATCTAATCCAATTATTCCTATCTGACCGTGAAGGAGAGGGTGATCCTCAATCTTAAATAAGACCTCTGCTTTATCCGCATTGTTCTGTAGCCAGATGACCTTCTCTCTTTCTTCGCTAATCTGGTTTGCGTTGAAGTTGATGGATAACCCCTCGTCCGAATGTATTTCTCCTGTTAGAATGATGTGCTCAACATGTTTTATAATTGCAGGCATACGATTACCACCTACACGAGACTCGCTATCGCTTATTTCATCTGTAGAATTCTGAATCAGGTTGTATATGTGACGCAGACGAAGCCTAAACTCTTCTTCCAGAACCTCCTCCTTATGAATCAGATATGTAATAAAGGCATAAAGCAGTACGGTTCTATTCAATGGGAACTTTCTATTTCTTCCTGAAATCAGTTCTCCGTAGTTCCTAAGACAATCATTAAAGACATCAATCTCATACCTTTTTTCTACAGTAATCTTTCCGGTCTGATGCGTATGACCCATGAGGCTTTCAAAGAACTCCGTGAACGGTAACTCATCTTTCTTGATTTTAAGCCAACAATCGAAATATGACTCAAGAAGAGTGAGATTTTTAATAGCATCCTCTCCACTGAAATACTCTTTCACCAAGTCGAATTCATCGGTAATCTTCGGGCTTCCGTTCTTTTTATAGCAAAGAATGTCACAAATGAAGCGGAAATACCTGAGGAATTCATCGTCAACTATATTGTTTTCTCCCCGGTACGGCCAAAGGAGATCTGTCCATTCCCTGTCAATCTTGTTAATTACCCGTTTGCATGCCGACTTGTTTACCTTTTCAAGAGAGTGTTCAAACTCTGCCTTGAAGTGTTCGAACTGGGTTAAGGGCTTTCCACGCGAATTCATTTTGATATAGATCTCATCTGTGAGGCCCATATCTTTGATGGGAAGGAAAAAGAATGAAATCTGGCCGCTCTTCAATTTGTCCCATAGATTCTCTACGTCAAAAAATTTGGTTTGAATAGCATCTAACATGGTTAGCATCGAATCAATCGTAGGGTCTTGCTTCCAGTCAAGCGGGAACCAATTTTGGTCGATAATCTCTGATGAGAGGCTAACCGAGAACGATGGCGCAAACGAAAGTAACTTGTGGCAAAAATCTCTGGTGGCTGGCCGGTTCTCGTAAGAAAACCCCCTCAAAAATAAGTACTCGGATTCTTGAATATGTTCTTTTTTGGCGGCGAACCAATGAAGGAGGAAAAGTGTAGTCAAGCGCTGCTGTCCGTCCAAGGGGGTTAGAACGCCATTCTTGTCGATGTTACCATAGACGAAGTCGAGTGTAATGGGCGTACCTTCAACAGCATCGTACAAAGCATCAAGGAATTTATTTCTAACTCTGACGGCCTCCAGCGTGCTGCGGCCTTGAGCATAGTCCCTTTGGATCTTTGGGATAACGATACTCGTGAGTAGAACATCTTCTTCCCCAGACTTGAATGTGGAATTGAATATGTCTGCAAATGTATGCTGACTATCGGAATATGCGAGGGTGTTTGCCATAGTACTTTTCGTTATTTTTCTTGTGCTCCTATCTCAATTTTCTCTACCAGGTATTCCTTCAACACGGTATTCATTGCCTCAATGTAAGCCTTGCGGTCAGGTTCGCCCCAGAAATGGAGTTGGTTTTGGTCAGATTGCGTATAGTATTTCAAGAATACCATCTTCGTGCAGAAGGGAATGAAGCGGCCTTTCTTGTCCAGGTCTATGATCGCATTCCGTTTCACATCAAAGGTCGAATTGTTCAGAGCCGCATTATCGCTTGTGTTCAGGAGGGCAAGATTGGCGAGAGTGTGAAGGTATTCACTCTTACCATCAGAAAGAACAAAAATGACGCGAGCCTGAATGCTCTCAAATACTTTTCTTTCAATGGTGGCCATTTCGAGGGCTTCTTTCACCTCGTTTATCAGCTCCTGATGTTCATCACCGGCGACAGCGTTGAGTGAAGGAAGTTGAATCTTAAGCCATTCAAACCAATCATTTTGTGTTTTGAGGCCTTGCGACTGCTGAGCGTGTATATGCTCAAGGCTCCATCCAGTGCGGCTATCTTTATCAAACTTGAATTTGTCAAAGGGGAACCACTGGGTTTGTTCTCCGTTCTTCATAACTGAAATGACGTTGAATAGAAGAAGAATCTTCATTATTTTGGGATAGTCGGTTGCGGATTCGTAATTAAGATCACTATATCCTCCGAAGTTGATACTGGCGGAAATCAATGAGTCCAAAAGCGCGCGGAATGCTGATTTCGTCTTGTCAAGCGAATTTATGTATAAATCACGTAAAGTCTGGCTCTCGCTTGCAATCAGATAGCCTATCTTATGGTATAGTTCGTGGTTCTCAAACCAGTCCTTCAAGATGAGGAAACACTGCTGAATCTCTTCCCAGATCTGATAAATGTCCTTGGTCTTTAGCTCATCGTTGAAATAGAAAAATGTGTGGTATTTTTCCATTTCGTCCAAGCCCCCGTTAGACATTAGGTCAAGAATCAGGTCTATTCTCGTTGAGTATGATTTTGCCGCATTGTTAGTCAAGAAGCACCATAACGAATTATCATTCAACTGCCTTTCGATACTGTCCCACTGCATTGAAATCTCGTTCTGTCGTTCCTCAGTCATCCCCTTGTTGTTATCCGTACTAAGGAACATTGCTTTGACAAGTTCAGCACTAGTAAGCGGAATCTTGCCGATATTCAAACGTGTGAAAAGAGCGATTGGATCCACATTGTCACCAACCTCATACCAGATAACTTTGACGTTCTCGCAGAAGTATGTGTAGAGATGGTTAGCGACCACCGGATGTTTCAGGCCGGATTTCACTTTCGCGTCGAACCAGTTCTCTACAGTTTCATATGCCTGACAAATGAAAAAGAAGTCTATATTCTTATTCTTCTGCGATAGCTCAATATCGTTTAAGAAAGCCCCGGAATGCTCTCTTGTTTCATACTCCAGAGAGAAGTCGATTGTTTCAACAAGGTCCGGATGCCTTCTTTTCATGTATTTGAGGATAATGAATAAGGATGTAAGCCGCTGTTGACCATCGATAAGCTCATAACTATCGGCACTCCGACGACGAACAACTACGGGTTGAAGACAATAGTTCTTGTCACCGTTGGTGTATATATCATCAAGAAGACGTTCCACCTCTTCCTTTCCCCAACGGTATCCACGCTGGTAGGAAGGGATGAAATACTTCCCACTAATATCGCCGACAAACTTGGGTGCGAGTATAATGTTGTTATTCATAAAATCGTCATATGTAACTGATTCGAACTATTTCTTTACAATCAGAACTCTATATTATAGTTAACTATTTAGGACTCAAATACTCCACAACTGGGGCCCAGTCAGGGAAGTGTTTACTGTAAAATTGTATCCGTTCTCCGTCAAAAGTATCTGCACCATGCTTTAATCGATCATCTATCAAGTAATCTCCTTTGAGAAGATCTTTGTTGTGTAACAGAATCAGGTACTTATGGAAAACGTCATCAAAATACTTTGTTACACAGGCAACCTTATCCGCCAAAAAGAAGGATTATTCCAAGGTGTTATAGAAAAAATAAAGACATCGTTTTTTTAGCCAGCAAATGAACAGTCTCGATAGCCCCTGGTATCGGTTCCATGAGTGCGAAGATCCCCAGTACGTCATCCAGTCGGCCTTCATATTTAGATGCAGTTTTTGCATCCAGTTTTGCTATGCCGGATGCGAAATCAACAAGAATATTGTCCATATCAAAGTGCAGGCGTTTCATCATATAACCTTGTGTGGTTCTTATTGTAGGAACACAAATATAATGATTTTGCAGTTCACCTGCAAACTTCCGTGTGAATCCTATCCGGAGATTGAGCATAGCCTGAACATGAAGAATGTCTGCCTGATCTCCATCCACACCAACGCTGCCGGGAACGGTAGGCAGTGGATGAACGCCCGCGGCTGGTGCTGCTACACCTCCCGTGGCCAGACCGCCTTGCCACCTGCCTGTATGAAGCAGCTTCCATCTACCTTCCAGGCCATAAGCTTCGGAAAGACTATTCCGACGGAGATCCCGACTGGGAATCCGACTTCTACATCCTGAAGAACACCCTTGCGCCGATGCACTTAGCGAGAACCTTTTCCACGACAACCCTCAGGACCTCACTTTCCTTGAATCCGCCCCCGGCCGCCAGGCCATCATCGACCTCCACGTCAGTGGGATAATCGATTATGTAAATGGTTGAACAATAGGCCCAGCAAAACTACGAAAGGCTTGCGGATGACGCCACAAGCCTTTTACGTAATTGACTAGTAAAAGATCTACTTTCTCGGTCCGATGAATCGGTCACCGTTGAAGTGAATCATATGGTCAGGCGTATCCGAAAGCCACACCTCCGTTTCCCAGGCGATATCGTCCACATGCTTTTTGAACTCTTTTGCATTGGGAAAAGCCGTCACATACACAATTCCGTAGGGGCAATCCTTGGTGAACTCTTCCAGCTCAACCACACGTTTCGCCGATACCGGTCCGTGAGAGGTCACGACCTCAACCAAGAACAGCCACTCTCGTTTGTCATCGCTGATGACGATATCCGGAAGCTTTGAATGCTCTGTGATGGGGAGATTAAGCGCTTCCAGTCCGGCGGGATTCACATATAGGTCTTTATCCTCGGTATCGCCGATATAGAGCAGCTTCCCGCCGGGAGCAAACCTGGGAGCGAATTCCTCAACGACTGCCGCCTGGACCTCATTGTGAGCACCGGGAGATAGATAGTACTCATTCCCCTCGATAACAAGAGGAATGCGGTGCATGTCACGTTCAGCAGCATATCTGTCGCGTAATATTTCATACTCTACGGCAAACTGTTGCGTACGGCTATCCCAATTCTTTGTGCCATACGACTGAGCAACTTCAAGTGCTTCTTGTGTAATGGCGTAATGCGCTTTCGGGCTATTCACCGGTAGCGTAGGATCATCTGGATTGTAGTTGGCAACTCCTGCTTGAATAAACTGGTGGAGCACCTGACGGCGGAACGTCTCTCGGGTATTGGGTGCGTATGGGGCGTCAGCTTTGTAGTTCTCATTTACAAAAGCCATTATCTCTTTCGTAATACGCTGGCTGGTACGTGTGGCATCTGCCCAAGGCGTATCCTCCTTAATACTGCAAAGGGCCAGCAAAGTCAGCGCAGACATTTCATTCTGCTGCGCAGCCGGCAATCCTAATGCCTTCAAAATCTCTTGTGCCTCCGTAATTTTGCTCATAGCTACTGAATCTTAAAATAATCCAGGACTAAATCATTGATATAGTCAATGGAATAATTGTTTCTCAAAATAATCTTTTTTCCAATCTCCCGTATCGTTTCAATCGGAGGAAGGGGCATCATCCTAAGCTCCGTCGCACTCACATTGATGTTTCCGTTGAAAGTACGGAAATACGCATCAAACATCTCACTGTCCAAAAGAGCAGTAAGCCCCATAACTTCGTCTCTGCGGAGGTGACCTTTCGGCCTGTAAATATAGTTCAATTTGTTCTCAATTCCAACATACTCATACTGAGCCATATTGCCGAAGTATGGAGCTGCAACCAGGCGACTGCTGTCATCTTTGGAACTGAAACGCCTCAGCAGCACATAATTCTTATTGGGAAGCAGAGCTGCCTTCGTTTCCGGAGAGACCTTGATATACTGCCCCTTGTCTTTCTTCTGCACCGGATGATCACACAGCATCTTCACAACATTATGCAGCCAGTAGAGAGGCACCGTATCCTCGGCGGGGTCGCTGACAATAGAATAGTACGCCCGGAATGCTACCACAGGCCCCGTGGATATCTTGATTCCATACTTCTCCATATTGCCATCCCAAGAACGGAACAGACTCAAGATTGCCTCATCGCGTCCGTCAACCGGCAGATAGACAATCTTCTCGACACTGGTCACATCCACTATATTTGTTGCAGCATAATCCTTCTGATAGGGCTCTCCAAGATCCCGGATGCCCTGACTGAATGAAACCGTGATGGTAGAGACTTCGTGCGCCGGGTGCATCCGCATAATGACCAGTTCCTGAAGAACTTCATCCTTGGAGAAAGTATCCTTCCTGGTATTGAACAAGTGAATTAGGTCGATATGAACGTGGCGGAAAAGGAAGTCGCGGAAAGACTGGAAATACCTGCCGGAAGCAAAACTTCTAGGGGTGATGAATATCATCTGCCCATCTTCTTCCAGCATCTTGGCGCAGATGGCCATAAAAAGAGCGTAGATATTGGTCTGCCCATCCACGATACTGGCGCACGACCGCGTATGTACATCGTCCTTGGCAAGCTTGAAGTAAGGCGGATTCGAGATGATATAATCATACTTCTCTCCGGCATTCATCTCTTCAAAGATGGTATCATCGCCGTCCAGGCACTCACATTTGTCCAAGACGAAGTCTGACTCGTTCAAATGGTAATCAAGCGCCACCCTTTTTTCTCCACACCATATCTTCAGATACGATAGCACCTCTTTGGTAAGCGGCACGACGTTCTTGTCGGTCTCATAAAGCGTCAGGGAGATATGCTCCGGCGCGTCCTCCTGAGCGAGATGCTCAATCAATGCACAAGAAAGGATGGACAGTCCGCAACCTGGATCCAGGACAGACACAGACTTCTTTCTGCATGGTGTGGCCAAATTGCCCATAAACTGGGAAATGGCGAGTGGCGTGAAGAACTGTCCCTTATGCTTCTTATCCTTCTGGACAGAGGCGTCCGCATACCCTCTGCCAACCCTCTCCGCAAATTGTGAGGGCTTCTCTCCGGCGTTCGGGGTGATATGAACAGACTCAGTGGCCATCGGTCATCATCCATAATTATGGCAAATTTACGGATATTTTTCGATTGGCCCAGCACGATTATGTCAGAATGATGAATCCGGACTGTTTTTCCATCATTTCCTCACTTCCATCAGTTCCATCAATTGATGGAAGATTTCTTTACACACAAAGCGTTTCCGAAATAAAGTGCAGACTGTTTGCACTTTATCTATGTTTTCTTATCGTTATCTCGCTTTATTTTCGTAAATTTGTCTATTAAAGCAGAATGCCCCATGGCCGGAAATAAACACGCCCTTACCCGATATCGGATACTAGACGCCTGTTTCAGCAGTAAAATGCGTAAATATTACGCCGAAGACCTTATTAAGAAATGCAACGAGGCCTTGGCCGAGCGCTATGGTACTGACGATGCCGGCATTAGCCGTCGCACCTTTTTCGATGACCTGAATGATTTGGACAGTATCGTCGGTGAATACGGCGTGGAAATCCTCCGGCTCAATGACGGCAGGAAGAAATACTACCGCTATGATAAGGAAGATTTTTCTCTCTTCACCAAAGGGTTTAACGAAGAGGATCTTCGCACCCTCAAGGAGAACATCCAGACCCTCCAACGCTTCAAGGGCCTCCCTTCTTTTGCCTGGATGGATTCTTTGGTCAGCAAATTGGAAGACAAACTCACCATCAAGACTTCGGTGGGCAATATAATCGACTATGAGGATAACACCGGGTATTCCGGCATTGATTGGCTGAAGGATATTTTTGACGCCGTTATCGGCCAGCAGCCCCTCAAAGTTGACTACCGCAAATTTGACGAAACTGCTTTTGTCTGGACCATTCATCCATATTATATCAAGCAATACAATAACCGCTGGTTCTTGATCGGCTTCAACCCTGAATTTAATGACCTTTCTACAATTCCTCTCGACCGCATTGATGACTTGGAGCCAGTACACATCCCCTATATAGAGAATTCAGAGACGGACTTTGACTCTTATTTCGACAACGTAATCGGAGTAACCATTCCCGATGCACCGTTGGAAACTATCAAACTGAGATTCACACCATCTCGCCTCCAGTATGTCCTCACAAAGCCCCTTCACAAGTCTCAGGTATGCACAGATCCTGCATCCGGAATCATAATACTCAAACTCATCCCAAACAACGAGACCGATGCTCTAATACTCTCTTTTGGTGCTGATGTAGAAGTGCTGGAGCCGGAATCTTACCGCAATCGGATACGCGAAAAGGTTCAAAGTGCTTTTGCGAACTATTTTGATGTGCAGGCTGGCTGCACTAAAATAACCTTACCTTCGCACCGAAAACAAGAATTAAAGCATATTCGAAGATCCAACACTTATGGCAGAAATACGAGTCAATAAACTGATGAGACAGTTCAATATTGGACTGGACACACTCGTCAGCTTTTTGCGTACGCAAGGAGTCTGGGTTGAAGAGCACCCGAATGCCAAAGTCCCAGATACCGTCTTGCCCGCACTTCACAAGAAGTTTGGACACGACAAGGAAATGGCTGAGGCTGCATCTAAGACGGCCGTCAGGATTTCCACCATTGTGGGTGATAATAAGGGCAAAAAGAAAGTTGTGGCTCCGGAAAAGAAGCATCAGCCCATCTCCACGCAGCGCACACGAAAACCTTCTCCTAAACCGGAGAATTCAACGATTCCTATTGCTCCGCAAAGGGAGTATGCCAAACGTGTAAAGATTAAGGCCATCAATCGCCCTCATCGCATCATTACCGATGGATTTGATGGCTTCAAAGCCGGTGTTCTGTTCCCCAAAGATATTCTGTATAAAGGCCAGCCAATCGCCATCGCAAACGCCGAAGCGCTCATCAATAGCCGTTTTCGTGTTGGCGACATTATCCATTGTCGTGTGGTCGGGACGTCTCCGGACAGACATATCGCTTACTTGAGTTGTGAAATATCCGGCTTCAATCTGTCTGGCCTGGATGGCTTTGAAACGGTTGCACCTGGCGCGAAATACCCGGTTCGTTTGATAGGAACATCGAACAACTATTTCATTGTAGCAATCGTCGGAACGCAGATTCGCGGTCTTGTTCTCAAGAACCAGTTTGAAGACGGGGCTGATATGGACAAGCGCGGCAATATTCGACTGCAGCTTGTCGAAAAGCCGGAGAATCCATTCCAGTTTGCCCGTTTTGTAAAGCCAATCGCCGTCACCCCAAAAGTTGCTGTCGATGACATTGATCCTATCGTTGAATCTTTCTTGACCGAGCCGGAATTAGATGCTATCACGCCGGAGGACCTGGACATAGTTCGCTCCATTCTCCTTCGTTATCCGGATCTCAAGCGCAAGAAGGCAGATCAGATAACAGGCATACAACTCTACTGCCGTATTCCTGAGGTTAGCCGGCTACACTACTTTCTTAGACAAGAGCCAGACTATTTCACCAAGCACACATTCTGGGTCTCGGTTAATCAAGAAGATGAAGAGAATCCGTCTATCGCATTGTTCACGGAGAGCCCCACAGTTGTTGTGGAGCTGAAAGCATTCAGTGATGATGTCTTCACGGTCGATAACTTTGATTCAAGCAAGACTAACTTCACCAAGAACATTCTTCAAAAGTACAATAAGAGAACCCGCTTAAAAGTTGCTGGTTCCAATTTGCACTTTGTCACGAAATACGACCCCATTCCAGCAGATTACAATACGGAAGAAGTAATCGATTTCTTGGGGAAACTATATGACTTCAATAGCAGCATCATACCGAGTATTCATGAAGCGATTCGGGAAAAGACTCTGCTTAGCGCCAAGGATTACAGCATTTTGTCTTCTTTCTTGAAGTACCAAAGGAACAAGGAGTTCGAAAAAGAAAACAATTTCGTCTTCATCGCTCCTGGGCGCCTTGGAACAGCATCTGGAATTCGGATCGGAGACAGAGCTTCCATTCGTTTCAGACTATTCGAAAATGAGGTGGATTCTTTGATTGGAGAAACCGAGGAAGATACAGGTGCGCTTCATGTTGCGATTGTAGATGAAAACGGCGAAGAGCAACTGACAGGTGTGCTGGACACTGAAGGGGAAGATTTTGTCCTCCGGTTTGATCGTGACCATATCGATTTGACGGAGTTCCTTCACTCTGGGATAAGATTGCAGAAGAGGGCAAATATTAAGCATATTCAGATCCAGATGAACGCCATTGAGGATTTCATCAAAAGGGATTCGTTAAAGATATATCAGGACCTCATCAACAATCGTCTGGAGACTCCGGATATGGAGAAGGCAGATGGCATTGAATTCCACAATCCGTTGTTCCGCTCGTCAGCCGGCGACAATACTCAATCTGAAGCGGTAAGAAAGGCTCTCGGCAACAAGAACGTTCTTCTGATTCAAGGCCCTCCGGGCACTGGTAAGACGACGATAATCGTGGAAATCATCGAGCAGCTTGTTTCCAAGGGGAAAAAGGTTCTCGTATGTAGCCAGGCTCATGCGGCTGTAAAAAACATCTACGACCGTCTGCACCTGTTGCGCCCGGACATGGATTTGCTGGCTCTCGACGATAAGGATGAAGTAACGGCTGCAGCAAGAAACTTCGATGATGAAGCCTACACCCAGTTCTTAAAGAACAATATGGCGGTAATAGGCAATTGCCGCAGGGGCGCCTCCAAAGAAGAGCTTGACGCACTTATAGATTCGTTCACATATAAAACACCTGAGAGGACTAAGGATTTCAGGAAAAAGCATCATCACGTCATTGACTACAGAGAGGTCATCTCCAATATACCTCCGCAGAATATCACCTTCCTTTTGGATCGGCTCAAGAGTGAAACCCGCAACCTTGACACAGACCTTCTTAAGGCTCAGGTCTATAGGGAAAAAGACGTTATTCTGGGAACATGTATTGGAATCGGTATGGACCCTGTTATGAGGGACAAAGATGCCGTTCATTTTGACACTGTGATAGTAGATGAAGCCGGCAAGGCAAACTTGGCTGAGACCATTGTTCCGCTCCAGTTGGGCGATCGGTTCATTCTTGTAGGCGACCATAGACAGTTGCCTCCTTACTTTGACCGGGAAGAGATTGCCGATTATCGGGAGAAAGTCAGAAATGACGCCTATTCGCAGAATTATAGTCAGCAAGAAATTGAAAAGGCGATGAACAAATCTTTGTTCTCCGACTTCTTTGACCACCAATTCTTCCCTGAAGCAAACAAGGTGACTCTGAATTATCAGTTCAGGATGAATCCCCAGATCGGTCAGTATATTTCCGATCTGTTCTATGCCGGAAAACTTTTTTCTGGCGAAGGAACGGAGAAACAAACCGTCACCGTTGAAGGGTATGCTGATCCAGTTACATTTATCGATACTTACGTTCATACCATTACGGAGGAAAACGATCCGCGAGAAACAAAATCTCCGGATGGCAGTGTCTATAACATGCGTGAGGTCAAGGATATTTGCGAGAAGGTGTTGCCTAATGTCAGCGAAGCCCTTGATTCCAATCCAGGCCTAACCGTAGGTATTATTACGCCCTATAAAGCTCAATATAGGAAGCTTCGTGAAGCGCTGAAGGAAACTCGGTTCAAGGATAGCGTTTATACGATTGACTCTATACAAGGAAGTGAATTCGATATTGTTGTTTTCTCATTTGTTCGCGCATTCTCAAGTCGCTCAAACAAGAAAGTCGGATTCCTGGACGATTTGCGTCGTCTAAACGTTTCTCTGAGTAGAGCGAAGAAGAAACTGATCCTTGTCGGCCACTTGCCTACCCTTCAGAATCCCGACTCCCATATAGACGCACCGATTCCCGGCATGGTCAGCCCTGTGGAAGTTTTTTCTTCCATTGCCAGCCGCGTCAAACGATTCGGCGAGCTCTCTCCATTTGAGAAGTTTATGGCTCGTGGTTTTGAGCAGGGACACATCTTCAGTGATTGTGAGTACCACGATGATGGCACATCCTACATTATCATCCACTTTGATGACTTTGACTTCGCTTCGAGAGTTGCGCCGAAGGGCTTCAACGGATATGAAGATGGAGAAGCCGTCGAGGTAATCTTGTCGGGATATGATGCTACCGGACGTCCTCAGTTTGATTCGGCAGATTTATACAATTTCCTGCAGAGTCATAAAGAAGGAGAAACATACGAAGGCACAATCTCGCGGATTTACAACAAGAAAGACGGAGGGAAGACCGTATACGTTACGGTTGACGGTTATGAGGACCGGCTGGATATTGCACCGTTCCTGAAAGAGAAGCATCCGGAATACGAGGTCGTGGGGACAGTGCTCCTTGTACGGATTGATCACTATAAAGATGAACCGGAGCGTATTTTCTTCCGTCCTCATTTCTCTGAAGCCGAACAACTGAAATCTGATGGCAGAAGTTACACCTTCTTTAATGCTTCCGTCAAAGAAATCAAGGACTACCCTATGGTGGTGTTTCAGTTCAAGGACAAGTCGGAAGTTACGCTTTCCTGCCCTATCCTTTGGCATACAGCCATTGAAGATGAGTACTACGATCTGATCAAGTTCTCAAATGGTGACTGTAAACTCCACAACCACTATATGGAGGACTTCCTCAAGAGCCACCAGAGGAACACAAAATACGACGGCCTTGTCGTTTCTGAAGACAAAGACTACTATTATGTGGAGGTGGGTGATTACTGCGGTGTAGTCGAAAAGGCCCGTACATGGAGGCGTGGCGTTAAGGTGGATGAAAAGTATCCAGTGGAGATTTCCGGCATCAATAATTATAACAAGTTCGTTTATTTCAAGTTTGTATGAGGATAGAGTCATTTGAAGAATTCGGTAAAAACGCCGACCGTACTATACACGGTGCGGTGAAGATTCAGTATCCTGTGTACAATCTGCACTTGAAGATGCTGACAAAGGATGTAGATCCGTACTTCCCTATAGATCGTGCTATCGTGAAGTATGCTACAATGCAGCCGGACATCAACTATGTGTATCTTTCTGCACTTATTGGACTGGATGAGTCCTTCGTCCGTTGGCGGATTCACACCCTGATGGAAACCAACTTCTTGGCCCTTAAGGACACCGAATACATTGTGACGGAGAATGGCGAACGGAAGTATTTGGCCAAAGATCCTGTTCAGCCCGACCGCACAGTATATGGCAACCTTGTGGTTGATGGCATCACACTGGGGTTGTTGGACATCTCATTCTACCAGAACAAGGCCTGGCTGCTTGATAGGAAGTCCGATTTACTGCCTCATATGGCACTTCTCGGGACGAACGACCCAGCACTTCAGAAGACGCTCAAGAAACTGGAGAAGATGTCGCCGGAAGAAAAGGCCGACCATTGCCTGGAAGCGGCTTCGCATGACTATGAGGTCACAGATTTCGATGCTCAATCTTTGGACGATGTCTTTGTGGTATTCTCTTCAGACAACAAGACGAGACTCTGTAGGAGAGATGTTCTATACAAGAGCAAAGTCTTGAATATACAGAAGCTGACAGAAGAGGCGCAAAAGTTCTATTTCTCTGTATACGAAGGAGAATTCTACAATAACCAAGGATACCATCCTCGCCAGGGCGACCCGTTCTTCAGTTTCTCGGCCGAGCAAATTGCCGCATACTTGCAGAAGCGATACGACGCTTCAGAGATTTTGCCATCCGACTTCAAGTATACAGAGAAAACCGACAAGAACTTCCCTTATCCTCTCTCCATTAAGGTGACACGGAATCTATTGGGACGTGTAAAGAAACGCAAACGCCTAATCATTGACGCTATCAACGGAACAATCAGTGAGACACTGCGTGTCGGTGCAATGAAGAACGTTGAAATAGGCTTCTTTAACATCCATGTCGAGGATAAAGTCCCCGAGTACACATCATTATTCTCAAAAATAGCCAAGTGGGAGGGGCGGTTAAATCGGGCGTTTGTCCAGCAGGAACTTGCCTCCATCCCTGATTGGAGAAAGAATCTGGTTTATCTCGGATGCTATGAGGAACTGGAGGAAATCGACATTGACCAGTTTATCAATTATTATGAAAATGAGTAACTACTTGATAAATGATAAGACGTACCACGAATTGACCGATGAAATACGGAACACTATTCGTGGTGCCTGGGAATACATAAAGACTGGTAATTTCCTGTTCCAGGATAAGGTTATCATTGGTGAACTCATCGAAGCGATGAGCCGTGGCGTTGCCGTATTCATTCTGTCGAACATTTCTGAACTCGAAAGGGATGCATCACGTCAGAAGGAAGGTGAAGGAGTCAATACCCATCTCACCAATTTGAAGACTTTACATCGAAAAGGAGCCCACAGCAGGTCGCTGGATGATCTTCATGCAAAGTTCATTATCGCCGACGGAGAAAGAGGCGTATTGATGAGTGCTAATTTCGCACCCACCAGCCTTGAAAACAATGTCGAGACCGGATTGCTGCTGGAGAATAAAGAACTGAAGGAACTTGAATATACTTTTGATATTCTGTATATCAACTCCGATGTTTATCTCCAGGAATCCGACAACAGACACCAAAGTATCCGCGCCAAGTCTCCGGTTTCCCGCTCAGTTTTCGATTCTGAACATATAACGAGCGGCCTTCGTTTAACTGTAGCTCAATGTAGTGATGCCGACGGAGATAGTCCCAAGGCTACAAATCTTCGTTATTGCGACGTTCATAGCATCTATGATGACATCATTGGGATAATAGATCGTGCCGAGGAGTTCGTATATATCGTCACATGGCATTTCAAAGCCTTGAACAGACTCCCCGAGTTCTTGGACGCCATTAAACGGGCTATCGATCGTGGTGTTTGGGTATCCTTGTATTCCAATACACAACAGGAGAATTTCTCGCAAAAAGAATCTCTTCGCCAGATTGAATTCCTGGAATCCATTGGATGTAAATCCCGGGGTGACGATAACAACCATTCCAAATGTGTAATTAGCGACTCTGAAGGGATTGTCTTTACTGCCAACATTGATGGAATACATGGGATGAAATCAGGTTTTGAAGTGGGTTGCATCCTTCAGGGAGAAGACCTTGATAAAGCACGTGAATATGCACAAAAACTAATAGGAGAATAATATGGCAAATACATCAACACAATACGTTGAGAAATGGCTGAAACTCAACCAAGAGGGTCATTTTCAGGAAGCAAAAGATTTCTATTTTGAAAGTCTTTTCGCCGCTGTTATTGAAGATTTCAAGGCCCGGACAGAAGGTCGATTCAAGAAAGGGGGCGTACTATTCTCGATACTCGGGTACACACCTGAACCGATAATCCTCACGCAAAGGGCACTTGAACCGCAGAAGCATGTGATATTCTTCACCAAGAATGGCGAGCATTTCGACAACGAAATTGCACCTTACTTAGAAAAGTATCTAACGAGCAATTACGAACTGGTCGAATTTGAAGATGCTTCGTTTGATACCATATATGGCGTCATGAAAGAACAGATGGCTCTTCATCCTGCGCGGGAGTATTATGTTGACATTACCGGAGGCAAAAAGTCTATGGTGGGAGCTGCTTCCATTTTCGCCAGGGATTACGACTGCAATTTACTTTATGTCGATTACGACGATTATATCGCAGAACTACGTCGACCCAGACCAGGCACGGAAGATCTCCTTCTTGTATACAACCCAATGGTTAATCTTCCTGATGTAAAGTAACACATCGGATTTGTTGTGCAGGCTGACTGCACAGGTCAATAATACCTTTGTACCGTCAACAGAAAACAACCCTGTTGGCGGTATATTATTATGTTCATCATTGTCTACATCCTCTGCGGTCTCGCTTTCATCCCCGAGCTTTTCAACGAGAAGCGCTAATAGCACTCATATGTTTAACCAATAACCTTATCTACAATTTCATATCAGAGTGTTTGAAAAAAATCTTATAAATATAGTGAATATATTGAAAAAAGCCTTGGAATTTCGGGTTTCCAAGGCTTTGAGAATGGCAATTCCTACGTTTATTCGGAAATATAAGTGAAAGTCATGTGCTTAGGGTTATGAGAACCAGTATCGGCGAAGAATTTCAGCTTGTGATCGCCAGCCGGTAGGGTAATCTGGAATGAATCATCATTGATGAATTGTCCCCAGTTGCCGCTGCCCTGAATCGGCATGGTTTCGGTAGCCTTGACTCCGTCGATTTCAAAATGATACATGCCCTGAGAGCCGCCACTACCAGATGCAGCGTTTATGGTAATCTTGTAGGTTCCCGCATCTTTCACGCTTATGGAATAGATGTACCATTCTCCACTGGCAAGATAGCCGATGTTGCCGCCATCTTCGATGGTCACCATTGAACTTGTAGGGTCACCATGCTGGGCGCGGTAAGTGTTTCCGCCACCGCCGCCGGTGTCGTAGAACGCAACGTTCATTCCTCCGCGGTCGAAATCCCTGAACCAGATGACGGCAGGCTCATCTTTGCTGATAACGAACGGATGCCCCTTCACGAACGGGAAGGTAACCTGAACGTCAAAGGTCACAAACTTGGCGAACGAGCCCTTGCGGTAGTGGATTTTCGTAGTTCCTGTGCCTATGCCCTTTACGACTCCGGACTGGCTTACCCTGGCGATATTCTCGTCATCAGACCACCAGCCGAAATCCGTAGCTGGAACGTCGTTGGCATCCGATGGAACCATGTACACCGGAATGGTGACAGTGGCACCGATTGCAAGCTCGATCAGGCTGTCGCACTTCATGGCAACGTCGGTCAGTGCAACCTTTTTGCTTACGTAGACCTCAGTCTCGAACGATATGTCTCCCGATTCGCATAAAATGGACGCAGAGCCCTGCTTTATGGCTTTGACCAGGCCTGAATTGTCGACCGTGGCAATGGATTCGTCGCTCGTAGACCATTTGAACTTAAGACTGGACGGACTAGCCGTCAGCTGAATCTCGTCCCCTTCAAACAACGTAACGGAACTGTGATCCACTGTGATGGTTGGGTAAACATCCGTCCTTTGGAAGTTGTCGCATGAAGCAGAAAGCGCCAACAAGGATACCAACGATATATTCAATATTATTTTTTTCATGTCTGCCTCCTACTTTTTTGTTTCTATGATAGTGAAACCCTCGTCCACATCCTTATCCTCCGAATATAGAACCCTCGTCTCCTCCCGCATCTCATATACATCATTTCCTATCTGATACTTGTAATGCAGCAGGAAGGTCTTATAGGTATTGTACCCATCGTCTATGATTCCGTACACGTTAGGATATTCAGGGTCATCGTCCAGCTGCGTCACTTTAATATCCCGGTAAGGCTTCAGCGTAATCTTGTGATAGCCTTTCGCATCGGCCGCGGCATCGATGTACGCTATCATCGCCTTTGCCTCCAAGGTGTGCTTGTCTTTGCTGAAAGTCTCATTCCCGGGCATCATCCTCACGCTGTTCGCAGTCCAGCAATGAATCGTCTTGGTTCCAGGCATATTGATAGGAGACCCATCCGGCAAGAGTTTTCTGTTTCCCACCATCTGATAACCTATTCCGCTTGAATTAGACCATTGATTCTTTATCGCTATCTTAAGCAGAAGCGAACTCTTGTCTGGATGAAGTTCGGCGCCATCATAGGAAAGGACTCTCACAGGAATGATGTAATCCTTGTCTGGAGACAGGCCTGCGGGGTGAATCGTGACAGGGATAGTGCCAAGCACCTCGCCAGATTTTATTACGCATGTCATGCTGGATATCTCGTATTTATCAGCAGGCATGACAACTGCATATTTCTCGACATCTACGTCATAGTTCGCCTTATTGTACTCATCTATGAGAGTGGAATCCAAGACGATGTTTATTTTGACGTCATTCTTTGGAGCCTTCGTGCCTCCCATCGATAATGACATGTACGTCGTGGTTGTCTCATAGTGAAGGCTGACCGTCATCTTCTTAGTGTTGTCAGACTCGCTCACGAATCCGAAGATGTTCTTGTACTGCTCTTTCTCGAACACCTCCTTGTCGTTGCAAGAAACGATGGAGAATGCTGCCAGAGCCGCTAATATTATGCATTTGTGTTTCATGATTCAATACGTGTTGATGTTAGCTTTCCCAATCCGGGTTCTGGTCGCAAGAAGGGAGCTTGCGGATTTCGTTCAGTGGAATAGGAAGCAGGTAGAGTTTCTTATGAACCAGGCGAGCTCCGATTCTGGAAGTATTCGGAACTGTTCTTTGATAGAAATTCTCCTTAGAGCCATCCACGTTCATTCCCATGATTGTTTCATTCTCTGTTTCCTCGTAAATTCCCCACCTGCGGACGTCGAAGTAACGCTGCCCTTCGTGCAGGAATTCCTTCATTCTTTCGATTTCAAGGATTTTCTGGAAGGTTTCCTCGTCTGCAAGATCATTATTGCTGATTCCCGGCATCCCGGAACGGTGGCGCACGAGGTTAAACGCCGACTTTATCTCATTCAGGTTCCGCGACACCGAATAAGTCTCGTCGCCGAGCTTTATCTCATAAGCCTTTGTCAGATGATTGAGACTCTCGGCATACATGAGCAGTATGTCAGCATACCTTATGATAGGATAGCCTTTATCCATTCTCCTGGCGTTATCTCCGTCCCAGGCATCATTAGGATGAATGTATTTCACAATGACATAGCCCGTAGGGCTGTAGTCCGTCGCAGAATTCTGCTTTCCGTTAGGGGAGTCATAGTAATATGTCACCGTCTGGTTGTACTTCCCAGACATGGTGGTGGAAGACATCGGCCAAAATCTCTCCGAAAACCCTACGCAGGCATAGAAACGCATCTCCCTGTTGTCGTACATGTTATAGACGCCGGCATTGAGCCTGTAGCCCGAGAAAGACTTCTGCTCGTTGGTGAAACCCGATTCCGAGTACGGATAAGCTTCGCTGGAATTGTCTATGGAGCGTCCGTCGTACATGGAATAGCTATCCACTATTTTCTGCGTAAGGGCCATTCCTCCCCATCCTCCGAAGCTGATAGGGAAACTCATCCGGGTATTGTCAACAAGGGTCTGGCTTTTCCTTCCCCAGACATATTCAGGATTTGTGGCTATCACCGCCTCCCCCGTGAACTGCTCCGAATACGACCGCAGATGGTCGATTCCTGCGGCTCCCACAGGATAAGGCTCGTAGAAGTCCGGATCGGAAGTCACTCCCTCTGGCAAAGGCGGAGTCTGCGTATCTTCCTGCACGGTGAATAGACTGTACATCGGAGCTCCGCTCTTTTTCATATTCATCACTCTCTTGCAAGCGGCTGCGGCAATAGCCCAGCGCTCTTCGTCATATTCATCGGTGGTGACATATTTAACTCGGTCCGTTTTCCTGTACCAATTGCCAAAGCACCTTCTGGCTGCTTCCCCTCCATTCCAGAGAGGGCTGGCGTAATAAGTTCTGATTCTTGCGATCAGTCCGTAAGCGGCTCCCTTGGTTGGCCTTCCGAATTCCATCAGAGGATAGGTTTCAGGAAGATATTTAGCTGCCTCCTCAAGCTCGCTGCAGATATATTCCACAGTCTCTTCATTCGTGGCGCGAGCCCTGTCATAATCTCCCAGATCAAGGTTAGAAGGTATTTCCTCGTCCCCTATCAAGATTACCGGTCCATACGCAAGCCAAAGCTTATAGTAAGCATAGGCACGAATGAACCTGTTCAGAGAAAGAAGTTCTGCCCTGTCCTGTGCGGTGAGATCTTTAGCTTCATCTATCCTTGCGAACACAGTATTCGCCCTTCTGATGCACTGGTAGCTTGTCGTCCACACGTTGGAGAAGGAATAAGGGTTGCTGGCAGAGATTTCTCCGAGAACAAGCTTCATTCCATTGTAGCCAAACTGAGTGCCGTACATAGTAAAGGCCTCGTCTGTCGCAAGAGGTCCGGGAAAATCAGCATCCTGATAGAGAGAGCCTTCGTCACGCAGGTCCCCTGTCATGCCCCAGATGTATGCCTGGACATTCCTCTTGTTGGCGAATACTTCGTCAATCTTTATCTCGTCGGAGAAATAGTCATCTATGCTCAGATAGTTGCAGGAAGCAAATCCGGCCGACAAGATCGAGGCTAAAATAACGTATGATATTCTTTTCATGTTCGTGATTTTTTTAGAAGTGCAGATAAACCTGGAATGTAAAAGTGACAGGTATTGGATAAGCCCGGCCGCTGTTTTGAGCCTGCTCAGGATCGAAGAACTTCACAGGCGACCATACGGCCAAGTTATTTCCCACCAGCTGCAGGTCAGCAGACTGGAGTCCGATCTTTTTCATGAATTTTGCCGACCAGTTGTAATTGATGGTAATTTCTTGAAGTCTCAAGTACCTTCCATTTCCTTTCCAGAACGTGGAAGTCTGTGTGTTGTTCGAACTGCTTCCATAGGTCAAGCGTGGATAAATCGCGTCGGGATTCTCAGCCTGCTCGAGCGGAATCCCATGCTTTTCGGCATAATCTTTAGGAATCCATCTGTTCTTGTATTCCATGGCTTGCGCAAGCACGTTTCCGAGCCTTCCGGAAGCAAAAGGAATGTAGCCCGCTCCGCCATAGAAGAAATCTGAATTTCCGGTTCCCTTGAAGAGCACCCCGATGCTGAGCTTTTTGTACTGAAACTCACCGCCGAAGCCGTACATCAGGATAGGAACGATAGCCCCTGACGATGACAGCCCATAAGCGATAGGCACTCGGTCATCGGAATCTATGCGGCCATCTCCATTTACGTCGCGATACTTGATGTCTCCCGGCCTGTATTCACCGAACGTCTGCACCGGGCTTGTATCTATGTCTTGCTGATCTTTGAACAAGCCAAGGGCGTAATAACCCCTTACGACTCCGTAAGGATAGCCTGAGCGCTCCTGATAAGGATAGGCAGGATTCGACTCCTCCCAATTCTTGACATCATTCTTAGAGTATGTGAAATTGGCCCTGAGGGTGAGGTTCATGTCGCTTCCAATCTTCTGCTTGAATGAAACATTGCCATCAGCGCCGTATGAACGCATCTTACCTATGTTGGAGTAAGGCCTGGACATGAGCCCGACATAGAGAGGAACTTGCTGGCGTTCCTGGAATATTCCGTCACGCACGTCATTGAAAAAGTCCAGGACGAAATCCACCTTATCGACGAAAAGCGTTCCCTCGAATCCGAGGTCGAACTTAGTCGCCACCTCCCATTTGAGGTTGTCGGCACCTGTGTACGTTTCCCAAAGAGTTTCCGCAGAGGCCGATCCCCAAGGGGAAGTCGTACCTCGATTGACGATTGTAAGGTAAGGGAATCTCTTGGATGAAATCCGGTCGTTCCCGACCGTTCCGTAAGAAGCCCTGACCTTGAAGAAATTCAGCCAAGGCAGATTGTCCTTCATGAACTTATATTGGGTAGGCACCCAGCCGACAGCCACGGAAGGGAAGAATCCGAAACGCCTGCCTTTCTGGAAGTTCTCCGATCCGGTGTATCCGAAGTTCAGGTCTATCAGATAGGTGTCAGAGTAGCCGTAAGTCAGCCGGCTGGATATTCCTTGATATCTCTTTGGGATGGCGCTCATGTTGCTGACGCTCTCGCTGGAATACTTATCATCGGACATATAGTAGTAGACAAGGCCAGAAACCCTGTGGTCTTTGCCGAACAGACGATCATAATTAAGAGTGGACTCGAAGTGATATTTCCTATAATTATTCGTTGTCTTATTGTAAGAAGCAGCTTGCTCGCTAACCCTCTTGATCGTCACCAGTTCTCCGGTAGATGTCCTGCTCACCGCCTCGTAAAGCTCCGGCTGGACATGGCGGCTCTCGCTGAACCATGAAGTGTAATCGAAAGCACCCTGCGCGCGAATCCTAAGTCCCTTAGTGATCATGCCCAGGTCTTGTTCAAGAGCGACTGTCGTCTTAGACTGGAACTCTGTGTCCAAACGTTTTCCCAAACGGTTGATCATAACGTAAGGGGAAGTCTGCGCACCCTGCCCTACGCCCGGCAACTGTCCATTGGAATATACAGTGGGAAGTCGGAGAGGATGAATATTTGCCTGGGCGGACCAGATGTAATCTGTGTTTGCGACGCCAGGATTCCTGTTCACGGCCAGGTGACCCGTGCTACCGAAATAAAGCTTGGTAGTCGGAGTCAGGTTCATGTCAATGTTGGAGCGGAATCCGTATGTATCGTAACCGACGTTCTGGGCGTAAGGGCTGGAATGGTCCACTTTATAGGCCGCATCTTCCTGATTGACAGACAAAGACAGGAAATATTTCGCAGCCTTGGTCCTCCTTGCGCACTCACATAGTAGGCCCTCTTCCATGAATTATTCTTCACGATTTCCTTCTGCCAGTTCACGTCTGGGTAGAGATCGGGGTCCAGATTATTGCGGATAATGTCCATCTCGACGTTGGAATACAGCGGCTCTTCTCCGCGCACCTCTCTGGCTTCATTTGCAAGAGTTGCATAATCGTATGCACCCACATAATCAGGAAGCCTCCTAAGGTGAGACAAAGTAGTTGAAACCCTGCCAGTGATGCGTACTTTGTCCGTGCTGCCTCGTTTCGTGGTGATAAGCACGACTCCGTTGGCACCCCTGACGCCATAAACTGCGGTGGCAGATGCATCTTTCAGGACGGAGAAATTCTCGATGTCCGAAGGGTCTATCGAGTTGATGTCGCCTTCCAGCCCGTCAATCAGCACAAGGGCAGAAGAATTAGCTCCGAATGTCCCTATGCCTCGAATCCAGAACTCGGCAATGTTTTTGCCTGGCTCTCCGCTGGTCAAAGAAGAAATGACGCCAGCGACTCTGCCCCCGAGGAGGTTACTGATGGATGTCGTAGGCTGATCAAGCAGTTTTGCGTCAATGGATGTCACTGCAGCCAGGTTAGATATCTTCCTCTGGGTGGTACCGAGAGCCGTGATGATGACCTGGTCAAGTTCCTGAGTCGTTTCCGTGAACGTTATGCTAATTTTCGTGTTTTCCTTTACGACGATATATTCAATGTCATTGAACCCCATCATCTGGAAAATCAGCTTGTCGCCTTTCTGAGCCTTGATGGAAAAATGCCCTTTGTCGTCAGTCATCGTTCCCACTGTAGAACCTTGGACTATTACGGCGACTCCAGGCAGTGGGCCATCCTGGTCATAAACCGTTCCTGCCAGCCTGTAAGTCTGGGCATGGGCTTGAAAAGATCCTATCATCAATATGATAGAAATCAGGAAATATAACTGTTTCTTCATTAGAATAATCTTTAGTTGATGGATAGTTTGCGGACTCTCCTGTTGCCGAAGTCAGCCACGTAGACAGAACCGTCTTTGCTTATTCCGATGCCTCTTGGATACTTGAAGAGAGCCTCTTCTTTTGTGCCGTCTTTCCAGCCTGACTTTCCGGGAACTCCCAGCACTGTCTCCACCTGGTTCTCCGGAGTTATCCTCCTGATGCAGTGGTTATCGCAGTCGGCAACGTAGATGTTGCCGTCATTATCGCTGAAAAGCTGGGCCGGGCAATTGAACCTAGCCTCGGCAATCTTGCCATCCCTGTGGCCGGTGATGCCGCTCGTCAGTTTCTCCATCTCCGGCTTGTCCTTGTTGAGGTCGACCTTCGCGATGGAATTGGCCATGCCTGTCATATTGCTCCAGCAAGCCACGTAAAGCACGTTAGGGTCTGTTGGCCGGAATGTAAGGCCGAAAGAATCTCCGTTAGGAGTGTCGCAGACAACCTCTGCCTCATAAGTCACAGGATTGATTTTCACTACCTGGCCGTAATAGAAACGCGTGTAAATGAATCCGTCGTAAGGATTCACCACGAAAGTGTGCTTATAGCCGTTCGCAGGACGGCCTGCAGAACTCTTCGACCAGTCGATCTTTGCGCCGAAGTCCCGGACCCTCAGGCCCCACATCTCTTTCGGATCCATCTCGACGAACATCCCGACTGTAGTCTCGGTAGGGGCCATGACCTTCTGAGTGACAGGGTCGACGCAAGGCACGTTCGCATAGTACTGAGTCGAAATCGTCACCAGTTCATTCGTCTTGAAATCAATCCTGGCAATGCCATTGACGCTCCCTCCATCTCCGTTTTCGCTGCTGTGGTCTATTACGAACACGTTTTCGCTGCTGTCTACGCAGCAATAATAAGGAGAGACTTGCGCCTCGCTCAGGTCTCCGGCTTTATAGATGCCGGTGCCGTTGCCACAGACCGTGGTCACAGTGGTAGAGACCGTGTAAGCAAATGTTTCTTCGTAGGAAAGAGAGTCCTTGCCGTTCGACACGGAGATGACGCAAGTATCACCAGGGAGCCGCGGAGCCTGCACGTACAATTCCGTGCCATCGCGGCTGACCCCGATGACAGGAGCTTTTCTCTGATTAAAATATACCCGCATCTGGGAAGGGTCACCGAAGCCTTTCCCTTGCAGGATGACCTTCTCTTGATACTTCCCGTAATTAGGATGGAATGACGTAAGCGCCAGAGACTCTTTCGATGATGTGCCTCCTTTCTTGTCATCATCATTGCATCCTACGCATAATGCAAGCGCACATGCCAGGATACAGGCCGGTTTGGAAGAAAAACGAAAGAATGTTACCATTGTTTAAAATTTTAGTGGTGTCATTAATAATTTTATATGGTTCTTTTAATGCAACTTATGTCTTTCATTGTCTCTAAAGTTAATACTTTCTCCTGCAATACTATCGTTATTTAAACAGGTACAGTGTTGTTCTTAGTTAAGACCAAGCTGCCTGACGAATGTAAAGCTTGCTTGGTACTGTACGGTTGATTCCTTGGTGACGACGGTGGTAGTTGTAGTTGTCAATAAATCTCTTGATTCCAAAGAACAGATCCGCGCCGTTTTCCTCCGGCTGGATGTAAATATACTCGTATTTTATCGTTTTACAAAATCTTTCTATCCAGATATTGTCTTTAGCACGGCCGCGGCCGTCCATGCTGACCTTCATTTCAGAGTGCTGAGAGCAGGCGTCAGCCCATTCCTTGCTCGTAAACTGGCAGCCCTGATCGGAGTTGATTATTTCCGGTACTCCATGCCTTGAAATGGCTTTTTTGAGTACCTCTATGCGATGTATTGTGTCATACTGAGAAATTATTGACTTATGAAAATAGATCTATAGGAGGATTATTTCTTAACATAGGCCGTAGCCCTGCCGGTTCCTGTCTTCTCGATGTAACCGGCGGCAATAAGGTCGGACAGGGTGCGCTCGATGGTGGTGAGGCTAATGTCCGGGCAGGTCTGGGATATCTCCTTCTTGGTGATCTTGCCAGGAGTGCGCTCAATGATGGCCTTGATGCGCTCAGGCTTGGATATCTTGCGATAACGAAGGTGCTCAACACGGTTCTCGAATTCATTATAGGCCTTAACCACGACCCCCAGCATGTACTTGAGGAAGGGAAGATAGTTGTTTCTGTCCTCGTGCCAGTCCTGGGAACTGGCCTGCAGCGCTTCATAATAGGAGTCCTTGCTCTTCTCGATGAGCATCTCGATGCTGATGTACTTTCCCACAATGAATCCGGCGCGGTACAGGAGGAGAAGCGTCAGAAGGCGGCTCATGCGGCCGTTTCCGTCATTGAACGGGTGGATGCAGAGGAAGTCCAGGATGAATATCGGCATCAGGATCAGCGGATTATAGGTCGCGGCCTCGATGGCATCATTGTATCTGGTGCAGAGGTTCAGCATGGCATCGGCCGTCTGGAAGGCAGGGACAGGGCGGAAGCGGACTGTTTCCGTGCCGTCGGCGTGCTTCTCTGCAATGATGTTGTCCGAGTTTTTATATACACCACCTACGGCGCTGCTGCTGAAGGAATAGAGGTCCCGGTGCAATTGGAGGATGCTGTTGGGGCGCGGGGTGATGTGTTCGTAGGATTCGTGGATGGTGGCCAGCACGTCGCGGTAGCCGGAGATCTCTTCCTCGTTTCGGTTTCGGGGCTGGACCTTTTCTTGAACGATGGCTTTTAGGCGCTCGTCAGAGGTATAGATGCCCTCGATGCGGTTGGATGCGTCGGTACTCTGGATTTTGGCGACCTCCAGCAGGGCTGTGAGCACATCAGGCTCGGCCTCGATGAAGAGTTCCTGGCGGCCGCGGCATTCGTGGAGGCGGGTCAGCATAGCCACGACCTCCGGCGTGAGAAGTTCTTTGGGGCGGTTTATGAAATCAAATTCGTGCATAGCGCGTATGGTTTACAGGGCTAAGATAGTGTTTTTCTGCCTCAAAAACGAATTTTCTGCATCAAAACAAAGAAAAATGATGCAGAAAGCAATCGAAATGAGGTAGATTACTTGAAGTAATCGTATTTGTCGGTCAGTTTCTCGAGTTTATACTTTTCCACCATCTCTTTTTTAGGAGTACCGCCCTTAGCTGTTTCGAGTCGCGTAAGAATGATGCAGCGAGTCATGGACTGAAATTTAAGCCTCAGCCCAGCCGTCAATCGTCTTGGAGTGTATTGACTTGAATCTTCAATAATTGGTGTTTACAAATACTAAGCTATAAGCAGAGTGAAGCACTATGATCCAACCATGACAATATAGAATCCTGTTGTGAGTTGTAAAATTCTGTCTGAAATGGTCTGAGACTGGCGTTGAGAGAGTTGTGGTTTTCTTTATTAAAATTTTCCAAAATGGATTATTTGATTTGGATTATTCAAAACGGATAATTATTTTTGCTAAAAATGTAGCTCGTTATGAAAACAATTCATAATCCGTTTATAACCAGAGGGTATATCCCAGATGAATGTTTCTGTGGCAGAGTCAGCGAGACGCAGAGGTTGGCAAAATCATTGATGAACGGGAATGATGTGGTTCTGTTCTCGCCTCGCAGAATGGGCAAGACGGGGTTGATAACGCACGTGTTCGAGCGGGAGGAAATCAAACGTTCTTACTACACGTTTTTTGTTGATATTCTGCACACTACAAGTCTCAGGGAGTTCACTTTCTTTTTGGGCAAGGAAGTGTTCAGGGCGTTACAGCCTGCCGGAAAAAAAGTCCTTGATAAACTCGTAAGTGCGTTGAAGTCGCTTCAAGGCAAGATAACCTACGATTCCGTTACCGGACAGCCATCGTTCGGTGTGAGCCTTGGGGATATTCAGCGGCCGGAGTTCACATTGGAAGAGATATTCAATTACCTCGACAATGCGGGGAAGCCGTGCCTCGTCGCGATTGATGAGTTTCAGCAAATAATTGAATATGAGGATGGTAACATCGAGGCTCTCCTTCGCGGGCATATTCAGAAAATGAAGAACTGCCATTTCGTGTTTGCGGGAAGCAAGAGGAGCATTATGAGCGCGATGTTTCAGTCCCCGGCTCGTCCTTTCTATAAAAGTGCTGATCCATTGGAACTGAAGGCTCTCGATAAAGACATTTACTCAGATTTTGTCGGGAAGATGTTCAATGAATATGGCAAGAGGATAGCCAAAGCGGTGGTTGAGTACGTCTATGACTTGTTTGAAGGATATACTTATTACATGCAACGTGTCTTTAATGAGGCTTTCGCGTCGATAGATAGGGGAGAGGAGTGCTCTATTGACGTGATACGGATGTCAATAGACAACATATTGTTGATGAATGAGGTTCAGTTCGCCGAGCTGATGTCTAGCCTGACAGAAAACCAAAAACGAGTTCTGTCCGCCATCGCGAACGAGGCGCACGTGCGTAATGTCAACACGTCCGCTTTTATTAACCGCTATCAGCTATCCACCGCCAGCGTTGTCAATGCCGCCATCCGCAAACTCCTCAAGGAAGACATCATCACCGTTGATTTGAAGGATTATTCCATCCCAGACAAGTTCCTCTGGCTCTGGGTCAATCGGCAGTACAATAACGCTTGATGCTGGATCGATGGCAAGTGACGTGGCAAGTGGCGGTGCGCAAGTGACGTGTTTCCGTCACGATGATTCTTGCGTGAAAATGTGTATATTTGCAGGTTCTTAGTGAGCGTTATGGAATATGCCGTTACGTGGTTGCCGGAATAGGGGGGAGTTGCCGAGGCATATTCAGATGACTTTGAGAATTTTTAAAGTACAACAATACTATGACACAGGACGAACTGTTCAAGGTGCTGGTGGCACATTGCAAGGAGTACGGGTTCATATTCCCGTCAAGTGAGATTTATGACGGACTGGCCGCGGTCTATGACTATGGCCAGATGGGCGTCGAGCTGAAGAACAACATCAAGCAGTACTGGTGGAACGCTATGACAAGGCTGAATGAGAACATCGTCGGCATTGATTCCTGCGTGTTCATGCACCCTAAGACTTGGGTGGCTTCAGGCCACGTGGCGGCGTTCAACGATCCGCTCATCGACAACAAGGACTCCAAGAAGAGGTATCGCGCCGACAATCTGATCGAGGACTATCTCGGCAAGATCGAGGAGAAGATGAACAAGGAGGTCGAGAAGGGCCGCAAGAGGTTCGGAGAGGCCTTCGACGAGGAGCAGTTCCGCGCCACTAACCCTAACATTCTGAGGGAGAAGGCGAAATATGACGAGGTTCATAACCGTTATGTTGCAGCCGAGCAGGCCAACGACCTCAAGGAGTACAAGCAGATCATCCTTGACTGTGACATTGTGGATCCGATTTCCGGCACGAAGAACTGGACTGATGTGCGTCAGTTCAACCTGATGTTCTCTACCCAGATCAGCAACACCGGCGAGGCGGACGACAAGATTTACCTGCGTCCGGAGACGGCACAGGGAATATTCGTTGAATATCTCAACGTCCAGAAGACGGGCCGCATGAAGATTCCGTTCGGTATCGCCCAGATCGGAAAGGCGTTCAGAAACGAGATCGTCGCAAGACAGTTCATATTCAGAATGAGAGAGTTCGAGCAGATGGAGATGGAATTCTTCTGCCGTCCTGGCACCGAGATGGAGTGGTTCAAAAAGTGGAAGGAGAACCGTATGAAATGGCACGTCAACCTCGGGATGGGTGCCGAGAACTACCGTTTCCACGATCACGAGAAACTGGCCCACTACGCCAACGCCGCGACCGACATCGAGTTCAACTTCCCGTTCGGTTTCAAGGAGTTGGAGGGAATCCACTCCCGTACCGACTTCGACCTCGGCAACCATCAGAGACTCTCCGGAAAGAAGATCCAGTACTTTGATCCGGAAACCAACGAGAGCTACGTTCCTTACTGCGTGGAGACCTCCATCGGTGTGGACCGTATGTTCCTCGCAGTGCTGAGCCATTCCTACAAGGTCGAGCAGCTTGAGAACGGCGAAACCCGCGTCGTGCTGGGCATCCCGGCGCCGCTTGCCCCTGTCAAGGTGGCCGTGCTGCCTTTGATTAACAAAGACGGCCTGCCGGAGAAGGCTCAGGAGGTGATGAACGATCTCAAGTACGATTTCAACTGCCAGTACGATCCTAAGGACTCCATCGGCAAGCGCTACCGCCGCCAGGACGCCATCGGCACGCCGTTCTGCGTGACCGTTGACCACGACTCGCTGAACGACAACTGCGTCACCATCCGCGAGCGCGACACCATGGAGCAGAAAAGGGTTCCGATCGCCGAGCTCCGCACCATCATCGACAAGGAAGTCAACATGAACAACCTCCTCAGGAAGTTGTAGTGTGTAATTGAATATGCCCGGTTCCGCGCCCGCCCGTCTCCCGATGACGCCGCCGCTCCGCCTTCGAAACCGGCATCCATTAGCGTTGGCAGACAACAGCCTGTCTGTCAACGAATAAAGCGAACTCGTGGTACCGAAATCCGTACCACGAGTTCGCTTTTTCCGCACGTAAACAGCTTCTTGGGTGCCATGTGTTTTTCCTTGGCATCAGAAGTCGGATAGGAGTGGTTTTGGGAGTCGTTTGCAAAGACGCCTGGAAAAATAACTATAGAGGAAACTCTTCTAGTAAGCCTCCCGTCATCTATGATTCCTGTTACCTCCCGTGCGCCATTGCGCCTGTTTCGCTCACGAGAGCCGCCTCATGTTACCTCCCGTGCGCCATAGCGCCTGTTTCGCTCACGAGAGCGGCCTCCTGTTACCTCCCGTGCGCCATAGCGCCTGTTTCGCTCACGAGAGCGGCCTCTTGTTCTTCCTGTGCGCCGAAACGCCTGGGTGGTCATCACTGAAATCCGCTCTCAGCGATTGCCCGAAGCGGCTGGCCTTACTGCCCGTACGGGGTGTAGACTCCGAACTCGGCGAGGGAGAGGAGACCGGTCCATTTGGTGAAACGGACGCGGACGGCGTCGGCGTAGACTTTGTCGAAACGGTGTACCTTCACGCGGCTTTGAGTCGGTGCGGTCCCGTTGAAGACCGGATGCCAGGAACCTTTGTGGAGATATTCAATGACATATTCCTGCATCACGCAGGGCTTTGGTTCGGTCATCACGACCATATTGATGAGGGAGCCTGGGTCGAGCTCTACTTTCCAGAACGGTTCCTTGACTTCGGGGCTGGAGACCCAGCAGGTGCGGAAGTCGTCGTCGTTGGCGAAATCCATGATGTCCATGTCGTCGGACCATGAGGAGTCGCACGGTTTGCCGATGGCGATGTTGATGTCGGTGATCGGCTCCATTGTCTCGGCGACATCCACGATGTGGCCGGTGTTCTTCCAGATCTTGCCGATGCGTTTCAGGGCATCGATGCAGTTCTGATCCATCAGGCCGTCGCGGTTCGGGGCGGAGTTCAGGATGTAGGTGCAGTAGGCGTTGTTGTACGGGATGATGTTCTCGGCCACGATCTTGTCAACATCCTTCAGGGGCGAGCCCGGGAACTCGGTCTTCCAGAACCAGGTCTTCTGCAAAGGGTAGCAGGCCATCGCCGGGAGCTGGTTGGTCTCCGGGGAGATCTTCTGGCCGGCGCCCTGCTCGTAGCAGCGGATGTCGGAGTAGAACAGAGCCTCGGAAGGGTATTTCGCCCCGTTCAGATCCATCACCAGGCAGTTCGGCTGGATGCTCTTGATGAGGTGATAAAACTCTGGAAATGAGACATCTGAATATGAAATCCTGCCCCAAGGGGCATCCCACCCGTCGAACATTATGGTGTTGACGGGACCATATTCAGTCAGAAGCTCGCGGACCTGGCTTTTGAGAAGGTTGATCTTCTCCGGAGTGTACGGCAGGGTCGGGCGGATGCGGTGATGGGTGTCAAGGATCGAGAAGTGGAACATTATCTGCATTCCGGCCTTCCGGACGGAATTGACCAGTTCCCGCAGGACATCCCGGTGCAGAGGGGAACTCATCACGCTGTAGTCCGTGGTCTTGGTGTCCCACATGCAGAAGCCGCTGTGGTGCTTGACGGAGACGCAGATGAATTTCATCCCTGCGCTTTGGGCGGCCTTGACCCATTGGTCGGTGTCCAGTTTGATCGGATTGAACACTTCGGGGCTGAGGTCGGGATCGGTCCAGTCGGCTGTCTGGTAGGTCGGGAGGCCGAAGTGAACGAACATTCCGAGCCTCAGGTCCACGAACTCCTGCTGGAGTTGGTGGAGGCTTTTTTCCTGCGCCGCCATCATCATCGGGACGGCCAGCAGGGCCAATAGGGTTGAGATGTACTTTTTCATAGTCGCTAAGTTACGAAAGATTTTTTGTAACTTTATGCCGACAAAAGAGATTATCCTTTGCCGCGAATTATTTTAGAATTACTTAAAAGAACATTGATAATGGATTCAAAAGAAAGAATTGCCAAGGCCTTGACTGTCGCCACCGACACGAAGGTGTTTGAGATGGGCTGCGGAGTCAGCTCACAGGCTCCTGAGGAGTTCAAGAAATGGTTCCCTGAAAGCAAGGCCGCCGTTGTGGTGGCAGACCTTAACACTTGGAAGGTTCTTGGCCAGAAGGTGTACGAAATGTTTGTGACCGCCGGAGTCCACACAGAGAAATATGTCATCGAGAGGAAGGAATTCCACGCGGACTGGAGGTATGTAGACATGGTTGACCACATCATTGCGGGCGATTTCTCTGCCGCCAAGGCCATCGAGAATGACCCTGAATATGTGGAACCGGATGCGGAGAAGGCGTTCAGACCGTCTTCCGAGGCTGAATATGTCACCATCTCCGTGGGTTCAGGAGTCATCAACGACCTCTGCAAACTTGCCTCGCACCACTACGGCCAGTCTTATCTGACATTGCCGACGGCGGCTTCCGTGGACGGTTTCTCGTCGTTTGGCGCATCGATTTCCTATCACAACTCCAAGCAGACATTCTCCTGCCCGGCTCCCAAGGTCATCATCGCCGACGTCGACGTGATCGCCTCCGCCCCGAAGGCCATGACTGCCGCGGGGTACGCTGATCTGGCCGCCAAGGTTCCCGCCGGAGCCGAGTGGATGATCGCCGACCTTATGGGTACTGAGCCGATCAAGCCGGATGCCTGGCATGTTCTTCAGGATTGCCTGGATGATCTGCTGGCCGATCCAGATGGCGTGGCAAGAGGCGACAAGAAGGCTGTGGCGGATTTGTTCGAGGGCTTGACACTCAGCGGTATAGCCATGCAGGCCGCGCAGTCCAGCCGCCCGGCTTCCTGCTGCGACCACCTTTTCAGCCATATTCTTGACATGACCCACCACCGCTTCAACGGCAGGCTCCAGTCGCACGGAGCCCAGGTTGCGATCGGCACGCTGACAATGTGCGCCGTGTTCGACGAACTGTTCAAGATGGATCTGACGAAGATCGATGTGGACGCCTGCGTGAAGGCATGGCCTACGCTTGAGCAGGAGCAGAAGAGGGCGCTTGAAATCTTCAAGGATTTCCCTGCGCCGGAGCTTGGCTACACCGAGATCACCAAGAAATATGACGACGCCGAGACCGTCCGCGTCCAGCTGACGAGGATCAAGGAGAACTGGCCGGAGTTCAAGAAGAAGCTTCAGGGGCAGGTATATTCATTCTCCAGGATGCAGGATCTGCTGAGGAAGGCCGGAGCGCCGTACGATCCGTCGATGATCGGCGTGACCCGCGGGATGCTTAGGAATATGTTCCCGAAGGTACAGTTGATGCGTTTCCGCTTCAATGTGCTGGATCTCGCCAAGAGGGGAATGTTCTATGATCAGCTGGTTGATGCTGTTTTCGCTCCCGGAGCCGCATGGGATCTGACGAAGGAAGTAATGAGATAGGTTACTTATGACAGTACGTGGAACGGGTGTCCGAGGCTTTGCGAAAGGCCGTGCGTTCGTGGTCAGAGACTGCGGGCAGAGGAATCCGTTCGAGGACATACCGCCCGGCAGCGTCCTTGTCGCCGAGCGGTTGTCGCTGTCAGACTCCACACTGATAGATTTCCGAAATGTCGTCGGGCTTGCCGTCTGCGAGGAGGATGCCGACGGTCAGGTTTGTGTGTTGGCCAAGGGAATCGGTATCCCCGCCATCGTCGGTCTGGCCGGCTTCGTTCAGGAGGTCGTGACCGGTGACCGCCTCCTGATCTGGAACCTTGACGTGATGGTCAATCCTGATCTCGACACCGTCATCGCCTACGAGAAGGCCCGTTCCGAAGCCGATGCCCAGCTCAGCCTCAACCTTCCGTATTCGACGTATTTCTAAGGCCTTAGAGGTTGTTTTTTTAGTAGAGGAATCTTATTCCAGACGCAAAAGCTCATCGGCGGAGGCCATCACGGCCTCGCGATGGGAGATGAAGACCACGGTGATGGCCTGCGGGTTGTCAGCGGAGGCTAGTGCGTTCCGGACATAGGAGCGAAGATTGGCGAGAAGCCTTGTCTCGGTCTCGGGATCCAGGGATGAGGTGGACTCGTCCAGAAGCAAGATCCCGCCACGGTGCAGCAGTGCTCTGGCGATGGCTATGCGCTGGCACTGTCCCTCGCTCAGGCCTCCACCGGCTTCCCCGCAGACAGTGTCCAGACCGTCCGGAAGATCAAACACAAAATCAGCCACGGCGGTGTGCAGGGCGGAACGCATCCCCTCCTCCGAAGCAGAGGCGTCAGCAAGCAGGAGGTTGTCCCGTATGGTGCCGCTCATCAAGGAGTTACCCTGAGGCACATAGCGGAAATTGCCGCGCGCCGGCTTTCCTGCCGCGCAGGAGGAACCGGCATCGTAGACTGTCACTGTCCCGCGGTCAGGCTTCAATAGTCCGAGCATGAGACGAATGAGTGTACTCTTCCCGACTCCTGTGGGACCTGCCACGACGGTAAGGGTTCCAGGCCGGAAATCATAGGAGAAAGCGTCCAGGACGCGGGTGCCGTGTGAGCCGGGATATTCAAAGCTCACTCCTTCAAATCTGACTCCCGCCGCTCCGCGCGCCATCCATTTCGGACCATCCGTTTCAGCCGGAAGGCTCTCCAGTTCCATCAGCCTCTCGATGGAAGTCAACGCATGGATGAACGCCGGCAATTCCCTGGCGAGATCGGCCACCGGTCTCTGAACCTGACCGACCAACTGGAGAAAGGCTGTCATCATACCGAAACTGACAGTCCCGTTCTTGATGCCCAAGGCTCCCCACAGGAACGCCGCCGCATAGCCTCCCATGAATCCAAGCGACATGAACCCGCGGGCCACGGCATTGTAGTTGAGCCGACGTACAGTCTTGTCTTTCAAGCGGTTCTGAAGAGTGTCCAAAGCGCCGACAACCCTTGTGACACCTATCAGGGTCAAAGCTATCACACGGTTCTGGAGATTCTCCTGAATCAATTGCTGCACATCACTGTCCAATGCTCGGATGTCGGATGTCAAAGACCTGAGTTTGAAGAAGAAAAGCCTTGAGCCTATTACGGCCAGCACCATCAGGAACACCAGTACCCACAGCAGGCCGGGTGCCATCATCAGCATGTAGACTGACGCGGCGGCAAGTTGGCACACCGTCACAATTGATCCGGGAATATGGCTGCACAGCAAGTCGGTCACAACCCTTATGTCTTCTTCCAGGCGGTTGACCGCATCTCCGCTGTTGAATCTTTCGCGACCTGTCCATTCACTTGAAATGACCTTTGAGAACAATTCGGCGCGCAGGGTGTTGTTGACTTTGAGCAGCCCCAATTTCTCACAATAGGAAGAGAAGACGTTGCAAAGCAGCTGAACGGCCATGATGCCCATCATCAAGGCTATCCTGCCGGTCAGAGCGGCTTCTGACGCGCCGGTGACGACATCCACGATCTCCTTGCAGATCCAGACAAACGACAGGGAGGCCGCGATGCGGATGATCCCGAGAAGCATGCGGATCAACATCCATCTCCTTGCCGGGATGGACATCCGCTTCAGAGCCCCAAGGCAGCTTCCCAAACTTTTCACTTTTGTCTGATCTGTTTGTCAACAAGAGGTTCCGCTATGACTTGCGGGATTGGATCGCATGGACAACATTGATAAGGACGCTGCCCAGGATGCCTGCGAACAGGGATCCCATCAGCACGGCGACCTTACCCATGTCACGCAGTCGGGCCATGACCTCAGGAGTCTGGTCACCGAATGAGAGGGTGTCCACGAAGATCGACATCGTGAAGCCGATACCACCGAGACAGGCCACGGCGATCAGCATCGTCCAAGTGGCTTTGGCAGGCATCTCGCCGAAGCGAAGCTTGACGGCGATGAAGCTGGCGAGAGAGATGCCGAGCGGCTTTCCGAGGACAAGGCCAAGGAATATTCCCATGCTCACGCTGCCAAGAGCCTGATCGAAATGGAACACGTTGAAGTAGGACACGTCAGGAATCTCAACACCGGCGTTGGCAAGTGCGAAGATCGGCATGATCAGGAAGTTGACCCAAGGGCCGAGGGCGTGCTCAAGGCGGTAGCTCATGCCCATTGAGTCCCTTGAGATGGCCGACAGGCGTCTCAGGCAATGCCTCTGCGGGCCATTAGGGAACTCGGAGGAGGTGGATTCTATGCTGTTATATTCATTGAGCCTTCGGATGTACTGGCGGCGCTTTCTGTTGAAGTAGGCCTCGCTGAATCTCGGGGTCATCGGCACAAGGAACGCCATCACGACACCGGACATCGTGGAATGGATGCCGGCATAGTAGAACAACGACCAGATCGCGATGGCCGGGACAAGGTAGAACCAGCCGCGCTTCTCGCCTAACTTGTTCATCAGCAGCACTCCTGCTATCAGTACAAATGCGATGCCCAGCAGTCCGAAGTTGATGGTGCCGCCGTAGAACAAGGCCACGACAAGAATGGCTATCAAGTCGTCGGCGATGGCGAGCGCCGTCAGGAACACTTTCAGCGACACCGGCACACGGTCGCCCAGAATGGACAGGATGCCGACCGCGAAGGCGATGTCCGTGGCGGTAGGGATTCCCCAACCTGAAGCGGCGGCGGAACCGTGGTTGACGGCTGCGAAGATCAAGGCCGGAGCCACGACGCCACCGAACGCGGCGATCACCGGCATCATCGCTTTCTTCACACTGGACAGTTCTCCGTTCTTCATCTCCCGCCTGATCTCAAGGCCGACAGTGAAGAAGAAGACCGTCATCAGGATGTCGTTGATGAACTTCTCGACGGTCATTCCGTTAGGGAACAGAATGCTCTCTCCGCCAGGGCTTTGGAACCTTAGGGAGATGTCGGTCTCCAGAACGTTGTGGTAGAACTCTTTGGTGAATGGAAGGTTGGCCAGAAGCATCGCCACCACCACGCAGCAGAGCAGAAGCACTCCCTGCGCCCAAGGCTGCTTGGAAAACTGTTTCCTTCTATGGTCAAAGTTCCGGATGCCTTTTGTCCAGGTGTAGATCGGAATAAGTCTCATGGTGTGTTACTCTAATTATTAAAGCATTAAGGATAATCAATGATTTTTCGGGAATAGTCCTCAGCGGTTATTCTCCGTAAAGGTACCTGTGCTGCTCCGGGGTCAGGGTGTCGATCGTTATGCCCCAGTCCTTCAGCTTTCTGAAGGCCACCTCGCGGTCGATTGACTCAGGGACGCTGTGAAGCATCTCACCCGGTACCCTCGCCAGTACCATCCTGTTGTCGGCCAAGTATTTGGCGCTGAGAGCCTGGATGGCGAACGACATGTCCATGATCTCGGCAGGATGGCCGTCTCCCGCGGCGAGGTTCACAAGCCTTCCTTCGGCGATGATGTAGATCCTGCGACCGCCAGGGAGGGTGTACTCCTGAATATTCTGCCTCGCAGGTTTCTCTCCCACAGCGAGTTCCTTAAGCTGGGCGACGTTCACCTCGCAGTCGAAATGCCCGGCGTTGCAGCAGATCGCTCCGTCCTTCATCGCGAGGAAATGCTCCTTGGTGATGACATCGTCGCAGCCGGTAACAGTCACGAATATGTCGCCTTCTGCGGCGGCCTGGGCCATGCCCATAACCTGGAATCCGTCCATCACGGCCTCCATCGCCTTGATAGGATCCACCTCTGTGACAATCACTTTCGCGCCGAGTCCCTTGGCTCTCATCGCCACGCCCTTGCCGCACCATCCGTAGCCTGCGACCACTACATATTTCCCGGCCACGATCAGGTTGGTTGTCCTGTTGATGCCGTCCCAGACAGACTGGCCCGTGCCGTAGCGGTTGTCGAAGAAATGTTTGCAGGCCGCGTTGTTGACAAGCATCATCGGGAATCTCAGCCTCTTTTCACGGTTCATCGTCTCAAGCCGGAGGATTCCGGTGGTGGTCTCCTCGCAGCCGCCGATGATGTTCGGAATGAGATGTGGGTAGTCCTCGTGGATCATTGTCACAAGGTCTCCGCCATCGTCGATGATGATGTTAGGGCCGCATTCGAGAACCCGTCTGATGCCGTGCTCATATTCCTCGGGAGTCGCTCCGTGGACCGCGAAGACGTTCAGACCTTCGTGCGCGAGCGCCGCCGCGACGTCATCCTGGGTGGATAGAGGGTTGCTTCCCGTGATGTACATCTCGGCGCCGCCTTCGGAGAGAACCTCGCAGAGATGGGCCGTCTTGGCCTCCAGGTGCACGGATAGGGCTACTTTCAGCCCTTTGAACGGCTTTGTCTCCTTAAATTCCTTCTCCAGACCTTCAAGCAGTGGCATGTGATGCCTTACCCATTCTATTTTCAGCTCTCCGCTTTCCCAGAGCTGAGGGTTGCGTATCTCACTCATCGGTGTCAAAAATCTATTGTTCCGCATCCATCTTTATGAGATGGACATACATTCTATTCAGTTTTAGGAACATTCATTGTTCCGTCCCGGCAAAGATAGCCATTTTATTCGTGGCTTTCGCCACTTCTTCCTTTCTTTCACCAAATTGCGGCCTAAAGATTTGCTCATCGTGGGAAGATAGCTTACTTTTGCGGTTGTTTGCCGGAAAATGAATATGACCGAGGCTTCGTCTGTGGTCTAAAGTTTGCGGCATACACCCTGCGCCAAAGCCATCTGAACATGGCGGAGCGCCGACTGGAGATTTTAATTTATTTAACTGAATATTATGGGACTTTTAGACGGAAAGGTAGCCCTCATCACGGGCGCCGCAAGAGGAATCGGTAAGGCAATCGCCATGAAGTTCGCTTCCGAGGGAGCTGACGTGGCTTTCACTGATCTTGTGATCAATGAAGCCGGAGAGCAGACCGTTAAGGACATCGAGGCTTTCGGCCACAAGGTAAAGGCCTACGCCTCCAACGCAGCCAATTTCGAGGAGACTCACAACGTCGTGAACCAGATTCTTGCTGACTTCGGAAGGATTGACATCCTTGTGAACAACGCCGGCATCACCAAGGACGGACTCATGCTCAGGATGACCGAGGCGCAGTGGGACGCTGTCCTCAACGTGAACCTTAAGTCAGCGTTCAACTTCATCCACGCCATCACTCCGATCATGGCCCGCCAGAGAGGAGGAAGCATCATCAACATGTCCTCTGTCGTTGGAGTCTCAGGCAATGCCGGCCAGTGCAACTACTCCGCATCCAAAGCCGGTCTCATCGGTCTGGCCAAATCCATTGCCAAGGAGATGGGGCCGCGCGGAATCAGAGCCAACTGCATCGCGCCGGGATTCATCGTTTCGGACATGACCAACGCCCTTTCAGAGGAAGTGCGCGACGCTTGGGTAAAGCAGATTCCGCTTCGCCGCGGAGGCACACCTGAGGACGTTGCCAATGTGGCGTTGTTCCTTGCCAGCGACCTTTCGGGCTATGTCTCCGGGCAGGTTATCCACTGCTGCGGCGCGATGAACTGCTAACTCAATCCTGACCGAGGGTCTTGACGGGGTTGCGGGTTGCGGCGGTGTAGGTCTGGCCGAGGACGGACAGCAGGGAGATCAGGAATGACACCGCAGACTTCATATTCTCCATTTGTGTAACTGCCGCCGGCAAAAGGATGCTCCGCCGTGATGTCAAGGTTTCTTTTTGATACCCAATCCGGCATCCTTCACTTGTGGCAAAGCTTTCAGCGTGACCTGGAGTGCCTCCTGCAGTCCAAATGATATTTAAACTTATATTTGAACTTATAAAGGGCCACTATTTTGCCTATTTGGTGATTATTTCATACCTTTACTCTGCAAAGGCAAGATAATCAACTTTATGGCAGACAATAAAAAGGAAGTGGAGCGTGCAGAACTCCACCGAACCATCTGGGCAATAGCAGATGAGATGAGAGGCTCCGTGGATGGATGGGATTTCAAATCCTACATCTTGGGGATGCTCTTTTACAGATACATCTCTGAAAACATCACAACATACATAAACAAGGGTGAATGGGAGACAGGCAACAAGGACTTCAATTATGCTGACCTTAATGATGCACAGGCAGAAGGCATAAGGGAAGAGATGGTGAATGTCAAGGGGTTCTTTATACTTCCTTCACAACTGTTTGAGAACATCTGCAAGACTTGTGATGCTGACCCCAACCTGAATATGACACTTGAAGGTATCTTCTCCGCCATTGAAAACTCCGCAAAGGGAACTGCAAGTGAGGATGACTTCAAGGGGCTGTTTGCGGACCTCGATGTGAACAGCAACAAACTGGGCGCTACCGTCATCAAGAGAAATGAAAAACTAGTCAAACTCCTGAGAGGCATCGAGTCGATGAAATTGGGTGATTATCAAGACAATACCATTGACGCATTCGGTGACGCATACGAATACCTGATGGGAATGTATGCTTCAAATGCAGGAAAGAGCGGTGGCGAATATTACACCCCGCAGGAAGTAAGTGAGCTTTTGACAAAACTTGCCACAGTGGGCAAGAGTGAGGTCAATAAAGTATATGACCCGGCCTGCGGTTCAGGCTCATTGCTGCTGAAAGCCGCAAAGATATTGGGAAAGGACAATGTCCGCCAGGGCTTCTTCGGACAGGAAATCAACCTCACCACATATAACCTGTGCAGGATCAATATGTTCCTTCACGACATTGACTATGACAAGTTTGACATAGCCTGTGAAGACACACTTCTTTCTCCACAGCATTGGGATGACGAGCCTTTTGAAGTAATTGTCTCAAACCCGCCTTATTCAACCAAGTGGAAAGGGGATGATGATATAACCCTTATCAATGATCCGAGATTTGCACCTGCTGGTGTGCTTGCACCAAAGTCCAAGGCTGACCTTGCATTCATTATGCACTCTCTTTCCTGGCTTGCAGGCAATGGCACAGCTGCCATAGTATGTTTCCCCGGCGTGATGTATAGGGGTGGGTCGGAGAAGAAGATAAGACAATACTTGATTGACAACAACTATGTAGATTGCATTATCCAACTCCCTGACAATCTTTTCTTTGGGACCAGTATTGCCACATGTATCATGGTGCTGAAGAAGGCCAAGAAGGATAACTGCACTCTGTTCATAGATGCTACCAAGGAATGTGTCAAGGTCACCAATTCCAACAAACTCACAGAGGAGAACATCCAGCATATTCTGGACATCTTCACTGACAGGAAAGACGTGCAATATATCAGCAAGCTTGTGGCCAATGATGAAATCGCAAAGAGTGAATACAACCTGTCGGTTTCGACGTACGTCGAGCAGGAGGATACCAGGGAGAAGGTGGATATCGTGAATCTCAATGCTGAACTTGCGGAGATCGTGTCACGTGAGAATGTGCTGCGGGCTGAGATTGACAAGATTATAAAGGAAATAGAAATATGAAAAAGCACTCACCCGTGGGCGAATGCTTTTTAAAATAAGTTTGACGAGCCCCTCAACCATTCATATGAAAATTTCCAATGCAAATGTAAGCAATTAAAAGGGAAAAGCAATACTTGGCAAAAGAAAATATGAGCAAGTTAGAAAGGTTAATACAGCAGTACTGTCCTGATGGGGTGGAGTATGTAAAGTTGGACTCGGTTGCCAATATCTGCCGAGGGACACGAGTTGTAAAAAGTCAGTTATCAGATAAAGGGTACCCTGTTTATCAAAACTGCTTAACCCCTATGGGATATTTTGAGCGTTCAAATTGTAATGCAGGAATTACATTCGTAATATGTGGTGGCGCAGCAGGAAATGTAGGTTACACAGACGTTGAATGTTGGGCGGCAGATGATTGCGAATTCATCATAGGCGGTCATCAAGTTATTAACAGATATATCTACTATTATTTGATGACCAAGCAGAACTATTTATTATCAAAAGTAAGAAAAGCTAGCATCCCAAGGTTAAGTCCCAGCATTATTAAAGATCTCGAAATTCCACTTCCGCCACTTCCTGTGCAGGAAGAGATTGTGAGGATTCTGGATGCGTTTACAGAACTGCAAGCAGAACTGCAAGCAGAACTGCAAGCAGAACTGCAAAAAAGAAAGCAACAATACAACTATTATCTTGATAACTTGTTGAATTTCAAGAATATAAATAGGGGGGGGGTATCAAGCAGAAGTAAGATGGATGAAGATGAGTGAGGTATTCGAAATACGAAATGGCTATACTCCGTCAAAGGCGAAAAAGGAGTTCTGGGAAGGAGGAACTATCCCGTGGTTTAGAATGGAGGATATTCGACAGAATGGACGTATTCTCTCAGATTCGATACTACACATTACCCCCAAAGGGGTCAAAGGAAAGGGATTATTCAAGGCCAATTCCTTCATACTTGCTACAACTGCAACCATCGGCGAGCATGCTCTTATAATTGCTGATTCGCTTGCGAATCAGCAATTTACGAATCTTTCAATTCGTAAATCGCTTGAGAATGAGTTATCTGTAAAGTACGTGTACTATTACTTTTTTGTTATTGATGAATGGTGCAAGGCAAATACAAATGTCTCCAATTTTGCTTCTGTTGATATGTCGAAGTTCTATAATCTTCTTATCCCAATCCCATCAATAGCCGAGCAGCAGCGCATTGTCGCCATTCTCGACCGCTTCGACACCCTCACCACCGACCTCACCCAGGGTCTCCCTGCCGAGATTGAAAAGCGCAGACAACAATACGAATATTATAGAGATAAACTCCTGACCTTCAAAAGAAAAGGAGCATAACAAAACACGAGAAACATAATAATGGCACAATACAATATCATAGCTGAAAGCCAGGAATACACTGTGGTTGCAGAGTATGACCATGTGGCGACTCCTGCAGAAGGCTTCCAGAGTGAGGCTGATTTGGAGAAAGAGTTCATCAGGCTCCTTGGTGAACAGGGGTATGAATATCTCCCTATCCATACAGAAATTGACCTTATCTCCAACCTCAGGACCCAGCTGGAGAAACTCAACCACTATCATTTCTCAGATAATGAGTGGGAGCAGTTCTTCAATACCTGCATTGCCAACAAGAACGATGATATTGTAGCCAAGACAACCAAGATACAGGAAGACTATATCCAGGTTCTTAAAAGAGATACAGGTGAAAGCCAGAACATCAAACTCATTGACAAGGACAATATCCATAATAACACCCTCCAGGTCATAAACCAGTATGTCGAGGAAGGCGGAAACTACGACACGAGGTACGACGTGACAGTACTTGTCAACGGACTCCCACTCGTACACATTGAGCTGAAACGCAGGGGCGTACAGTTGAAAGAGGCCTTTAACCAGATAAACCGCTACCAGAGGGACAGTTTCTGGGCAGGATGCGGATTGTATGAGTATGTGCAAATATTTGTCATTTCAAATGGAACAAATACCAAATACTACTCGAACACCACCCGCGCCAATCACCTCAAAGAACAGGAGACAGGCGGCAGAAACAAGTCAAAGAAGACAAGCAATTCCTTTGAGTTCTCTTCTTTCTGGGCTGACAGCAACAACAAGGTCATCACAGACCTTCTGGACTTCACCAAGACATTCTTCTCAAAGCACACCCTACTGAGTATCCTTACCAAATACTGCGTCTTCACCAGTGAGAAGATGCTTATGGTGATGAGACCATACCAGATTGCAGCCACGGAAAGGATAATCCAGCGGATAAATGTTGCCAACAACTACAAGTTTTATGGCAGCATCAAGGGTGGTGGATACATCTGGCACACAACAGGTTCAGGTAAGACATTGACTTCATTCAAGACAGCCCAACTGGCTTCCAGGCTCCCTTACATAGACAAGGTTCTTTTCGTCGTGGACAGGAAAGACCTTGACTACCAGACCATGAAGGAGTATAACCGCTTTGAGGAAGGGGCTGCTGACGGGAACACTTCCACTGCAGTGCTTCAAAGACAATTGGAAAATAAGGATAAGAATGGTGGTTATCACGATTATAGGATTATAATCACCACCATCCAGAAGCTCTCCATCTTTGTGCAGAAGAACAAGAACCATCCTGTATTTCAGCAGAGGGTGGTGATAATCTTTGATGAGTGCCACAGGAGCAACTTCGGTGAGATGCACAGTGCCATTACCAAGAACTTCAAGAAATATAATCTGTTTGGTTTTACAGGCACTCCAATCTTTGCACAGAATGCAGGGACTGGTGGAGATATGAGACTGAAAACTACCCAGCAGGCATTTGGAGACAAACTCCATACATATACCATAGTGGATGCCATCAATGATGAGAATGTCCTTCCTTTCAGGATAGACTATGTGAATACCATCAAGGAGAAAGACAATATCAATGATGAACAGATTTCAGCCATAGACAGGGAGAAAGCTATGGCCTCTCCTGAAAGAATATCTCAGGTGGTGAAATACATCCTTGAGCACTTTGACCAGAAGACAAAGCGGAGTTCGTACTATTCTTTCCGTGTGCTGGATGATATTCATAAGGTGGCAAGTGCCAGAAAAGGGGTCAAGGTTTTTGAACACAAGACTGAACAGAAACTTGGTGGCTTCAATGCCATGTTCGCAGTGGCTTCCATTCCTATGGCCAAGGCATACTACAATGAGTTCAAAAGGCAGCAAGCAGAGATTCCGGAAGCACAGAGATTGAAGATAGCTACCATATACAGTTATGGTGCAAATGAGGAAGAGATTGATGGAATACTCGCGGAAGAGAACCCTGAAAGCACAACACAGCTTGACCAGCAGTCAAGGGACTTCCTTGAAGGGGCTATCCAGGACTATAATAAGATGTTCTCCACCAACTATGACACTTCAAGCGACAAGTTCCAGAACTATTATAAGGATCTGTCATTGAGGATGAAAAACAGACAGGTGGATCTGCTGATAGTGGTGAATATGTTCCTCACCGGCTTTGATGCCACCACCCTCAACACATTGTTTGTGGACAAGAACCTGAAACAGCACGGCCTGATACAGGCATTTTCCAGGACAAACAGAATACTGAACTCTGTCAAGACCTTTGGTAATATAGTCTGTTTCAGGGATCTCCAACAGGCTACTGATGATGCCATTGCTCTCTTTGGAGACAAGGATGCAAGCAGTATTGTGGTGTTGAAAGACTTCCTGTCTTATTATGACGGATACGACACGGAAAAGGGGAAACACTGTTATGGTTATAAAGAACTTGTCGAGCAGCTTCAAAATGAGTTCCCTGATGGGCAGCCAATCTTGGGTGAAGATGCGGAGAGACGGTTTGTGGCTTTGTTTGGAAGCCTGCTCAAATCCATCAACATCCTTTCCACTTTTGACCAGTTTGATGGACAGAAAATAATCACTGACAGGCAGTTGCAGGATTACCAGAGCAATTATCTCGATCTTCAGGAAAAGTGGAGAAGACGCAGACCCGGGGACAAAGAGAACATTAATGATGATCTTGTGTTTGAGACTGAGCTTATAAGGCAGGTGGAGATAAACATTGACTATATTCTCCTTCTTGTCCAGAAATATCACGACAGCAACTGCACAAACAAGGAGATACTTGTGAATATTTCCAAAGCCATAGGTTCAAGCATGCAGCTCAGGAGCAAGAAAGAACTTATTGAAAACTTCATTGGTAGTGTAAATGCAAATACTGATGTGGAAAAGAGTTGGAAAGACTTTGTCCAGCAGCGGAAAGATGAAGACCTGAAAGAAATCATAGAGAGTGAACATCTTAAGCCACAAGAGACAAAGTCATTCATTGACAACAGTTTCCGGGACGGTCAGGTGAGGACCACAGGAACAGACATTGACAAGATTCTTCCTCCTATGTCAAGGTTTGGTGGTGGCAACAGGCAAGAGAAGAAAAAGTCCGTTATCGATAAGATACAGGCATTCTTTGAAAGATACTTCGGGCTGTAGAATTAACGCATTATTGTAAAAAAGAAACCAATACTTGGAAGGCTTGAAAAGGTAGAATTAAGAAACTACTGGAAAGATGAAGCCAGGGACGTTACTCCCTGGCTTGCAGAGGATGACAACATCAATCTCCTCGGTGAAACAGTGGGTATGGGGCTGGAAGTTCAGGAGAAAGAGGCCTAGGGAACTTTACCTACAAAGAAACTTCATCACTCCTGACCAAGGGTCTTGACCGGATTCTTGGTGGCGGCGGCGTAGGTCTGGCCGACAACGGAGATGAACGAAATCAGCAGCGAGATCAAGGCCGCAAGCGCAATAGCCCACCAAGGGAAGGAGATCTTGGTGTAGAACGCCTGTAGGTAATTTGTGATGCCCCACACGGCGAACGGAACGGCAAGCACGACGGCGACAAGGCTCATGATCATGAATGACTTGGACAATGTCCATACGGCCGAGCTGACTTCCGCGCCGAAAACTTTGCGGACCGCGATCTGGCGGCTCTGCTGCTCAGTGAAATAGAGCGACATAGCAAACAGGCCGAGAGCGGAGATCAGGATGGCCATGACCATGAACGAAATCACGAGAAGCATCGTGTTCTTGGTGCCCTTCAGATCATCTACCAGTTTCTCGTCCAGATAGTAAGCCTCCATCTCCACAGGAACGCCGGTGGTCTCCTTCGCAAACTCTTTGCAGACATTCCTGACCGCGGCCATAGCCTCGGAGCGATCACCCGTTATCTTAAGAAGCTGAATGAAGGCATAATCATAATTCTCATCGATAATCCTTATGGAATTACGCTCGTTCTCCATCGGCTCGAACAGAGCGTTGTTGGCGCGGAAATCCGGGATGACGCCACAGATCTCATATTCACCATTGGTGTAGCTTCCGCCAGCGTAAGGATGCTCCGCCGTCACTCCGAGGGTTCTCTTTGAAGTCTCCGTCAAAAGCACTTTTGGCGAAGAGAGTTCGCTGTACTTTTCCAAGACCTTGATTCCCAGAATACTAAGCGAAGTCGTGTCCAACTGGGCCATACGCATCCAACCGATTATCTGATTGTTCTCGTCGTGAAGACCGTTCGCTCCGCAGGATATTGGAGAAGTAATTCCAAGTCCCGCGTCAACCACCTGAGGCAGAGCCTTTAATCTGTTGCGGAGCGCATCCTGAGGTCCTCTCCTATAACCCACATCCTGGGAAGAGACCTGAATGACATCCTTTGTCTCGTAACCTACAGGCAGGTTTACCAGATAGCTGACTTGTGCCGACATCGTGATCGCCATAGCGATAAGGATGGTGCTGAACACGGTCTGAAGAACGATAAACACCTTGCCGAAAATCATCTTGTTCTTGAAACGGAACTCCCCTTTCACGACATCAATCGGCTTGAACTGCGAGACAAGCAGCGCTGGAAGCAGCGCCGAGATCACAGAGATGACAACCAACGCCAAAACGACCCAAAGTACTGTGGTCAAGTCAGGAGTCAGCACAATGTCGGCGTTCAAAATCCTGTCAAAGAGCGGTTTGAATGAATATGCCAGCAGACAGCCCACGGCGAAACACCCGACCGTGAAGGCGAATGACTCGGCGATGTACCTCGCTACTATATTCCTTGAACTTTCTCCAAGCAACCTTCTGGTGGCCATTTCCTTGGCGCGCTTTCCCGTCTGCGCGACAGTCAGATTGATGTAATTGAATATGGCGGAAATCAGCAGCACCAGAGCCACAATGAATAGTAACCCAACCTGTTTTTTGTCACCCGTTCTTATGCAACTATATTCCTCCAAATCCGAAAAATAGACCTTGTCAAGTCTCGTCACGCTTGCTCCCCACAAAAAGGCGTTATCGGAATTGTCAGCCTTATAGAAATTCCAGTACCCGAGATACTTTTTAAGAAGATCATCACGCACCTTTTCCACATCAGTTCCTTCGTCAAGCCGGACAATCGGAATAGTGTTGCCGAAATTGTCCATCCACGCAAACCGCCTCTGAGCACGTTTGATGCTTGTGAACATATCGCAATGATTGAACACATCGACAGGCCCAAAATCTTCAACGACCCCGACAACTGTCCACTTACTCTTATCGACGCTTAATGTCCGGCCAATAGGATCCTCATTTCCAAACACTTTCTTGGCGAACGACTCGGACAGAATCACCTCGTCCTCATTCTCCAGAACATTGTCCTTAGGACAACCTGTAAGGCGATAGTCAAAGAACTTGAAAAAATTCGTGTCAACCGAAATCTCCGCCGCCTGATAATAGTCATCGCCGACCATAACATCAGCAGTTCCCCCATAGCTGATTCTAGTCCACGCCTTGATCTCCGGAACGGACGGGAAAAACTCCTCGGATGTTCCAAGCGTCATTCCGAAAGAATTCCCAGCCCCGATGACATACAGCTGCCTTGAAAGCGGTTGCTTCGCCCCGACACTGAACTCCGTCCTGGCATACGAAGCCAGCAGAATGACAAATCCCAGCGCCACCGACAGCCCGAAAACCTCGATGAAAGTGTAAAGTTTGTTTCTCGACAGGAACCTCAGATAAGTGCTTGACATAACCTTGTCCTTAAAAACCACCGTTTCCGCCAAGCCAATGTCATGCCAAATTAGCCAACTAATTATTTATGAATATCTTATCCTTTCCGCCATTCCCTCCAAAGTGTAAAGAAATTTTACACCCGCTGTAAAGAAACTTTACACTCTGCCCCGACGGCGGTGGAATGTGACCTTCACTTGCCCTTTAGTCACCACAGCCAGCATGCCCGACAATCTCGAATACCTATAGCACACCTTTTTTAGAGCATTTGCCTACAGTAAGCGCTGGTTCTGCCTGAAGAGCGCTCCTGCGATTCTCACGCTTTGGAAAAATACGACAAAATGACTATTTTTGATTTTTATTGAAAATAGGATCATTCTATGGGAAATATGACACTGAAACAATTCTTTTCAGCGGCGGCGATGTTCATTTGCCTGCCTTTGGTTGCCTTCGGGGCGCAGAAAACGTGGTCGGTCTCCTCTCCGGACGGGAGGATCGTGGCGGAAATCTCTACCGGGGACGGGGTGAGATATTCAATAAGCCGTGACGGGGTGGCGCTTATTACACCGTCCGAGATCTCGATGACATTCGAGGACGGGACAGTCTTCGGAGGAAGCGACAGGGTCCGCAAGGTGAGAAAAGGTTCCTGCGACGAGAGAGGCGTTCGGGCGATGAACTACAAAAAGGCCTCGGTGGATAATGTCTACAACCACCTTACACTTGAGTTCAAGGGCTACAGCGTGGAGTTCAGGGCGTTCGACAACGGAGTCGCCTACAGGTTTGTCTCCACGGCCAAGTCGGGAGAATTTACTGTGACTGACGAGCTTACGGAATTCAACTTCGCCGAGGACTGGACTGCTTGGGTGCCTTACGTCAAGAGCAATGAGAAAAAGACTTTCAAGCAACAGTTCGTCAATTCGTTCGAGAACACGTACGAGCATATTCATTTGTCTCAGATGGATCCCGAGAGGCTGGTGTTTCTTCCGATGACGGTGGACGCCGCCGGCGGAGTGAAGATCGTCGTCACCGAATCAGATCTGCTGGGCTACCCGGGGATGTTCCTTAATGGACAGGGCGGCAAGGAGTTGAGAAGTGTCCGCGCGCCTTATCCTGTGGGACTTCGCCCTAACGGGGTGTATGTCTACCAGGACATGGACTACGCCGACTACATCGCCAAGGTCGAGGCCGGGCAGAAGTTCCCGTGGAAGGTTGTCGGGATCACGCCGGACGCCAAGTCGCTGATGGATCTGGATCTTGTATGGCAGCTTGCCACCCCGGCGGACAAGAACGCCGACTGGAGTTGGGTGAAGCCGGGAAAGGTGGCATGGGACTGGTGGAACGACTGGAATCTGTACGGGGTGGACTTCCGCGCCGGGATCAACACCGAGACCTACAAGTACTACATCGACTTTGCTGCCGCGCACGGTATCGAGTACATCATCATGGACGAGGGATGGGCGCAGAGAGCGAAGGCCAACCTGTTCCTGATCAATCCCGACATCAACCTTGAGGAACTTGTCGCCTATGCTGACGGCAAGAATGTCGGCATCATCCTTTGGGCAAGCTACAACAGCATCGTGAAGAATCCGGAGAAGGCGATGAGCCACTACGCCCGGATGGGCTTCAAGGGCTTCAAGATCGATTTTATCAACAGGGACGACCAGCAGGCCGTGAGGTTCTGCGAAAGGATGGCGAAGATAGCCGCCGAGAATCATCTTCTGATTGATTTCCATGGGGTTTACAAGCCTGCCGGCATCCAGAGAACCTATCCTAACGTGCTCAATTTCGAGGGCGTGGCCGGGCTGGAGCAGCTGAAATGGAGTCCGGAGGACTACGACGAGGTGACCTACGACGTGACGATACCGTTCGTCAGGATGGTCGCCGGACCTATGGACTACACGCAGGGGGCGATGCGCAACGCGGTCAGGAGGAACTACCGTCCGGTCGGATCGGAGGCGATGAGCCAGGGTACACGCTGCCGTCAGCTCGCCGAATATGCCGTCTTCGAGGCACCGCTGACAATGCTTTGCGACTCGCCGTCCAACTACATGGCAGAAACGGAATGCACGGAATTCATAGCGGAGTTTCCTACCGTCTGGGACGAGACCATTCCGCTCTGCGGAGAGATCGGTGAATATGTCGCCGTGGCTCGTCGCCACGGGGAGACCTGGTACGTCGGAGCGCTCACCAATTGGGACGAGCGTGATCTTGACCTTGACCTTGGCTTCATCGGAGGCGGCGAGATGACCGTCTTTCAGGATGGCATCAACGCGGACAGAGCCGCGAGAGACTACAAGAAGACTTCCGCTCGGATTCCGGCGGACGGAATCGTGAGGATCCACATGGCTCCCGGCGGGGGTTGGGTGGCGAAGATTACCAGATAGTCTGATTTTTTTGGTTTATGAGAAGAGTGTTATTGTCAATTATTGCCATAGCGGCGGCTCTGGTCGTGTGCGGCCCAGGAGCCGCCGCCAGGAGCGAGAACGCCAGCGTGATGTCTTTCAACATCCGCATCCAGTTTCCCGCCGACACAGGAAAATACAACTGGGAGAGCCGCAAGGAAGGGTGCGTGAAGGCGATCCGGAAATATCATCCTGACATCATCGGACTCCAGGAAGCGGCCTTCGGGCAGAAGTCCTTCTTGTCCAAAGAGTTGCAAAAGTACATCATGATTGACGGCGACTGCAAGCCCGGCACGCTGAACAAGGATTCCGGATTCAACCCGATCCTCTTCAGGGCGGACAGATTCGATCTTCTGGGCTACGGAACATTCTGGCTCAACGAGGATCAGGAGCCGGAGGCAAAAGGCTGGGACGCTGAATATGTCAGGACGGCCAACTGGGTGAAGCTTCGTTTCAGGAAATCCGGACAGATAATATTCCTCTTCAACACACACTTTGACAATGTCGGGGGAAGGACCCGCGCCGAAAGTGCCTTGCTGATGGTGGAGAAGATCAAGGAGATCGCCGGTGACAAGGCTGTGGTGTTCGTGACCGGCGACCTCAACACAACGTGTGACGACAAGGCTCTCAAGCCTCTCACCACGTACCTCAACGAAGCTTCCGAGACCGTGAAGAAAGCCGACAAGACTCCGTCTTTCAACAATTTCGGTCGCCCGGGGAGCAAACTGGAGACCATTGACCACGTTCTTTACCGCAATGCGGAGGCCACGGGCTTTCGGGTGGTAGACGAGCCTAAATTCGGAATCAACTACATTTCCGATCATTATCCGATTTGCTCAGAGTTTGTAATCACGCTTCCAAAGAATTAGAAAATGGCTGAATTCCAACAGAAAAGAAAGGAACTGCACAAGGAAGGCATCCTGAAACAGAGAGAGGCTCTGCGCGCGTCTTCGGACGGCGCGACATGTCCTTACTGCGGAAAGGACATCAGGAAAAGCTGGGAGTTCTGTCCAGGATGCGGACATTCACTTGTCGGCTGGTGCACGTTCTGCGGAGCCGACATCCCTCGCGGCGAGGATGAGTGTCCGGAATGTGGGATGAGCAGGAGCGGGATTGTCTGCCCTAAGTGCGGGACACTGAATGTCAGAGGGTTCTGCAGCAAGTGCAACGAGCCGCTTACGATGGCTGCGAAAAAGGAGCTGGAGAGGGCGCGGAAGGATCCGGCGTTCCTTAAGGCGGCGGAACTGGCTGTCAAGGCGGCGGAGATCCAGACGATGATCGAGGCGGCGGAAGAGGAGGTTGCCAAGGAGAATATAGAGGAGAAGCTGCCTGAGGATGTGATGAGGCTCAGGGAGTTATTGGGAAAGACAACCTTTCGGCAGGCTCAGGAACCGGAAAAGGTACGGCAGGAGCAGAGGTCTGGCGCTCCGGCGGGTCCGGCGGCCGGTAAGATGAAGAGCAAGGCGGAGTTGAGGGCGGAATATTCAAAGATCCAGGAAGAGTTGAACAAGGCTCTCTCCGAGATGCTGCCGCCGGCAGGCTCCACTCCGCAGGAGCAGAGGAACTACTTCTCCGCAAGGAAGTTGCCTGTTGAGAAAATTATCCACACCAAGGTAAGAAACGCCTGGGTCTGCAACTTCTGCGGATGCTGGCACAACCGTCCGAGCGAGTGCTGTGAGCCGTGGCACGGCGGGAAATGGGTCTGTGAGTATAAGGAAGAAAAGATACTGGGCTTCGTTTAGCCAGCGCGACACGAATCATTACAAAAATCGAGAATATGGCAGATACTATGGCAGAAAGCGGCACAGCCGTAGCAGACATCAGCAAGACAGGAACATGCAGGACAGAATCCGATTCCGAAGGGACGGGAACGGTGACCGCCAAGGCCACATTCACCTGTACGGCTACTGATGCGGACGATCTTGGAGACGGCGGAGCGGAAGTCTCAGCTAAAGAGGAGATTACACTTGGAGGCAAACGTTACGCCATCGACAGGCTGATCGGAAACGGAGGCGAGGCCGAGGTGTACGTGGTGAGTTCGAAGAAAGGAAGCTTCGCTCTGAAACTGTACCGTCGGGGCAATGGGGTTCGCAAGGATATTCTTTAAAGACTGGAGAAATTGAAGGGGAAGGCCGCGATCGTGGATATTCTTGAGACGGGAGTTGTCAGGATCGGCGACGTTGACAGGGGGTACGCCCTGATGCCTTTCTGCAAGGATGGTTCCGTGGCTTCCTACGACCTCCGAAACAATGCCGAGGAGATTCTGCGCATCACCGCGATGACCGCCAGGAACATTGGCGAGCTGCACAAGGTAGGGCTGCTGCACAAGGACATAAAGCCCGAGAATATTCTCTACACCGACAAGGATTCAGGTCTTGCCGTAATCTCGGACTTCGGGATCGCGGACGTTCTCGGGGATGACGGCAGCGTCAACACTCCGCAGTCCAGAACCGTGATCTACGCCGCTCCGGAGCTTTACGCCAACACCACCCGCATCGGGGATGTCACCTATGCGATCATGACGGCGGCATCGGACTACTATGCGCTCGGCATGTCCGTCCTTTCCCTGTGGATGGGGGACAGTGAGTTCCGCAAGAAGGAACCAGAGCTGGTGAAGCTGAAGATCCAGGGCAAGCTGCCAGTGCCGGACAACATGCCAGAGCCCCTGAGGACCATCACCAGAGGGCTTCTGGTCGGTAAGCCGGAGAACAGATGGAGCTACGACGAGATCAGAAGAACTCTTGAGGGAGAGAAGATACCTGTGGTGGAAGACGCTGAGATCCTGAGGGTTGTCTTCGATTCGGGAAAGAACAAGATCGCTCACACGACCAAGGAGCTGGCTCAGTTCATGATGGAGGACCAGACCCTTGGTACCGCCTACCTCTACAAAGGAAAGATCAGTTCCTGGATCAGCAGGGTCATGCCTGAGATGGAGGTGAAGTTGAACAACATTGTGGAAAGGGTCTATCCGAAGAACCAGGTGGCCGGACTCTACGCCGCCGCGCTCGCTCTGGACCCGCAACTGCCGTTCTATTCCCGTGACGGGAAGGTCTGCGTGAACGTCAACAAACTTCTCAACGGGGACAGCGGCTTCGCTTCGACCCTGGGAGATAGAAGCAACCCGATCTACCTTTATTGCGAGGCGCGGCAAGGGAAAAAGGAGGCTGACGGTTTATATTCACGAACCTGCAATGCCTTGAAAGACAGCTTCGGCTACGCCAGGAGCGTGATTGTCTGGGGAGTGTATGACCGGAAATATTTCCGGACCCTGCAAGGCAAGAAGACAGGCAAGGAGGACAAGTTCACCGATGTGGACTGCTACAACATCACGGATGTGGTGAAATTCTGCTCCGACTACAGGGTTGTGGCCGAGGAGGATAAGAAGTTCCTCTGCTCGCTCGGGTTCGCGGAGATGCTCAGGGTCTTCTCCGAGAAGGACGCGGACAGGCTTATCCAGGTGCGCAAAGGCATCACCGACTACCAGATGCTGTTCAGACTGACCATCCAGACCATCAATCCGGCGGCGGACATCAGTCTGATCACTGATCCGAAGGACCCGAACTACGCGATGGACGGGGACACTATCGGCGTGCTGATAAACGTCGCCTTCAATGCCTTCTATTGTGTCTTTGACGGTGACAGGCAGAAGATGTACGACAACTGGTACTCTGACATCAATCCTTATTCGGAAATTTGCCAGGCCTCTCTCATCGATCTGATAATCTCGTCATTCACCAGTAATTACAACAATTCCTACCTGCATAGATTCTTCCTAACGAAAGGCGACAGATTCGCCTCGCAGGACAAATGGATCAGCTACTGCACGAACTACGGCAGCGCCGACAACACCAACAAGTACGGCCCTTACTACGACAAGATCGCGATAATGAAGGCCGTCGAGGGGCTGACCAAGTGCGCCGACTTCTATTTCCCGGCTTCCGGAAGCTACGTCTACCATCTTGATGACCTTACGAAAATCAAAAAGGAGGAGGTAGAGGAAGCTTTTGAATATTACGGACTTGAAGCTTGGGTGGCTTCCAAACTTCAGGAGAATCCGGAGGTGGATCTGAGCAAGCGTCTGGCCTACGAGAAGCTGACATCCCAGTACCTGAACGTCATCGGGAAGTACTACAAGGATGACTATTACTACAAACGCTTCCAAAAGGCTTCCGGCGCCGTGGCAAGGCACAAGACCAAGACTCCGATCCTCCTGCTGGGACTCCTGGAGAAGGTCGTCTATGTCGTCTTTGGTCTCGCTCCGTGCCTCCTGCTGCTGTTCTACCTGATTCTGGGAGCGATCGACTACCCGACAATCGAGGCCGGAAAGTCGGAGCTTTGGTTCTGGGGAGGGAGCCTGCTGCTTCCTCTGGTCCTGAATCTTCACGTCTACCTGGATGACTTGGACAGGAGCCTGTTAAGGTCTCTGTTCAGGTGGATAGTCGGCACTGTCTTCCTTTATTTCCTCTCCAAATGGTTCCTCGGCAAGTTCATGGTCTACGTCACGATCTTGGTGGTCGCCGCCGCTGTGTTCTGGTACGCCAGACTGATCTTCAAGAGGATGAACGGGGCGCGTGAGCTCAGGAGGATGCACAGTCCGAACGAGGACCAGAAGATTCTGGAGCCCCTGCATTTCGCCTACAAGGAGAGAAGTGACGATTTCGTCTCATCCCTGTTCGGCAACGAGAAGTTCTACAGGTCAAAGTACCTGAGTGACCTCTGGGAGAAATTCAAGGATCTGGTGATGGCAGTCGTCACCTCATTCCTTCTTTTGTTTCCTGTGGCCACGATACCGAAGATCACGGACATGGATTCCCTGAAAGAGAACCATCCTAAGATCCATAACACAATCAACAAGATAACCGAGAAAGCCCATGAAAACGTGTCAGAAGTGCGGAAAGACGAACAGAAATGAGGCTTCGTACTGTAAATGGTGCGGGGAGAGGCTGACTGCTGCCGCCGATGCCTCGGCGGTCGGTAAGCCGGTGGCAGGTGGGTCACGCGGGACCGCGGATCCGGAGGCTGGAAAGGCGGGTTCCATGGCCGTTGGCATGCCGCACGGGATGATCGCGAAGGAGTGCGTGAGGGAGCCGCTGGAGAATTTCACGAAGCGCTGCGAGCAGACAGCCGAGTTCCGCAAACGGACAGGAAGCGACGCCCGCCCGGGACTCGACTGCATCATCACAGGGGAGACCGGGACGGGGAAGACCTATCTGGCTGGCCGACTGACTCAGATACTTTACGACAACCGCATTTCGGAAAGCCGTAAGCCAAAGACCGTGGACGCGGCGGACTGGGACGAGTTCAACTCCAGTCTGGACGAGAACCTGGCCGCTGTCAAGACCGGTGTGCTGGTGGTGACGAACTGCCAGAATCTTGTGGACACACAAGGCGGCCCTTCGGAGCTGGACAAGCTTTTCGCAAGGATGAAGGTCAATGTGAACATGCCGGTGGTGATTCTGTGCGGACTTGAGGACGGCTTCGGCACCTACATCAGCGCGGAAAGCAACGCATTGTCTCTCTTTGAGTTCCGCTTCCAGATCTCGTCATTCAAGGACAGCGATCTCAAGGCTCTGTGCGTGTCGTTGATCCGGGATAGGTTCAGAACGGCGGCCAGTCCTGAGGCAGAGAAGAGGCTGGGGCTGGTCTTCAAGAAGATGTTCCGTGACGGCAGGACCAAGGAGAACGGAATCCTTGCGGGCAAGGTCGCCGAGGAGAGCGCCTTCAACATGTTCAGCCGGGGTGGCTCCCAAATCGAGGAGGCCGACATTCCGGGAGAGCCGTTCGAGGAGCTCACCGAGGAGCAGATTATGGACAAGATCAACGCCTTCACAGGTCTGACGGAGGTCAAGCAGGAGATCCGCTCCATCATCGACAACATCAAGAGGCAGAAAAGGGACAACCCCGGCAAGCCTGTGCAGCTGAAAAGCCATTTCGTCTTCACCGGCAACCCAGGCACGGGAAAGACCACGATAGCAAGGCTGTTCGCCGACATCCTGGGCAGTCTTCAGGTGCTCCCGAGCGGCCATCTGGTCGAGGTGACACGCAAGGATCTTGTCTCGCAGTATGTCGGAGACACTGCCCTCAAGACCGAACAGGTCATCAACAAGGCAATGGGCGGAATCCTGTTCATCGATGAGGCCTACACCCTCAAGCAAGGAGACAACGACAAGGTTGGCCAGGAAGCCATCGACACCCTGCTGCCGTACCTTGAGAACAGGGCCGGCGATTTCGTCTGCATCATCGCCGGCTACACCAAGGAGATGACGATGTTCCTGCGCTCCAACTCCGGACTCGACTCCAGATTCAAGAAGAAGATCGAGTTCAAGGACTACAACGGCATGGAACTCACCGAGATATTCCTGAATATGGTGAAAAAGAAGGGGTTGTCCCTTACGGACGAGGCCTCAGGCAAGGTCGGAAAATATTTCGAGCGGATGTACCTGAGCCGCACCGACACCTTCGGCAATGCCCGCGAGGTGCGCAACACCTTCGACCGCTGCTTCGAGCGGCTCTGTACCAGAACGGCGGGTCTGAGTGATGATGAATATGCCAGCTCGGGCAAAGTCCTGACCTGGGAGGACATCGCCGGGCCGGACGGCACGAAGGAGATCTCGGTGGAAAGCGTGATGAAGGAGCTGGACTCTTTCGTCGGAATGGAGTCCGTCAAGAAAGCCCTGAGGGATCTTGCGGAGGAGATGCATTTCCAGCAGCGCCGGATGGAGTTCGGAGGCAAGGCCTCGATCCGTCCCGTGAACATCATCCTGACCGGAAACCCAGGCACGGGCAAGACCTCCGTGGCCAGAGTGCTCGGCAAGCTGTTCAAGGCTATGGGAATATGCTCCACAGACCGTGTCATCGAGAAGAGCCGCAAGGACATCGTAAGCACCTACGCCAACGAGTCGGACAAGAATATGGACAAGGCTGTGAACGAGGCTATGGGCGGGGTTCTGTTCATCGACGAGGCCTACGCTCTCGCACCGTTCGACGACACGGGCCACTGCTCTGATTCCGAGGGGATCAAGGCTCTGGAACGGCTTATGGTCCGGATGGAGAACGACCGGGGCAAGTTCGTGGTGGTCTGCGCCGGCTACAAGGACAAGATGCGGAACCTGATGAAGGCCAACGAAGGGTTCGCCAGCCGGTTCACGCACAGGATAAACATCGACGACTACACGCCGGAGGAACTGACGGAGATCTTCCGCCGGATGGCCGAAGGGCAGGGCTACTCCTTTGCAGGTGGCACTCTGGACAAAGCCCTCAAGGCGTTCCGGAAGCTCTCGGCGGAAAAGTCGGGGAAGGATTTCGGCAATGCCCGTGAGGCAAGGAATATGCTCGACAGCGTGCTGGGTAACATCGGCACAAGGGTCAACGCGCTTCCTGACAGCCAGGTCGGCAAGGAAACCTTCTTCACCATCCTTCCGGAGGACATTCCGTTCGAAGAGCCGAAAGTGGCTTCCGAGGAGGAGTGCCTCGCGGAACTGGATTCACTGATCGGATTGGAAAGCGTCAAGAACGAGATCCGTTCAATGCTCAACGAGATGAGGCAGAAGAAGATGGACAGCGAGCTTTCTGGCAGGGACTTCACCGCTATCGTTCCTGACCACTATCTGTTCCTCGGCAATCCGGGAACCGGCAAGACCACTGTCGCAAGGCTGATGGGAAGGATCCTGTACTCTCTCGGAGTGATCGCGAGACCGGATGTGATCGAGGTGTCGAGGGCGGACATGGTGGCTCCGTACCAAGGCCAGACCGCTCCGAAGACACGGGAGACGATCGACAGGGCGATGGGAGGGATCCTGTTCATCGACGAGGCATATTCATTGATCCAAGGCGACAACGACGAGTTCGGCAACGAGAGCGTGACCGAGCTGCTGAAACTGCTGGAGGACCGCAAGGGCAGGTTCGTGTGCATCGCCGCCGGCTACACGAGGGAGATGGGCCGGTTCCTGGATTCCAATTCCGGCCTCAAGTCCCGCTTCACCAAGACCATCACATTCGAGGACTACAATCCCGAGGAGCTGATGGACATATTCCGTCTTTATTGCCGCAAGGAAGGATATTCCATTGACACTGAGGCCGAAGGGATCCTTGAGGAAGGCTTCCGTGAAATGTACGACAACAGGGCGTTCGACTTCGGCAACGGTCGCGACGTGAGGAACCTGTTCGGCAAGGTCAAGTCAGCGGTGGCCGGCCGGGCATATTCAAGAATGAAGGAGCTCATCGCTGAGGGCGCTGACCGTCAGGCCGCCTACGAGGGTTCCATGCCAAAGACGATAACAAAGGAGGATCTGCTATGAAATGTCCGTTCTGTCAAGGTGTTATAGACGAAGACAGCCGCTATTGCGATTTGTGCGGGAAGCATCTGATGTTCTGCCCTGAGTGTAGGCAGCCCCGAAAGGGCGTGTCGTGTCCCCGTTGTGGCGAGGATCTGGTCAGCGCCGAGGAGTTTTTCGCTGCGGAATCAGCCGTACATCCTGGGCCATCCGACTCTCCGAAGCCGAGGGATCCGGAGGTACGGTCAAACACTCCTAAGCCTCTGGAGAAGATTGATTTGAACCAGATTTTTGATGCGTTGCTGACCTTAAGAGGGGAAGGGATGACACTTTACCTCAAGGAAGGGGAGTTCGGCAGGAGCGGGGGAATATTCCCGGAGCTAGGGAGTTGTAAATATGTCTCCGGTCGTCACGGGAAGCTGGCTTTAGAGGACGGCGAGTGGAAGATCTGTGATCTGGGTTCGACCAACGGCACGGCCATAGACGGGGTGAGATTGGAGAAAGACAAATGGTACACCCTGCGTAAGGGCCAGCAGCTTAAGATAGCCACTTTGAAATTTACGGTTGAATAGCCTATGAGACTGAAGATCAGCTGCGTTTCGGATGTCGGACGAGTCCGTGACAACAATGAGGACATGGCTTGCGCCGGGATGTACCTCATAAGGGATGGTTCCTTGAACATTGAAAAGGAAGTCTTTGGAAATGAGAGTTTCTGCCTGCTCGTCTCGGACGGGATGGGCGGCCATGAGAACGGTGAGTATGCCAGCCAGTTCACGCTGGAGACCCTGCGTGCATTCCTGCTTGACAAGTCTCAGGAGCATGGCGATCCTGCTCATGATCTGAAAGCGAGGATCGGGTTTGTCAGCCTCTGCCTCAACCGTAAAGCGCGGGAAGAGTGGCAGAGCAAGGCGATGGGATGTACGCTGACCGGACTTGTGTGGATGCAGGGGATGACACTGCTTGTGAACGTGGGTGACAGCCGGACGTACCGTCTGAGGGACGGAATGCTTCGGCAACTAACTCTGGACCAGACGCTTCTGGAAAGGGACATGGTGCCTCTTCCTGCCGGGAAAGCCCTCTACAACTGCATCGGTGCGGGCTGTGACACTGAGCCTCTAGTTCAGGACATCACCGGACGTGTGATGGAGTCGGACCGGATCCTGATCTGCTCTGACGGTCTTACGGACATGCTTGAGGACGAGGCTGTCGAGAGGATTCTGCAATCCGGTTCGCCGGAGGAGAGCTGCGCCGAGCTGGTGGACGCGGCCAAGAGGAACGGCGGAGCCGACAATGTCACGGTCATCGTGGCGGACGTGTTGTAGGAACGATATAGTAACCTTCAAATAATAACCTGCATCATCTTAAGGAATCTTTTCGGTCTATATCTCTTTTCTCATCAGTCATGTGCCACCGGCACACTCCTTCTTCGAAAATAGATCTATCCTCGAAAATCTTCTCTTAATCTGAGGCAACTTATTATTTTCATGTTACATAAAAGCTGTTATTGAATCAGAACTGCTTCTAAAACATAAACAAGAATATGGCAATCAGTTTAAAACCAAGAATGACAGAGTCCAACCTTTTCTGCTGTAGCAAATGGTGGGGCAACCCGGATCTTCCGCCCCAGGCGGAGTACCCGATGATGAAGATCACGGAGGAGGACGGAACGGAGAGTGAATATCCCCTAACGTTCATCTGCCAGATTGATTGCGAGGACATAGCGCCTTTCGACAAGGAGGGGCTTCTTCCCCATGAGGGAATGCTCTATTTCTTCGCGGCGATCGATGACTTCATCGGCTACGAGTCCCCGGAGCATTTCCCGCTCGGACGCTGGCCGAAAAAGGCCGTCAAGGTCAAGTACGCCAAACAGATCAACATGGAGACCTTCAATTCGTGCATCCTGGTGGACGATGAGGAGCAGGAGCTGGCCGAACCGGCGATGGCCATTGATTTCGCAGAGTGCGATGACGATGCCCACGGCTTCAAGCTTCTAGGCCGCCCGTTCTTCGAGGAGATCCGTGATGAGTTCCCGGATGCCGTCAACCTCCTTCAGCTGGATGAGGACGATGACCTCCAGATGCGCTTCTACGACAGCGGCATGTTCAACATCCTGATGAGCAGGCCCGACCTGGATTTCCAGAACTGGAGCCACGCCCTCGGCTACCTGCACTCGCTGTAGGCTCTTTTGAGTGCGGTGGGCTCCCTGGTTACGGTTTTTCTTTAGTTTATAAGCGTCTATAGCGTTATTTTTCCGCCCAAAAGTAACAGCTTTGCACGGGATCCCTTTTCTGACCGCGGCGAAAGCCGTTACCACTGCAATTCTGAGCTATATTGCCGGGAGGCCTGGAAAGAAGACGGTCCGACAATCTGCGAGACACTTTGCGGTCTGAAATTAATGACGTAACTTTACCATATTCAAAATAAATGAAGGCAATGATCAAAAGAATCCTCTCTGCGCTGGCTGTGGCGCTGGTTTCTGGTTTTGTGGCTTCGGCACAGGAATACAAAGGGCCGGAGCTGACTCCGGAATTTGTGTGCGATCTCGGACAGATTACACCGGAGAATGTCAAGGTTAAAGGTTCCACGCAGGGATTCGCGATCTGGGGAAAGTATGGATTCGTGCTCCACGACAAGGGACAATGTGTCATTATTGACATGAAAAAGAACAAGTTCGTTTCCTCTTTCAAGTTGGACGGAAACAAGTCGCACTGCAACAACGCATCCTTTGGAGTGGAAAAAGGATCGGAATTTCCGCTGCTTTACATCTCCGGATGCAAGGGAGATCACTGCTGCTACGTCACGGACATCACTTTGGATGGGAGCCGGGTCGTTCAGAAACTCTTTCACACAGGAGAGGGCTACACAGGGTCGTTCGACTGGTTCATCGACAGGAAGAACAAGATCATCTACACCTATGGGTCCAGCGGCGAGATGCGGAAACTGATAAAGAAATTCAGGCTTCCTGCTTTGAAGGACTCCGATGAGAACGGAGAGGTCCATCTTGCGCAGGACGATGTGCTGGATGAGTTCTATGTGCCTGGCATTAAAATATACCAGGGCAGTGTCATCAATGGGCATTACGCCTACCTCGGGGATGGTTATCCTCCACACGACAGATTACTGCACGTTGTGGACATGAACACAAAGACTTTGGTTAAAACAGTCAATCTGAACGATTTGCATCATGAGCCGGAAGGAGTGGCCATTAAAGGCAAATGGCTCTATATGGCATTGCACATCAGTAAACAGCCTCGAAACGGACAGATTTACAGGTTCAGGATCAAATAGAACACTAACCGACAAGCCCGGTGATGAAGATTACCGCGATTGTGATCGGAGCGACATACTTGATAAGGAAATAGACAACCGGGAAAATCTTGTTGTTCAATTTGATGGAACCACCGTTCGTGAGTTCGTCACGGACGGCTTTCTTGTCCATCTTCCATCCGACAAAGACAGAGAACAGGAAGGCTCCAAGCGTCATCAAGTAATCGGAGCACATCTTGTCACAGAAATTGAAAATGCTTTCTCCCAGAATCCTTACATCGGAGAGGGGGCCGAACGACAGCGAGCAGAGTATCCCGACCACAAAAGTGGCGAAGAACAGCGCAACAGTAGCCTTGTGCCTCGAAACACCCTTCTCCTCAACGAGATAGGCAACCCCGACTTCAAGAATGGAGATGGACGATGTAAGCGCGGCGACAAGAATGGTCAGGAAAAACAGAATTGCCGCCAGGCAACTCACAATCTGCCCGCCCGCACCCATCTTCGCGAATATGTAAGGAAGGGTCTCGAACACGAGCCCCGGTCCGGCGGACGGCGCGATTCCGGCTGCGAACACTGCCGGCATGATGGCAACCCCCGCAAGCATCGCAAACAGCAGGTCAGAGACAGCGGTACCCGCTCCGGAAGCGATAAGATTCTCTTTCTCACTGACGTAGGATGAATATGTCAGCATGGTTCCAACGCCCAGAGACAGCGAGAAGAAGCTCTGACCCAAGGCCGCGGAGAACGCCCCTGGAGTCAATTTGGAGAAATCCGGCTTGACAAGGTACCTGACTCCGTCTCCAGCTCCCGGGAGTGTTACCGAGTAGATGGCGATGGCCACTATCAGCACGAACAGGATGGGAATCGAAACATTGCTGAACTTCTCGATGCCCTTTTTGACTCCCAGAAAGACAATCAAAGCGGTCAGTGACAGGAATATGAACAAGCAGATTATCGGCCCCCAGACCGAAGATGCGAACTCGCCGAACATCCCGGTGACAGCCTCGGCCTTGTCCGGCGTGAAACTGAAAGTAGCGGATTTGACAAGATACTCAATGGCCCATCCTCCCACCACGCTGTAGTAGGAAAGGATAATCAGCGGGGTGATGACCGTAAGAAGCCCCAGCCACTTCCATCTGGAATGCGGAGCGAGGGCGTTCATCGCGCCGAATGTGCTGAGATGGGTCTTCCGGCCGATCACCGATTCCGAGAACAGGATCGGCAAGGAAAGGACGAACGAGCACACTATGTAGATGAGTATAAAGGCTGCGCCGCCATATTCACCTACCATATAGGGGAATCTCCAGATGTTGCCGAGTCCGATGGCGGAGCCGGCGAGGGCCATTATCACAGCAGCGCGGCTGCCGAAACTCTCTCTGTTTGACATATTCGTTAAGTCTGTTATTTGCTCCCGGCCTGTGGGGGAATGCCGGAATAGCATTTTATGATCAATCTCCTATCTGCCTAAAAGCGTCTTTAGTAGACTTTAAATTCGTAAGTATGACCGGTTTCCGGATCTGTAGCGTCCGGAGCGACCGAGTTCGCCTCCCAAATCTCCGGATCAATCACCGGGGAAGCTTGTCCGCCAAGGAATATGCCAGAGCAGATAGCTGTCCTTTCCTATCGCCCCGTTGTCCACTACCGCCGCTATTACACATTTTTCCATAAACCGAAACTGTAACCAGGCGTAAAGTTACAATTTTTTACCACATCCGCAAAACATAAAATGAACAAGTTGCGCAGCCGATCCATCTTATGCCAACCAGAACTAACTTTTAGTTTGTAACTTATGCGAGACGAAAGCCAGATCACTACAACTTTTGACGAGTATGGCTCAGGTGTCTTTCACGGCATTCTAACCTCACGCTGGATTCATGGTTTGCAAATAACGGTGGTTTCGACTCACTTGTTTTATCAGTTACGGTGCGTGTTAGCTTTGATTAGCAGTCTAATTTGACGGGAATTTTGAAATATTCAAGAATAATACTTATATTCATCGCTTGGAAATATGAATATGAGGGAGGTGGGTCTTCTGAATGTTCCATAACTGGTATATATGAAAAGGATGGACAGATTGGACAGCGTTGCGACTCTTTTTGTGGGGCGGTGGCGCGGCTTTGGCTTTAACCGCTCTGGGAGGAGGTCAAATGTTCAAAAGTTTGTGGCTGGTAACTTGGCGTTTATCAAAGTTATTAGCTATGTCGTGATGCCGAATTTGGAACCACGACCGAGTTGTCCTCGTTTATTTTCAATGCTTTAAGTGCCACAAAAACTACTATGTTATTTACTCACTCACTTACTTTACTACTATGATTATGATGCGTATGAGATCTCTAACATTGACCGCGCTGGCGGTTCTTATGGTCGGGGTTACGGCCTTTGGGGGTCGGGTGGAGGATGCTTTGCCTTCGGAAACCCTGACAACAGTGACTGGGAAGGCTGCCTCAGGGCGGCTGACCACGGACTTCACCGAACACCTTGACCTGAAGGTGGTCTCTAAGGGTGGAGCGGTGACGCGTAGGCATGAGACGGTCTTCTTCGATTCGGAGAAGGATGCTCTGACCAAGGAGCTTGAACAGAGCCCTAACTATGTCTCACTCAATGGAGTGTGGGACTTCCGCTACTACGGATCCGTGCAGGAGATGCTGGCGGCCTCACGGGCGGCCTCAAAGGCGGCTCAAGAGCCATCACAATCCACGGCCGCGCAAAACGCCCCTTCGACCATCAACGTTCCTGGAAACTGGGAGGTACAGGGCTTCGGGACGGCTATCTATGTCAACCATCCTTACGAGTTCTGCCCTCGGAACCCTCAGCCGCCGCGGCTGCCGGACATGATTCCTACGGGGGTATATTCAAGGACAATCACGCCGGAGTTCGGGGAAGGGGAGAATTGCTACCTGAATCTCTGCGGAGTGAAAGGCGGCGCGTATGTGTTTGTCAACGGGAAATTTGTCGGTTACAGCGAGGATTCCAAGGATTTGGTCCGCTACGACATAACCCCTTATGTGGAAAGCGGCATGGAGGCGGATCTGCGCATTGTCGTGACCAGATGGAACACAGGCAGCTACCTTGAGTGTCAGGACTTCTGGCGCATCAGCGGAATCGAGCGGGATGTCTATCTGTCAAGGGAGCCGGCCACGGTTCCGGAGGATTTTGACTGGAATGTGGTCTCGACGCTGTCCGAAGACCTCTGCACCGGAGATTTCAGGCTGGAAGTCAAATCCTCGAAACCGATCAATGTAAGTTGGATCCTTCTGGATGCCAATGGCAACGAGACCGCTAAAGGAGAATCAGAAACGGTAAAAGGCGTAAAACAGTGGCAATCAGCCATCAAGGATGTGAGAAGGTGGTCTGCCGAGACACCGGAGCTATACACCCTGCTGCTTTGCGTCGAGGGGAAACACGCCAAGGCTAATGTCGGTTTCCGCCGTCTGGAAATTGTCGGCGACCGCTTCCTCGTCAATGGCATGCCGGTCAAGTTCAAGGGAGTCAACATCCACGAACACAATCAGTTCACCGGTCATTACATCACCGAGGAAGACATGCTCACCGACCTCAGGCTGATGAAAAAACACAACATCAACGCCATCCGCACCAGCCACTATCCTTTGCCTCGGCTCTTCTACGAACTTTGCGACGAGTACGGATTCTATGTCTATGACGAGGCCAATATCGAGTCCCACGGGATGGGTTATAATCTTGAGAAAACCCTCGGCAACAATCCTGACTGGCTGCCTCAGCACAGGGACAGAATCCTCAACATGTACTACCGGACCCGCAACTACCCGTGCGTCACGATCCTCTCTCTGGGCAACGAGGCCGGCAACGGCTGCAACTTCTACGACACCTACCGGGAACTGAAGGCTCTGGAAAGTGGCGGCCAGAACAGACCGGTCTGCTACGAGAGGGCCGTCTTAGAATGGAACACGGACATGTTTGTGCCGCAATACCCTGACGCCGAGTGGTTTCACAAGATGGGAAAGAGCGGCTATCCGAAGCCGGTTGTGCCTTCGGAATATTCCCACGCGATGGGCAATTCCAACGGCTCGATCGACCGCCAGTGGAAGTACATTTATGAATATCCGAACCTCCAGGGCGGTTTCATCTGGGACTGGATCGATCAGGGACTCTACGAGACCGACAGCGACGGCAGAATGTACTGGACGTACGGCGGTGACTACGGGGAGCACTCTCCGAGCGACGGCAATTTCAACTGCAACGGAGTCATCGCGCCCGACCGGACACCTCACCCTGCGATGGCCGAGATAAAGCACGTCTATCAGGACGTGAAAGTCTTGCCGGAGGATGCCTCCAAAGGGCTTTTCAAGGTTCAGAACAGATTCTATTTCAAGAGTTTGAATGAATATGCCCTCAGATGGGCCGTGACTGCCGACGGCACCCAGATCGCTTCCGGCAACGTGGCTCTCTCCGCCGCTCCACAGTCCGAGGAGGAAGTCCGCGTGAGACTGCCGAAACTTCCGTCCGACAAGAAGTGTCTCATAACCTTCGAGACTATCACCAGTAAGGCTGCCGGGCTTCTGCCGGAGGGTAGCGTCATCGCCTACGATCAAAACAAACTATCTGATGCCAAGAGACTTGCGACACCTCGGCGGGCGAGGGGAGTAAAGGCCACCGAGACAGAGACGGCGATCGCCCTCGAATGCCGTGACGCATCGCTTGTCTTTGACAAGGCACTGGGATGTCTGAAGGAATATTCATTCAAAGGAAAGAATATGTTCAATGAGGATTTCGGCCTCAGACCGCTGTTCTGGAGGGCGCCGACCGACAATGACTACGGCAACGGGATGCCGTCCCGCTGTCAGGCGTTCAAGGTCTCCAGCCGGGAGTTCGATGTGAAGGCGGGTCTTGAAGGGGATACGGTAGTGGCTGAATATTCATTGGCAAGCGGAAACATATTCACAGTCCGCTACACCCTGCTTGAGGGGGGCATCCTTTCCGTCGAGTCGGATTTCAAGGGTGTCAAGTCCTCAAAGCCGGTCGATGTGCCGCGCATAGGGTTCCGGATGAGGCTTCCTGCCTCCGCCGATTCGTTCACCTATCTTGGCAGGGGGCCTGAGGAAAACTATGCCGACCGCTTCGGAGGGACGCTGATCGGGGAATATTCATCATCCGCCTCCAAGGAATATGTCCGCTATGTGCGTCCGCAGGAATGTGGGCATCACATTGATTGTGAATATCTTTCCATCGGAGGTCTGGCCATCCGCTCCGACCGCTTTGAGTTCAACGCTCTCAGGTGCGCGGTCGAGGATCTTGATTCCGAAGAGGCTGTCCAGCGTGACTATCAGTGGGAGAACAAAGGGCCTTTGACCGAGAACGATCCGGCCAAGGCGAAGAATCGTCTCCGCCGCCAGACCCACATCAATGACTATGTAGAGAGAGACTTCGTGGAGGTTTGCGTGGACTATGCCCAAAGCGGAGTCGGCGGCTACGACAGTTGGGCGGCAAGGCCGGACGGCGACAGATGCCTCTGGAGCGACCGTGACTATTCATTCCGCTTCGCGATAGTCCCCGCCAGGGCGATGGGCGTGCGGAAGTCGTTGGGATTTGATTTTTAGGAATATTCCCGAGATTAGTAATCCTTAAAGAATGCCAACTTGTTTTTTAATGTTTACTTTGGCGATTTATTCCGTGAATGAGCGTCAGTTTTTTCGGGATTTGTGATAACTTTGTAAGAGAATGATTTGTAAATAGTAATAAGCGATGAGATTCAGAAGTTTATTGGCCGCCATGTCACTTGCCCTGGCGGTATCATGCGCCACTTCCAAGGAGGAGGGGCCGATCAAGGTAGAGACACCTGCCCGTCCTGCGGGTCAGGAGAACGCGCTCGGGCTGACCGTGCCGGCGATGGACACCGTCCGTGTCGGTTTCGTCGGTGTCGGAATGCGCGGCTCAAGCGCCGTGGAGCGTTACACCTACATTCCGGGCGTGAAGATCAACGCCCTTTGTGATGTCGAGGCCGACAGGGTTGAGGCTGCACAGAAGACATTGGAGGACAGGGGCTTGCCTAAGGCTGCCGGTTATTCCGGATCCACTGAGGCCTACAAGGAACTCTGCGAGCGTGACGACATCGACCTTGTCTACATCTGCACTGACTGGAAGCATCACGTTCCGATCTCTCTCTATGCGATGGAGCATGGCAAGAATGTCGCGGTGGAGGTTCCGGCCGCGGCTTCTCTGGAGGACATCTGGGCTTTGATCAACATGTCCGAGAAGACCCGTAAGCATTGCATGATGCTTGAGAACTGCTGCTATGATTTTTATGAGATGGCCGTCCTTACGATGGCTCAGAAGGGCTTGCTCGGAGAGATTCTCCATGGAGAGGGTTCCTATCATCACAATCTGGATCCGTTCTGGGACTCCTATTGGAACAACTGGAGGCTTGATTTCAACAAGGAGGTCAAGGGGGATGTCTATCCTACCCACGGCCTTGGTCCGGTCTGCCAGGTGATGGACATCCATCGCGGCGACCGTTTCAAGACCCTTGTCGCGATGGAGACCAAGGCTGTGAACGGCCCTAAGCATGTGGAAGCCAGAACCGGAGAGAAATGTGAGGACTTTCAGAACGCCGATCTCACGATGACGATGATCACGACGGAGAAAGGCAAGACCATCCTCGTGGAACACGACGTTATGACGCCGCGCCCTTACAACCGCATGTACCAGATTGTGGGCAGCGAGGGCTATGCAGGGAAGTATCCGATCCAGCAGCTCTGTCTGAGGGACAACGCCTTGACCGAGGCTTCCACTGACTACCAGAACCTTGGCCGCGAGGTCACCTATTCGGGAGACAGGCTCAAGGCAATTCTTGAGGACAACCGCAATCCGATCCTTACTCCTGAGCTTGAGGCTCTTGCAAAGCAGGTCGGAGGCCACGGAGGTATGGACTTCATCATGGACTACCGTTTGGTCTACTGTCTGAGGAACGGCCTTCCGCTTGACATGGATGTCTATGACATGGCCGAATGGTGCTGTCTCACGGAACTGGGTAGAATCTCCATCGAGAACGGCAACGCTCCGGTCGAGGTTCCGGACTTCACCCGCGGAGCCTGGGACAAGATCCAAGGCTTCTCCTACGCATTCGCTGAGTAGAATTTTTCAAGAATCACAGGGTGACCGGTCGTCAATCTTCCGGCCACCCTTTTTAGATGCTGTTTTTGTAAAATCATAGAGTTATGGAACTTTCATTAAAAGGCAAGGTCGCGGTGGTCACAGGTGGCACGCGCGGCATAGGTTACGCGGTCGTGAAGAAATTCCTTGAGGCTGGCGCTTCCGTAGCCCTGTGCGGCTCGAAGCCCGCGACCGCCAACGCGGCGCTTGGAAAACTCCTTTTCGAGTTGCCTGAGGCCAAGATTTTGGCGATCGCCCCGGATCTCACAGATTCTTCCTCTGTAGAGCATGCGTTCAATGAGGTTTTAGCAAGGTTTGGAAGGTTTGACATCCTTGTCAACAACGCCGGTATCTCGCAGGCGCTTCCTCTCAATGACTACACCGATGAGGAAACGGACAGGATTCTGGACATAAACCTCAAGGCGGTGTTTGTCTGCAGCAGGGCTGCGGCGAGGTTGATGGAGGCGAGCGGCGGCGGTGTCATCCTCAACACCAGCTCTGTGGTGAGTCTTTACGGCCAGCCGTCCGGCTGTCTGTATCCGACCACCAAGTTCGCGGTCAACGGCCTGACGAAATCCCTTTCACGGGAGTTGGCTCCCCGTGGTATAAGGGTCAATGCCGTGGCTCCGGGCGTGACCCGCACCGACATGGTCGCGAACCTTCCGGAGGCCATGATAAAGCCTCTGGTGGCGCGCATTCCTATCGGCAGGGTAGGTGAGCCTGATGAGGTCGCCGACGCGTTCCTCTTCCTGGCCAGCGACATGGCCTCGTACATCACCGGCGCCGTCCTTCCGGTTGACGGCGGGGTCATAATCTGACCTTCCGGCGTGACGGGCATTATCTGAAGACTTCGTAGTCGGGCATTCCAAGGCCGGAGATGAAGTCTTTGAAATTCTTGTCGTCTTTCGGGCAGATCAGGAGGACGTCGCCTGTGTCAACCACGAGGTAGTCCTTCAGGCCTTTGATGGCGTAGAGTTTCTTTTTGTCGCCGCAGACCAGCATGCTGCCATCGTTGCCGTCGGCCAGGTACTTGTCCGTGAACACGATGTTGCCGTCCGCGGTCTTGTTGTCCATGTTGCTGTAGAGGGATTCCCAGCTGTCGATGTCTGACCATCCGAAGTCTCCGCAGTAGAGCCAGGCGCGGTCGGTCTTCTCCATCACACCGTAGTCAATCGAGACCTTCGGGCAGTCTGTATAGACCTTCTCAAGGAAAGTCTGCTCCTTGTCGCTTCCCAGCGCATCTTCCCAGCCTGTGAACAGGGTGGTGACATCGGGCATGTACTTTTCCATCTCTTCCCTGATTACGGAAGCTTTCCATGCGAATATTCCCGAGTTCCAGTAGAACTCTCCCGTCTTGCAGAACACTTCGGCGAGAGCCTTGTCGGGTTTCTCGGTGAAGGTCTTGACCTTGAGCGGGGTGTCGTCGCCGGCGGACTCCCTGCCTCCCGTGGCCTGAATGTAGCCGTAGCTCGTGTCGGGCTCCGTCGGGTGGATTCCGAGGGTCATGAGGGCGGAGTTGTTCTCGGCATAGTCCATCATCTTGAGCATCGCGCTCTTGAAACGCGCCTCATCCTTTATTATATGATCTGCCGGGGTGGCGATCACCGTCGCGTTCGGGTCACGTTTCAGGATGCAGTAGGTGGCGTAGGCGATGCATGGAGCCGTGTTGCGGGCATAGGGTTCCAGAAGCAGGTTCTCTTCGGGAAGCTCGGGGATCTGGGCCCGGACCAGGTAGGAGAATCTGGTCAGGGTGACCACGAGGATGTTCTTTGAGGGTACGATCCTTGAGAAACGTTCATAGGTGCTTCTGATAAAGGAATCTCCTGTTCCGGCTATGTCCAGAAACTGTTTAGGTCTGGACTCTCTGCTCACCGGCCAGAAATGGTTGGCAGTGCCGCCGGCCATGATGATGCAGTATCGGTTATTGTAACTCATATCTTGGTGCTTAGCAATATGTTCTTCAATCATACGGTCAAAGGTACATCGGATAATAGGCGTTCGGGAACCATTCCACAATCTCCCCGCCTCCGTCGAAAGTCACCGCCACCACATCGAAACTGACCTCAAGGTCTGCTGAAAGCCTCTTGTCCTTCGACGTGTGCAGGTACCTCAGCGCCGCATCCGCCACCTTTTTCTGCTTGGCTGCCGTCACGTTCTCCTCTGGGGAGACAGCGACCGGCGCCACACGGCTCTTTACCTCCACAAAATGCACACCATCCTTGTCCAAAGTGATGATGTCGATCTCAAGATGTCCCGAACGGTAGTTTCTTTCGACTATCGTATGCCCTTTACCGGACAGGAAACCACAGGCGACATCCTCGCCCCTCCGTCCCAGGCTCATCCGTGGGGTCATCCGTTTTTCAGAGTCTTTCATAGTTTGAAATCAAGAGTTTATCCTAATGTCACGATTGTCACTCCGGATCCTCCGAACTGTACCTGCTCGTCGTGTACGGAAGAGACACCGGGGATTGTCCGGAGGTATTTCTGCAACTCGTCGCGCAAGGCTCCGGTGCCTTTGCCGTGTATGATCCGCACAGAGCCGATGCTCAGCATGATAGCGTCGTCGATGTAGTGTGTCACGATGTCCAAAGCATCGGAGACCCTTTCCCCGCGGACATCCAGTTCCGGCGAGAATGCCAGTCTGCGCTCCCTCAGTCCGGAATCGTCCTGCGCCGCGCGAGGCTTGATGCTCTCCCGCACCGAGGCTTTATATTCATTGGAAGAGATTCTCTCCACCTTGTCGAGCGGCATTTTGCTGGTGATGTTGCCGATGGCCACGGTCACGGCCTTGTTGGACACCCTGATGATCTCCCCGACCATCCCGTTGTCCTTGACCCGGACTTTCTCGCCGACTTTCAGCGCTCCGCCACGGAACCTGTCCGCCGTCTCCGCCTGGGTGGCCTCCTGGGCGCCTCCCTTTTTGGCACCCCTACGTATCTTCCTGTCCTCCAGCTGCTTCAGCTTCTTCTCGATGTAGTCGTCGTGGTTCTTCTGTTCGTTCTCTTTCCTCATCTGGAGACCTGTGACAAAGTTCTGCAGCTCCTTTCTCGCGTCAGAGGTCCTCTCCTTGTCGGCCTGGGACTCCTTGATCGTGCGGATGGTGTTCTCGACAGTCCGGTTGGCACCTTTGACAATCTCCTGTGCCTCCTTCTTGGCCTGTTCAAGAATCTCCTTCTTGGTCTGCCTGATGCCTTCAAGCTCCTTCTGGTAGCGCTCTGTGATGTTCTCCAGAGTCTTGTCCGTGTTCTTTATCCTTTGCAGCTTCTCGTCCAGGGCCCGGCGGTTGCGCACGATCCTGCGCAGGTTTCTCTCCATTCCCACGAACTCCTCTCCGGCCCGGTTCTCGGCATCCTTCACGATGTTCTCGGGAAGTCCCATCTTGCGGGCCAGCTCGAATGCGAACGAGTTGCCCGGCATTCCGATGTCCAGCTTGAACAGCGGCTGGATCTTGGCCGCGTCGAACTGCATTGCGCCGTTGATGACACCAGTCTCGGCTCCCGAAGCGTAGAGCTTGAGGTTCGTGTAGTGCGTCGTGATGACTCCGTAGACCCCTCTGTGATCCATCTCGCTTAGTATCGCCTCGGCTATGGCTCCTCCGGCGGCGGGCTCCGTGCCGGAGCCGAACTCGTCAATTAATATCAAGGTCTTGTCGTCGGCCTTCGCAAGCATGGTTTTCATGTCGTCCAGGAAGGAACTGTAAGTGCTGAGGTCGTTCTCGATGTTCTGGTCGTCTCCGATGCTGACCATGATGCGGTCAAAGACAGGCATCTCGGATGTCTCGGATGTCGGAATCAGCATACCCCACTGGAACATGTACTGGAGTAGCCCCGTGGTCTTCAGACACACCGACTTGCCGCCGGCGTTAGGCCCGGAGATCAAAAGAATATGCTTGGCCGGGGTCAGGCGTATGGAGACCGGCACTATGGTCTTCTTCTCCTTGCACAAGGCCCTCTCCAGAAGCGGGTGGCGGGCCTTGCGCAGATTCATCTCGCCGTTGTCGGAGATGATTGGCATCCCGGCCTTGAAGTCAAGGGCGACCTGCGCCTTGGCCACCAGGAAGTCGATCTCACCGATGTACTTGGCAGAATTGACCAGATCCGGAACGTACGGCCTGACGAAGTCGCTGAAAGCCGCGAGGATGCGTTGTATCTCCTGAGCCTCCTCGGAGTGCAGGGTCACGATCTCGTTCTCAATCTCAATGATCTCGGCAGGTTCGATGAACGATGTCTTTCCGGTGGCCGATGTGTCGTAGACGAATCCCTGGATTTTTTTCTTGCTGGAACTGTTGACGGGAATCAGCAGCTTGCCGTCCCTGACCGAAAGTCCGGCGTCCGCGTCCGCGATCCCGTCGGCCTGGGCCTGCTTGAGGATGGCGTTCGCCCTTTTGGAGATCGCACCCTCCTTGGACTTGATGCTTTTCCTGATCTCCAGCAGTTTGTCGGAAGCGGTGTCCTTCACGTCCCCGAATTTGTCGAGGATGGTGTCGATCCGTCTCTGGACCTCCGGGAAACTCATGACCGGGGCGCTCATCCTCTTAAGGTACGGATAGACTCCGTCTTTGATGGACATGAAGAAATTTGTCAGCTTGCGCACGGTCTCCACCATTGTGCGCAGCTTGCCCAGCGAAAGGACATCTATCGTGTAGCCGGAGTTCTCAAGAGGCCTGAGGAAGTCGAGGCAGTCGATGTAGCCGTTGGTCGGGAAGCCTTCCTCGAACATGACGATCAATCTCATCTCGTCGGTCAGGGCAAGCCTCTTGCCGATGACCTTCGCGTCGTTGCTGAATGTCTCCCCGGCCACCCTGGAGACAGCATATTCAGTGGAACATCTGTCGGCCACAAAGGTTCTGACCCTGTCAAATCCCAACTTGCCCTCCAGCCTGGTGTCAATCTCTGTTCCGTGTCCCTGCATATTAATTACTGTTTTTCTTCCTGTGCCGCCGGTTTTCCCTCAGAAGTGTCCTCGCCGGCGCTGAGAAGGAGTTTGAGTTCGTTGATGTTGTTGATTTTGTTGATGTTGCCGCCACGCACGAAGGAGATCCCTCCCGTTTCCTCGGAGACCACGATCACGTCGGCGTCGGTCTCTTCCGTGATTCCTATCGCCGCCTTGTGCCTCATTCCGTAGTGTGCCGGGATGTCGGTGCGTCCGGTGATCGGAAGGGTGCACCGCGCGGCCACGATACGGTCGTCACTGATGATCATCGCCCCGTCGTGAAGAGGGGAGTTCTTAAAGAATATGTTCATTATCAGCCTCCTGGTGACTTTCGCGTCCACGATGTCACCGGTCTCGACAATGAACTCCAGCGAATCCTTCCTGGGGAAAACGATCAAGGCTCCGGTCTTGTCGGCTGACATCGCCCTGCAGGCCTCCGCGATCTCGTTGACGGTGCCTCCGCCCATCTTCTTCTCCTTGATGCCCATCAGCCTGTTGAATATGTCACGGCTCTTGCCGGCCATCCCGTAGCGGGAGCCAAGCTTCATCAGGAAATGCCGGACCTCCGGCTGGAAGATCACGATGAGCGCGATCACTCCCACGTCGATGAACGTCCCGAGCAGGGCGCTCATCAACTTCATGTTGAATGCCGCCACGACCACTCTCAAGACGAACAGCAGGATGACGGCAACAAAGATATTCATAGCGGCAGACCCTCTTATCCATCTGAAAACCAGATAGATGAATATGGCTACCATCAGTATGTCCAGAATGTCCGCAAACGAAAGGTTGAGGAATCCGAATATGTTTAGAAGCATCTTAGTTCTTTTTCGTAGTGCAAAGATAACGATTTCTCTGATTATTAGAGAGTAGGAGTGTTGAAAACTTTGTTAATTGGAAAAAAATACCTACCTTTGCAGTCCGCAAAATAGTGCGGATTAACGTAAAATATTTATTTACAATTAATTAATTAAACCAATGCCTGGATTAATTGGAAAGAAAATCGGAATGACTTCCGTTTTCGGTGCTGATGGAAAAAATATTCCATGCACCGTCATCGAGGCTGGTCCGTGTGTTGTCACGCAACTGCGTACAGTTGAAAAAGACGGCTATGCCGCTGTACAGCTTGCCTATGACGAAATCAAGGAGATACACGCCAGCGCGCCTCTTATGGGCCATTTCAAGAAGGCAGGGACCACCCCTAAGCGCAAGCTCATTGAGTTTGAGGCTGATTTCGAGGGTGATCTCAAGCTTGGAGACACCGTCACCGTCGCTGACATCGTTAAAGATGATGTGAAGTACGTTGATGTTGTCGGTACTTCTAAAGGTCGTGGCTTCCAGGGTGTTGTTCACCGTTATCACTTCGCCGGTGTCGGCGGTGCGACCCACGGTCAGCACAACAGACTGCGTAAGCCGGGTTCTCTCGGTGCATCATCATGGCCTTCACGCGTGTTCCCGGGAATGCGCATGGGTGGACACATGGGCAACGAAAGAGTCAAGGTGTTCAACCTTGAGATTGTTAAGGTTATTCCTGAGAACAATCTTCTCGTCATTAAGGGTTCCGTTCCGGGAGCCAAGGGTTCTTATCTTGCATTAGAGTTTTAGTTATGGAATTACCAGTATTGAAAATTGACGGATCAGAATCCGGAAAGAAGGTTGTTCTTGACGAGAAGGTATTCGGTGTTGAACCGAACGATCATGCAATCTATCTTGATGTAGTCCAGTACCTCGCCAACCAGCGTCAGGGTACTGCCAAGACGAAGGATCGTAGCGAGAACGCTCATTCCACCAAGAAGCTCGGTCGCCAGAAGGGCGGCGGTGGCGCGCGCCACGGTAGCTTGAAGTCCAACATCTTCGTTGGTGGTGGCCGTGTTTTCGGACCGAAGCCTCGTCTTTACAGATTCAAGCTTAACAAGAAGCTCAAGTCTCTCGCGCGCTGCTCGGCTCTCACCTACAAGGCGCAGGAGAACGCTATCATTTTCGTTGAGCCATTTGCAATGGAAGCTCCGAAGACAAAGGAACTCATGCACATCCTTGAGGCTCTCAAGGCTGGACAGAGAAAGGTTCTCGTCGTACTTCCGGAGAAATCAGACAACATTTTCCTTTCATCACGTAACCTCCCTGAGGTAAAGGTTATCACTGTTGACGAAATCAACACCTACACCATCGCGAACGCCAATTCTATGGTTCTCATTGACGGTGTGCAGGATATCCTCTCAGCCAGGGTTAACCGTTAAAAGCGCAAAGAGATGGGAATTTTAATCAAGCCAATAGTAACTGAGAAGCTTACCGGTCTGACTGAGAAGTTGAACCGCTACGGCTTCATTGTTGACAGGAAAGCCAACAAACTTCAGATAAAGGCCGCTGTCGAGCAGTTCTACAACGTGACTGTAGCTGATGTCAACACCGTGAACTATCACGGAAAGAGAAAGTCCCGCTACAGCAAGTCAGGTATGCTTCGCGGCCGCATGAATCACTTCAAGAAGGCGTATGTTACCCTTGCAGGTGATGACAAGATCGATTTCTACAGTAACATTTAAGGAGGGACAAGGCAATGGCAATCAGAAAATTCAAGCCGACGACTCCTGGAACCAGGAACAAGGCAATCAGTGCATTCGACGAAATCACTGCCAAGAGGCCGTACAAGCCTCTGTTGGAACCTCTTAAGAGCACAGGTGGTAGAAACAACACCGGTCAGATGACCGTACGTTACCGTGGTGGCGGACACAAGAGGATGTATCGTATCATCGACTTCCTCCGCACCAAGGACAACATCAAGGCCACAGTCAAGACCGTTGAGTACGATCCAAACCGCAGCGCCCGCATCGCTCTCGTAGAGTACGAGGATGGCGTTAAGAAGTACATCATCGCTCCTGCCGGAATCAAGGTAGGACAGATCATAGAGTCCGGATCAGGAGTCGCTCCTGAGCTCGGCAACTGTCTCCCTCTCGCGGAGATCCCTGTAGGTACGCTCGTCCACAACATCGAGCTTCGTCCTGGTCAGGGCGCCGCGATGGCACGTTCCGCCGGTACATTCGCACAGCTGGCCGCCCGTGAGGGCAACTTCGCCATCCTTCGTCTGCCTTCGGGCGAGACCAGAATGGTGCTCGTGACCTGCCGCGCGACCGTTGGAACCGTTTCTAACGCAGATCATAATCTTGAGTCTTTCGGAAAGGCCGGACGCAACCGCTGGTTCGGACGCAGGCCTCACAACCGTGGAGTTGTCATGAACCCTGTTGATCACCCTATGGGTGGTGGTGAAGGTCGTGCTTCCGGAGGTCACCCGCGTTCTCGCAAGGGACTTCCTGCAAAGGGTTACAAGACACGTAATCCTAAGGCTACTTCCAACAAGTTCATCATCGAAAGAAGAAAGAAGAAGTAATTAAACGGAATTAAACTTTAAGATTATGAGTCGTTCATTAAGAAAAGGTCCATACATCCAGGAGGCCCTGGAAAAGAGAATTCTTGCTATGAATGATGGTAGCAAGAAGAAGGAGGTCGTAAAGACCTGGTCCCGCGCCAGCATGATCTCCCCTGACTTCGTAGGCCACACTGTCGCAGTTCATAATGGAAACAAGTTCATTCCTGTTTACATCACTGAGAACATGGTAGGCCATAAGCTCGGCGAATTTGCGCCGACAAGAACTTTCAAAGGCCATTCGGGCAACAATAAGTAGTAATCATCAAAGGAGAATTCATTATGGGAGCTCGTAAAAGATTAATGGCTGAGAAGTTCAAAGAAGCCAAAAAGAATACTGCAATAGCAAAGTTGAATGATGTCCCTACATCCCCTCGCAAGATGCGTCTTGTCGCTGACACTGTGAGAGGTGTGGAGGTGAACCGTGCGATTGACCTTCTTCATTTTTCGAAGAGGCAGCCGTCTGTCCGCCTTGAGAAGCTTCTCCGCAGCGCCATCGCCAACTGGGAAGCCAAGAATCCGGATCAGACCAAAGAGCTGGACAACGGCAACGTTTATGTCAAGACGATCATGGTCGGCGAAGGCCGCACGCTGAAGAGAATCCGTCCTTGCCCTCAGGGCCGCGCCGGAAGAATCCGCAAGCGTTCCAACCACGTCACCATCATTCTCGATGTCAAGAAACCAACAACAGTAGAGGAGAACAAGTAATATGGGACAGAAGACAAATCCTATTTCTAACAGAATCGGTATCACCCGTGGTTGGGACTCTAACTGGTGTGGTGGTAACTATGCTGAGAAGATCGCTGAGGATTATGAGATCCGCAAGTATCTGACCAACCGTCTTGCCAAGGCCAGCATCTCCAAGATTGTCATCGAAAGAACCCTTAAGTTCATCACCGTGACCATTCACGCCGCAAGGCCTGGATTCATCATCGGTAAGGGCGGGGCTGAGGTTGACAAGCTTAAGGAAGAGCTTAAGAAGGTCACCAAGAAGGACGTTCAGATCAACATCTTCGAGGTAAAGAGGCCTGAGGTTGACGCGCACATCGTCGCTGACAGCATCGCTCGTCAGATCGAGGGACGTGTTTCCTACAGAAGGGCCATCAAGATGGCTATCGCATCAACCATGAGGGTTGGCGCCGAAGGCATCAAGGTTCAGATCAGCGGACGTGTAGGCGGAGCTGAAATGGCCAGAAGCGAAATGTTCAAGGAAGGCCGTACACCTCTGCACACTTTCCGTGCGGACATCGACTACGCTCTTGCCGTGGCAAGCACAAAGGTCGGTGCCCTCGGAATCAAGGTGTGGATTTGCAACGGCGAGCGTTACGGCAAGCAGGATCTCACACCTAACACCGCTTCCGCAGCCAACGCACAGGGCGGATCACGTCCTTCACGCGGAGACCGTGGCGAGCGTAGAGGCGGAGACCGTGGCGACCGTCGCGGAGGCCGTGGTGGCCGTGGCCGCCGTGGCAACGACCGTCAGGCCGAGTAGGAATATTCCGATAATAAAATAGACAAGGAGGTGACGGGAAAGAAATTTCGCGTCACCTTTATTAATTAAGTAATCATTAAAAAATAACTTGAACAATTTGTATATCTTTATGGTCTATATTTCTTTTCTCATCAGTCATGTGCCACCGGCACACTCCTTCTTCCAAAAGAAATCTATCCTCATAAATCTGACACAAAATTTAGTTCAACTTATTTTTTAACGCTTACTAATGACACCAATGCTACACAATAATATGCTTAAACACATCAGCGGTTTTCTTTTGGCCATTGCGGTCGTCCCTTTCTCTTTGGCCTTGTCATCATGTGGATGCGGTACATCATCCCGACAATCCGGAGCCGGAACCCAAGGTTCAGAGGAGAAGGCTTATTATCCTAAGGCCGCGGGCTCTTTCAGGATAATGTCCTACAATGTGGGTAATTTCTCGAAATACCTTCCTTTTAATGATAACATCGACATGATAGCCTCAATGATAAAGGAATCCGAGGCTGATGTTGTCGCGCTTAATGAGATTGACAGCCTTACACAAAGGCTTCCCTACGATGAGCTCTCTCTCCTTACCAAGGCACTGGGAGGATGGCAATGGCACTTTGGACGTGCGATGCCTTATCAGGGTGGCGCTTACGGCGAGGGTTGTATCGTGCCAGGCAAGGTGAAGATTCTTAAGAGATACACTGTCGCTCTTCCTCAGGATGAGGGAGCCGAGCCAAGGGCCATTGCAGTCATTGAGACGGATAAATATGTTATTGGCGCATCTCATCTGGATCATGTGTCTCCTGTTGCCCGGTTGGCTCAGGCGAAGGTTGTAAATGCTTGGGCACAAGAAAATTACTTTAAATGTAAAAAGCCGGTCTTTTACTGTGGAGACATGAATGCTTCGCCGGAGTCCGAGGTTATCGAGACTCTGAGGAAATCATGGGATCTGCTTTCCGAGACAGGAAACACGTTCTCCTCAAGAGATCCTCGCGTGTGCATAGACTACATTTTCCACTACAAGATGTCCGCTCCTGTAAAGAAAGTCTCATCCCATACTATGACTGAGTTCCACAAGGGGGATGTGACGCAGGCTTCGGACCATCTTCCTGTGTTCGTGGATGTCCGACTGTAAGTGTCAGTCTCACCGGGAGAAGATACAGGCTACTCTATTTTGCAAAAATGAAATCATTGATGGTATTTTTGCAAAAAATGAGTGGCCTTTAATATTATACGGCTTGAAAAAAATGTATATTTGCGTTAACGGAAACAATTTAATCACAATAGCACTATGGGTGAATCCAGAAGAAGCTTTTTGAAGAAATCGGCGGCGGGACTGGCGTTGTTCACGATCCTGCCACGTAATGTGTTCGGCGCCATGGGCGGCGACAAGAAGTACGTCGCTCCGAGCGATCAGCTCACGCGCGGAATAATCGGAGTGGGCGGAATCGGAATGAGTGGCCTTCACTTCGTAAGTGACGAGCGCTGCCGGCTGGTCTCGGTCTGTGATGTGGACAGGAACCACCTTGACAACGCCCTTAAGAAGGGTGTGGAGAAGTTCGGCACAAAACTTCAGGCCTACACGGACTGGAGGGATCTCGTTCATGATGCCAACGTGGACATCGTACACATCGCGACCCCTTCACACTGGCACGGAATCATGGCCGTCGAGGCCTGCCGCGCCGGTAAGGACATATTCTGCGAGAAGCCGATGACAAGGACAATCGGCGAGGGGCAGAAAGTTGTGGAGGCGGTCAACAAGTACGGCCGTATCTTCCGTCTGGACACCTGGTTCCGTTTCAAGGACACGTTCTACGGCCTTGGAACAACGGTGGAGCCGCTTAAGAAACTCGTGCAGAGCGGGCTTTTGGGCTGGCCATTGACCGTGAGGATCTCCGGAGCCACGGGCTTTACCTGGAAATTCTTCTGGACAGGAAAGGAAAATCTTGTGCCTCAGCCTGTTCCGTCTGAACTTGACTACGACATGTGGCTCGGGCCGGCTCCTTACAAGCCTTACAATCCGCATCGTGTCCACCAGACTTTCCGCGGCTACTGGGACTACGAGTCCGGCGGTCTGGGAGACATGGGACAGCACTACATCGACCCTGTGCAGTACATTCTTGGCAAGGACGACACCTTCCCGGTGAAGGTAGAGGTGGATGCGCCGCAGCAGCATCCGGACGCGGTGGGAATATGGCGGAGCGTCACTTACACCTACGCCGACGGCTGCAAGATCATTCTTGAGGGCGAAGGCTTCGAGAGCAAGGGCAAGGTGCCTTACATCGAAGGCCCTAACGGAAAGGTCTACAAAGGATTCGAGTGCACGATTCCTAACGTGATGGATGTCATCAACTCGCTTCCTGATCCGGAGCCTCGCAACACGGACTTCCTTGACTGCGTGAAGACACGTCAGAAATTCGCCCTCGCCGAGGACAACGGCCACCACAGCTGCACGATCGTCAACATGGGAGCCTGTGCCCTGCGTCTCGGCAGAACCCTTAACTTCGATCCGGACAAGCAGCTGTTTATTGATGACGATGCCGCCAACCAACTTATCAACCAGCCGATGCGCGCCCCTTGGGGTTCAATGATCCTTTAATTTGTTTCTGAATATGAAGAAGTTTATAACATCCATACTATTCCTTGCGGCCGCTCTGACTTTGAGCGCCCAGGACGCAAGACAGAGAACCGTCGAAACAGTTGTGGCTGATGTGCTCGCGGCCATGCCGGCGAACAACTCCACGGACTTCGACACCCAGATGGCGGATTTCGCGGCAGCCGCTCCCGCATCCGTGGTGGAGACGGCCAGGATGATGAAGCCCGCCGGCGAAGGCGTGAGGAACAATCTTTATGAATATGCCCTCACGGGTCTCGCAAGCTACGCTTCGGCCAACCCTATGTGCGTTGACAAGGTCCGCGAAGGCTTCGCCCAGGCCATTAAGGCTACTGGCGACAGCGACAACAAGGCTTTCCTGCTGAACCTGTTCCGTCAGATCGCGAAACCTGCCGACGCTCAGCTGTTCAATGAATATGTCGGTGATTCCGCCCTGGCCTCCATAGCCCTCGGCGCTCTCGTGGATATTCCTGGGACAGAATCTTTGATTCTTGACCTCGTGAAGGAAGGCACCGCCGACAGAAGGTTGCTCGCCGCTGCCGCCGCGAGGAAGGGCATTACCGCCGCCGAGCCTTACATTCAGAAATGGATCATCCCGGCTGAGCTGAACTCCACATCGCACGACAACGCCTTCTTCTCCGCCCTTGCGGCGATAGGCTCGGAGTCGTCCTTGAATATTCTTAAAGACAATTCGATTCCTGACTATGCCGCTCTGGCTGTGAGACTTGCCGATGGGCAAAACAGCAAGGCTGTCGCCAAGGCCGCCAAGACTCTGATGGCTTCCGAGGTATCGGCCTACAGGTCCGCCGGCGCTCTCGCCCAGATGAAGAACAATCCGGCGAAGGCTCTGAAGGTTGTCGCCGCCGCTCTCAAGAGCGATGACATCAAGTTCAGAAACTCTGTGATGGACAACGCCACTTCGATTCTTGGCGCTGGAAATCTGGTTCCTTTGTTCACGAAGAACTTTGCCAAAATGCCGGCCGCTGTCAAGGTTGATCTTCTCAACTGGTTCGGCAACAACAAGATCTCTTCTGTCACGGACTTTGTGCTTGGCTCGTTCGCTGACGGTGGAGAAGTCGCAGCCGCTGCCATCGCGGCCGCCGGAAAGATCGGGGGTGACAAGGCTGCCAAGGCTCTTGTGGGACAGCTCGGAGGAAACAATTCCGCCGCTGCGTTGACCGCATTGAAATCATTCAAGGGGGACTATCAGGCCGAGCTTATGGCCGCTCTTGACGGAGCTAAGGACTCCAAGGCTATATGTGATATTCTCGGCCTTGTGATGGCCAGAAGGGTCGCTGCCGCGGCTCCGAAGGTATATTCATTGATTGATTCCAAGGATGCCGAGGTCGCTTCCTTCGCCAAGCTGGCTCTTGCGGACATTGTTGGAGTTCAGGATGTTGACAGGGTCGGCACCTTGCTGGACAATGCTTCCGCAGCTGATCTTGCCGCCTGCCAGAAGGCGCTGGTCGCCGCCGTGCACACTCTTGCTCCTGCCGAGCGTTACGCAAAGGTGAGCGCATTGATGAAGAAGTCCAGAAACGTCGCTGCATTCTACCCGGTACTTGCCGCCACAGGTACCGATGAGGCTGTCGCTGACCTTGCCACCGCCTATGGTTCGGGTGACAAGGCCGCTTTCGCCCCGTTGCTTGCCATCAATAATTTCAAGGCTGCTCCTGTTCTGCTTAAGGCCGCCGCTTCGGACGCTAGTCTGGCTGACAAGGCAGTGAGCCGGTACTCATCCCTTGTCTCCCAATACGAGACCGACATTGACAAGAAACGTATGGATTTCGCCAGCGCCCTTGAGCTTGCTCAGGCTCCTGCCGTAAGGAAGTCCGTGCTTGGCTATTTGGCCGCAGTGCCTACGATGAAGGCCTTCCTTCTTGCAGGCAAGTACTTGGATGACAGTGACAAGGGTGTCAGACACGCTGCCGCGGAGTGCGTCAGGACAATCGCTTCAAAGACCAAGGAGGAGATCAACTACGCTGACCTCAAGTCCAACCTTGACAAGGCTGTCGTGATCTTCAAGGCCGCCGGTGGTGCGGATGACGGCTACGCTGTCGATGCGATCAACAAGATTCTCGGCGAGGCCGAGCCTTCACCGATCTCTCAACTGACCGATGAGGAGAAGAGACAGGGATTCGAGATGCTGTTCGACGGCACGAATCTGGACAAGTGGCAGGGCGACCTTGAGGGGTACACTCCTGTCAACGGAACAATCTATGTGTCGGCCAACTACGGCAGCACAGGAAATCTCTACACCAAGAAGGAATACCGTAACTTCGTCTATCGTTTCGAGTTCTGCTTCCTGCGCGAGGGTGTGAACAATGGTGTGGGTGTGAGGACTCCTATGGGTGTTGACGCTGCCTATGACGGAATGTGTGAGGTGCAGATCCTTGATCATGACGCTCCGATGTACGCCAAACTTCGTGAGTATCAGGTTCACGGATCGGTTTACGGTGTGATCCCGGCGAAGAGAATCGTCCACAAGCCTCTTGGTGAGTGGAGCACCGAGGAGATTCGTGTCGAGGGCGACAGAATCAAGGTGACCGTCAACGGTGAGGTGATTGTGGACGGCAACATCCGCAGGGCCTGCAAGGGTCACAATGTGGCTCCTGACGGCGGCAAGAAGAATCCGTACACCGTTGACCACAAGAACCATCCGGGAATGTTCAACAAGAAAGGCTACATTTCATTCTGCGGTCACGGTGAGGGTCTGAAGATCCGCAACGTCCGCATCCTCGATCTCGGCGACAAATAATAGCTGGGAAGAAGGTAGTCGCTTCGCCGGTGTCTCGGTCGCTGAGTTCCTCTGGTTGTTTAGACCTATTGGTTCTGAGACCATTGAGTTTCCGGGCTTGTCGAAGCGAAGGAACATTGAAGGTTCAATGGCATAGAAAGAGCGGGAAGCCTATAACCTGAATTTTGCACGTAACCAAAATTCAGAACAGAGGCTTTCCGCTCTTTTCGGTCTAGCTATCTTTTCTCATCAGTCATGTGCCACCGGTACACTCCTTCTTCAAAAAGACATCTATCCTCATAAATCTGACACAAAATTTAGTTCAACTTATTTTTTAACGCTTACTTAGGTAACCTTCAAAAAATAACCTGCATCATCTTAAGGAATCTTTTCGGTCTAGCTATTTTTTCTCATCAGTCATGTGCCACCGGCACACTCCTTCTTCGAAAATAGATCTATCCTCGAAAATATTCTCTTAATCTGAGGCAACTTAATTTTTTCATGTTACTAAGAAGCTGTTTTGAATTGTTTGAAATGTTCTTTGAGGTGAAGAATCTTCATTTTCTTCCCGCTTCTTCAGTCAGATAGCACCGCTATCTTCCTTGGAAGAAGCGGTCGAAACTGAAGTTTTTCACTCTCAACCCAGCGCCCGAACCGAGGGCAATCGAACTTGTTCGGATTGCCGAGGTGAGCAGCAGGGAAAGAGCTTGCTCTTAACCTTCAAACAAACAAACAATTCAAAACAGCTTCTAAGAATTGCCGAAAAAAGGTTTTTGAAAATGCATAGACTGCAATTCTGTCGGGCAAAACCGCCGAAAGGGCTTGTTTTGACGACGGAATTGCAGAGGAATTATATGTGTGGGGCTTTGCTGGGCCTTCCGGAGTGCAAATCTATAGCAAACAAATCAAAAATAGCCTCTAAACGGCTGGCATAAGAGAATCGTCCGCCGCGAAACAGATTCGCGAAATCCGGGAACAGTAAAGTTTCTTTACGAAATGCGGTTAACAACAGCACCAAGGTTAGGTCCAACAGGCGGCCAATGATGATACCCGGCAGGCCAGCGGGGGACTCCCGTGGGCGGAGGGCGCTTCCTGCGCACGATGGCCAGCGGGGGATTCCCGTGAGCGGCAAGGTACTTCCTGCGCACGAGGCGAGCCAGCGGGGGACTCCCGTGAGCGGAGAGGCGCTTCCTGCGCACGAGGCAGGCCAGCGGGGACTCCCGTGAGCGGAAAGGCGCTTCCTGCGCACAAGGCAGGCCAGCGTGGGACTCCCGTGAGCGGAAAGGCGCTTCCTGCGCACAAGGCAGGCCAGCGTGGGACTCCCGTGAGCGGAGAGGCGCTTCCTGCGCACGAGGCTGGCCAGCGGGGGACTCCCGTGAGCGGAAAGGTGCTTCCTGCGCACGAGGCTATCTCTGAAGGGGGGCTTGGTCGCTCTGCTTTCTAAGCGCGGGTGCGATGAATGACCGAAGATAGTTCTTGATAATATTTTCCTTTGGAAATTTGTTTTATTGGAAATTAATTCCGTACTTTGGGAAAGTTTTCGTTGGAAACTATTGTATAAATGCTTGTTAATTATTTAAAACACTGATTATTATGAATGCAATTACGTTAAAGGCGCTCTTTTGCATCAGCGGGGTGGCTGTCGGTGGGCTTCTTCTGTTCTCTTCTTTTGAGACTAAGGCTACAGAAAGGTGGGGAATAGGAAGTGCTTTGGTTGCCGAGTCTGTCGAAGTGGCTCTGACTCGGGTTGCTGAGCTGGGAATTGAGAAGATGGATCTGGAAAATTCTGGAGTTAAAACGCTGAAAGGGAATGAATTGACGACTGAGATGCCGAATGCCGAAAGGTTGGCGGCTGAGCAGAAAGCAGAGCTGTCGGGTGCAGGAAGACCGGCGGAAGAGCTGGGTGTTGAGATGACGGGTGCTGTAAGGCCAGATGAGGAGACGGCGGCGAAGGAAAAGCCGACGACAAAGGTGGTGCACATCACCAAGGCTGATTTCCTTAAGAAGGTCTACGACTTCGAAAAGAACCCCGATGAGTGGAAATATCTCGGATCTCAGCCGGCTATTGTCGATTTCTATGCGGACTGGTGCGGGCCGTGCAGGCAGCTGTCGCCTGTGCTGGACGAACTGGCCAAGGAATATTCAGGGAAACTCACCATCTACAAGGTCAATGTGGACAATGAGAGGGGACTGGCTACATTTTTCGGCATAAGATCGATTCCGACGCTTCTGTTCATTCCGATGAAGGGTAAGCCGCAGAGGTCTCTCGGGGCTTTGTCTAAGACGGAGCTCAAGGGAATCATCAAGGATGTTCTTAAAGTTGAGCTGTAGTTGGTAGGTCGTGGAGAATAAGAAGAACACAATCTGCCGCCTTCGCGAGATCCATAGGGCGATCTCCGGGCTGGACGCTGAGTTTCAGAGGAAATTCGGGCTGAACCTGAACGAGGCGATGCTTCTCTGCTTCCTTGCGGGGCAGGGAAGCGCTTCGGCATCGGAACTATCAGATGAGTTGGGGCTTACACATTCGAATATGTCCAAGGTTCTTGCCTCGGCGGAAAAAACATCCCTCATCAGCCGGAAACTTAACCCGGCTGACAAGCGGGGGATGATCTTCTCGCTTACAGACGAGGGCCGCATCCGGCTCGCCTCCATCCACTGTGAGGAATTGGTGATCCCGGACTTACTCAAAGGAATCCTCGGTTAGGCTCAGAGCCTTCCGCACTTCCTTGCGGTCCTTTCAGAACAAGACCTCTAAAGATCCGCTGTGTGCTAATCTGAAGAATTCCCTCACTTCCCTGACCGTCTGAAGTCCTTGTGGAACAAGACCTCTAAAGATCCGCTGTGTGGGTAAGATTGCCGTCAGTGTCGTAGATCCTGACGGCGATTTTTTGGGCGTTCACGGTGATCTCCATCCTCTGCCACTGGCCGTTGGTGATCACAGGGAAGGATGCGTCGGTTGATCCAACTTCGCGGAAAGAGTACTTGTGCACGTGGCCGCTCAGCATCAGATCGACACCCGCACCGTTGAGGATAGGCAGGAACTTCTCCGACATATTCAGATTGCCGTGCCATGCGTCCTTGATCTGAGGGGGAATATGGTTGAAGACGATCCTTCTTTCGGCGTTCTTCCACTCATCACTCTCCACCACGCCCTTGAGCCATTTGGCCTCCTCGTTCAGATAAGGTTCCGAGCAGAGCCGTCCTTGGTTCTCGATGTCGCTGTCCACCTTGTCCTCGCCGCCGTCCAGCACCAGAAACAGGAACTTGCCATATTTGAAGGTGTAGTAGGGGCCGTGCTCCGGGAAGTCGAAATATTCAGAGATCCGCAGCGCGTCCCTGCCTCTGAACTCGTGGTTGCCGCGGGCCATGAAGAGAGGAGTCTGGTCGGCGAACAGGTCGCTGGCCGGCTTGAGGTAGTGCCGGACGATCTTCTCGCTGTAGGCCAGGTCGGAGGTCATGTCTCCGTTGAACAGAACGAAGTCGAACTCCTTGTTCTTCTCCTTGTCCGCGAACAGTCTGCGCAGTAGCGAGTCCTGGGCGTGCACGTCGTTGACAACGGCGAACCTGACCTCGCTGTAATCCTCTTTGAGAGTGGTGGCCTTAGGCAGGTCAACCTTGTAGGCCGGCGCTCCGGAGCCTTTCCCGTAGACCGGATTGTAGTTGTTGTGGTAGTCCTGCACCGCCGTCATCATCACCCTGTAGCGGTAGCTCGTGCCGGGCTTAAGCCCGCCAACCGTCACCTTGTGGATCTTGCCGATAGGCTTCAGCCCGTGGCCGCGCATGTCGTAGTACTTCGGCCTGTCCTTGTAGTAGAAATTCTCCTCGTTGTCCGGAGCGATCTCCACCCACCCCACGGCATCTACATCCGTCATCCACATCACCGTGAAGCTGTCCGTGGTAACATTCTGAAGGTAAGGCCCGCACACGATCCTGGCAATGGCCGGCCCGTTCTGCGCCTCCGCCAAAAACGGCAGCACCGCCAGAACCGCAATCAAAAGGTACTTTCTCATATTCTTGAATATCACTGTTTATCGTCTGTTCGTCAGAGGCCCGGCCAAAGAAACCCGCCAAACCGTCCGTCCGTTTCGTTGAACACAAATTTAATCCGTTTTGCGGAAAGCGCAAAATCTAAAAGCCCCTTGTGACTCTGCGGGCGTGAAACCGGTAGAATCTCGCCTTCGGAGTGGCGAGTGTGACTCCGCGGGCGAGAATCGCCGCAAGTTCCGCTCTCAAGGTGGCGGGTGTGACTCTGCGGGCGTGAATCGCCGCAAGTTTCGCTCTCAAGGTGGCGGGTGTGACTCCGCGGGCGAGAATCGCCGCAAGTTCCGCTCTCAAGGTGGCGGGTGCGACTCCGCGGGCGTGAATCGCCGCAAGTTCCGCTCTCAAGGTGGCGGGTGTGACTCCGCGGGCGTGAATCGCCGCAAGTTCCGCCCTCAAGGTGGCGAGTGCGACTCCGCGGGCGTGGGATCGGGTTATTTCTCTCCGGTGTACATGCGGCAGATGCCGAGGGTGAAGGCTTTGTGGGTTACGGCGCGGAAGCCGGCCTTGCGCATCGTGGCCAAGAACGCCATTTTGCCGGGGAAGGCGGCCACAGAGGTGGGGAGGTAGGCGTAGGCGGCTTTGTCACCGGAGACTTTGCCGCCGATCTTCGGGAGGATGTGCAGGAAATAGAGGTCGTAGAACCAGCGGATTATCTTGTTCTCTGGGCGGGACAGCTCCAGGATCACGAGACGACCTCCGGGTTTCAGGACGCGGAGCATCTCCCTTAGTCCTTTCTCTCTATTCTCGAAGTTTCTGATGCCGAAGGCTATGGTGACCCGGTCGAAGGTGTTGTCCGGGAAGCGTAGCGCCTCGCCGTCGCCTTCTTCTATGCTGATCATGTCGGCCAGACCGGCTTTGCCGACCTTCTCACGCATCACGGCCAGCATACCCTCCGACAGATCCACGCCGGTGACGTGACTTCCAGTCGCCGAGCTTGTGGTTCGACTAGGCTCACCAACCACTGAAGCGCCGGTCACTTTGACAGGCTCTGTGACCGCGTGAGTTGGCCGTTGAGCCTGTCGAAACGCCGCTTCCTCGGAATCAAGTCGTTTCGACAAGCTCAACGGCCCGCTCAGCGCTTTGGCGATGGCGATGGAGAAATCGCCCGTTCCGCAGGCCAGATCCAGGACGCGGACCGGAGCCGGAGCATCCACGATCCGCTTCAGCGCACGCCTCCTCCAGATTTTGTCCACGTCCAGCGAAAGGATGTGATTCAGAGAGTCATAGTCGCCAGCGATGCTGTCGAACATATTCTTAACCTTTGACTTTGTCGGCATATTCCTAGAAAATTAGAAATCCCGCTCCGGCGAGGATGGAGAGGATGAAAGTTGACATCACTAGCAGCGGCAGCATCGGATCGAGCGCCTTCTCGGTGCGGGTCCACACTCCGCGAAGGTGAACCATGTGTAGCGGTGCCACGGCGAGGAACAGAAAGTGTCCCGGATCTGGTTTGTAGAGCAGGCAGAATGTGACCATCAGTACCCAGCCCATCGCGATCAGGACGGTCTGGTAGATCCTCGCACCCCTCAGACCGAGCCTGATGGCCACCGTCACACGGTTGACCGCATCCGTCTTCATGTCCCTTGTGTTGTTGACATTCAGCACCCCGACGCTGAAAAGCCCGATGGCCGCCGCCGGCAGCAACATCAGAATTGGCGGCAATTCCCGCGCGGCCACATAGTAGCCGCCAAGCACCGACACAAGGCCGAAGAATATGAACACGAACACGTCGCCCAGCCCTCTGTACCCATAAGGATTCTTGCCCAAAGTGTACTTCATCGCACCCACGATAGCCGCCGCGCCAAGCACTTCCAGACAGATTGACTCAGTTTTGAATATGCTCCTGAAGGAAACACTTATCATCGCCAGACCGGAGACGATGCAAAGGACGATGAATATTCCGATGAGCTTTTTGATGTCTCCTACGGTCATATCTCCGCTGCCGAGGGCGTACTGGGGGCCTTGACGGTCGGCAGAGTCGGTGCCGTTCAAGGTGTCGCCGAGCTCATTGGACAGATTTGAGAGGATCTGCAGACATACCGTTGTCAGGAAGATCAGCGCGGCTGTCCACGGACTGACATCTGCCTTGTCCGCTGCGAGCGTCACTCCGAGGATCACTCCGGACAAGGACAGCGGAAGTGTCCTCAGTCTCATTGATTTTATGCTGGCTTTCAGCGTCATATTCAATAATTATTTGATTCTGTATAACAAAGGTACTCATATTCTCGAAAATATTCATAACTTTACATTTATTGCGGAAAAGCGGCTCGCTTTTGCGGTGCCACTCCGAGGCAGGAAAGGTTGAACATTAATATTCATGAATATGAGACGTAAATCATTCATTCTGGCAGCCGTGGCTGCTTTTGCCGCTGTCGCGTGCGGCCCTAAGGTTTCTGACAAGACCGCCATCGAAGGTGCTTTCGAGGGCAATGCTCCTGAAGAGGTAAGCATCAAGATTTCCGATCTTGGAATTGACACCACCCTCACTGTGACGGACGGGAAGTTCGCCGTTGTGCTTCCTGCATCCAAGACCGTGCTCGCCACGCTGACCGGGGAAGGAGTAAGAGCCAGATTCATTTCTGACGGTACTCCGTTGACGGTCACTGTCAAGGAAGACGGTACTTGCGAGATCGCTTCCAAGACTCCGTCTGTCTCTGTACAGGAGAGGTACAAAGCCTACGCTGACGCGATGGCTCAGTTCGAGAAGGATGCCAGAGCCAGACTTGAGGAACTTGGCGACGAGGCCGAGGATTCCGTCAAGGAACAGGTTTATAATGACTATGAGGCTGCCGTAAAGGAATGCAATGACAAGGCTTTCGATGCCAATAAGGACAACATCATTGGAGCTATGGTGCTCAGTACCCTTCAGTACGACCTTACTCCGGCTCAGGTGGACTCGATGCTTAACCTGCTCGATCCATCCCTTTCCGAGATTCCTGTGGTGTCAAAGATGAAGAAAGCTATCGATGCAAAAAAGGCAACCGCCGAGGGGGCGATGTTCACCGACTTCGACATCGACGGCGTTAAGCTTTCCGACTATGTAGGTAAGGGCAAGTACGTCCTCGTTGACTTCTGGGCATCTTGGTGCGGCCCTTGCAAGAGGGAGATCCCTAACATCAAGAAGGTCTATGACAAGTACGTCGGTGACGATTTCGATGTGCTCAGCGTCGCTGTCTGGGACCAGCCTCAGGCATCCGTGGACACCGCCAAGGCTTATGGCGTGAACTGGAACGAGATCATCAACGCGCAGGCTGTTCCTACAGATCTCTACGGCATCCAGGGCATTCCTCACATCATCCTTTTCGGACCTGACGGAACCATCGTCAAGAGGGATCTCCGCGGTGAAGGCATTGAGGAGGAGGTCGCCAAGTACGTGACCGCCAAGAAGTAATATTCAAACGCTTTGAGCGGGAAAAATCTTACAGTCAGGGAGAAAATCGCCCTGTTTCCACATTCCCCGGGGGTCTATCGTTACTACGATGCCTCGGGGAAGGTGATTTATGTGGGCAAGGCCAAGGATCTGCACAAGAGGGTGGCTCAGTACTTTGTGCCGCCGGAGAGGCTGAACGTGAAGACTCGGATCCTGGTCTCGAAGATCGCCGACGCGCAGTTCTCCGTGGTGGATTCCGAGGCGGACGCATTGCTGCTGGAGAACAACCTCATCAAGCAGTACAAGCCTCACTACAACATCCTGCTGAAGGATTCCAAGACCTACCCGTGGATCGTCATCACCAACGACGAGTTTCCGAAGATCTATTTGACCAGGCGTGTGGACAGGAAGAACGGCACCTATTTCGGGCCGTACAGCTCGGTCTCGCACGCAAACTACCTGCTGGAGTTTTTCCGGAAGAACTACCCACTGCGCTCCTGCAACCTGAAAATCACCGGCGACGCGATCCTCCGGGGCAAATTCCGCCCGTGCCTGGACTTCCACATCGGCCGCTGCAAAGGCTGCTGTGTGGGCGCGATCAGCAAGGAGGAATATTCATCCTACGTCACCGAGATCACCCGTCTGCTGAAAGGCGGCGTGAATGAGATAATCCGTGAATATGAGGCCGAGATGAAGCGTGCGGCCGCGGAGCTCCGTTTCGAGGAGGCGCAGGTCTGTAAAAACAGGATAGAGTCCTTGAAGAAGCACTATTCACATTCGATAATATCCTCTGTCGCAGATACTTCCTGTGATGTGTTCTCGCTGGTATTCGATGGCCAGGAGGCTTTCGGAAACTTCCTGCGTGTTCGTGGCGGATCTGTCATCCAGTCGTTGAACCTGGGCTTCAAGATGAACATCGAGGAGGAGCAGGCATCTGTACTCAGCACGTTCATCGCCGAGATCGAATCCAAGTTCGGTGCATTGGCGAAAGAGGTCATCGTGCCGTTCAAGCCGGATGTGGAGATAGACGGCATCGACTTCCGCATCCCGGCGCGCGGCGACAAACTTTCCCTTCTCGAACTGAGCGTCAAGAATGCCAAGGAATATCTTTTCAACTCCATCAAGCAGAGGGAGCACACCGATCCTGACGAATATCGCAGGATGGTTCTTGAGGACTTGCGCAAGGCCTTGGGAATGAAGGATCTTCCGACCCACATCGAGTGCTTCGACAACTCCAACATCCAGGGAACCAATCCGGTGGCTTCCTGTGTGGTTTTCCGTGACGGAGTGCCGTCCAAGAAGGATTACCGTAAGTTCAAGATCAAGACGGTCATCGGGGCCAATGACTTCGCTTCGATGAAGGAGGTCGTCAACCGCCGTTACTCCCGGATGCTCGTGGAGGCTCCGGACGACCTGCCGCAGCTGGTGGTGATTGATGGCGGAGAAGGCCAGCTGGAGTTTGCCCGCCAGGCTCTCGCCGAATTGGGCTTGATGGACAGACTGATGGTCATCGGCCTTGCCAAGCGTATGGAACTTGTGATCAGGGTGAACGATCCTTATCCTCTGTTTCTGGACCGTAACTCGCAGGCTCTTAAAGTCTTGATGCACATTCGTGATGAGGCTCACCGCTTCGGCATCACATTCCACCGCAGCCTCAGGAGCAAAGCCCAGATCCATAGTGCTTTAAGGGATATCAAAGGTGTCGGTGAGCAGACCGAGAAACGCCTTCTTATGCACTACGGCTCAGTCGCCCGCATCGCCGCCGCCCCCCTCGAAGACCTCTCCAAACTCGTTTCCCCGGCCCTCGCCGCCGAGATTCTCAAGGCACTTGACCAGTCTTGACCCAATACATTGAACCGTCTGCGACACACGCGTGATCTTCGCGCGTGATTCGCCCCCTTCTTGCGCACCACCTTGCTCCTTGTGAACACCTCGTGAGCCAGATCAGCCTTTTTGCTCACAACAAGGCCTTTATGGGGACCTTCGTGAGCGGAAGAACCTGATCTGTGCACGGACAACTGCTTTTGCCAGCTCCTTGTGAACACCTCGTGAGCCAGATCAGCCTTTTTGCTCACAACAAGGCCTTTATGGGGACCTTCGTGAGCGGAAGAGCCTGATCTGTGCACGGAACACTTTTCTACTTCTCGGCGCGAATTTTCCGTGCTACTTTTCGCTACAAAATTTTTTTCTTTTTATGGAATAAATGCGTTATTGGCTTCCATATTTTTCGGAATAAATGTATATTTGCCAGTGTGGAATTATGGAATAAATGTGTGTAACATGCTTAAGCGTAAGATTTCCAAACAAATAGAAAACCAGCTAAAGTCTGGTGGCGATAAGATGCTTGTTGTCGATGGTGCAAGACAAATCGGGAAGTCTTTCATTATCCGTGAGATCGGAAGCCGGTTGTTCCCGAACTTCATTGAGATTAATATGGAGAAAGACAAGCAGGGTGACAGGCTGTTTGCGGAAGCCAAGACAACAGAGAATTTCTATCTTGCATTGAGTGTTGTCGCAGGGGACAGAATGTCCGACAAGAAATCAACGCTCGTGTTCATCGATGAGATCCAGGCCTATGACCACCTGCTTACCTTGGTTAAGTTTCTTATGGAAGATGGGCGCTTTACCTACATAGCGAGCGGATCTCTGCTCGGGGTCACATTGAAGAAGACACAATCCATCCCGATAGGAAGCATAACTCCTTTGCATATGTATCCACTTGATTTCGAGGAATTTCTTTGGGCCAACGGTGTAGGGCGACTCGTTATGGAAGACTTGCGTCGGTGCTTTGAAGAGAGGGTCTCGCCCAACGAATCCATACACAGGAAAATGTTGGACTTGTTCAGGAAGTATCTTCTTGTGGGCGGTCTTCCTGATGCTGTGAATACTTATGTGAAGGAGCATAACATCGTTAAAGTTCGCAATGTGCACAAGGAAATTCTGGAACTCTATGGTCTTGACGCTTCAAAATACGAAAAGGAGTCTTCACGTAAGCTTAAGATTCTACGTATATATGAAATGATTCCGTCAAACCTTGAAAACAAGAAGAAGCGTGTCAAGGTCAAGGACATCGAAGGAAAAAAAGGTAAACGAACCAGTGACTATCAGGACGAGTTTGACTATCTTGTGTCTTCCGGGGTCGCATTGGAGGTGGATGCCATAAGCCAGCCTGCTTATCCGCTCAGACAGAATGCGGGGAAGAATCTTCTCAAATTGTATCTTAATGACTGTGGCTTGTTTACGGGAATATTATATGGCAACGACATCAGGCCGGTTCTTGAAGACATCCGCTCTGTCAATCTTGGCTCGGTTTACGAGACTGTTGTCGCCCAAGAACTGAAGGCGCACGGATTCGGCCTGTACTATTATGATAACAAGAAAAACGGTGAGGTGGACTATCTGATTGATGATGTGAGGAATATGTCATCAATACCGCTTGAGGTAAAATCAGGAAAAGACTACGCGACACACAGTGCTCTTGACAGATTTGTGGCCAACAGAGATTATGCGATCCGGCAGGCGTGTGTGTTGTCCAACGAGTCAAGGGTTTTTGAAAAAGATGGCATCACATATTTCCCGATATATTTTGTGATGTTCTTCAACCATGATCTTGACATGTCTGAGAGAGATTATATATTCTAAGATCATATTGCGACTGGTGGAATTGGCATATTGAGAATTTTTGTGTAAGTTTGATAGATTGTTGGACATCGTTTGAATATTCAAAGATTAAGATTGATTGTAATGAAGAAAATTCTTGTGGTGGTGGCGGCGTTTTGTGCCGCGGGATTCGGAGCTTGGGCTCAGGATGATGAGAATTCGGGGCTGGAGTGCACCAGCATTGTGGTCGGGAGGCTGGCCAGCACGGACGGGTCGGTGATGACCTCGCACACTTGCGACGGCACTTCGCACACTTGGGTGAATATCGTTCCAGCGAAGGATCACAAGCCGGGTTCCGTGACTCCGATCCGCAAGAACTGGCGCAAGACCAAGTTCGTGACCGACACCGCAGGGATCAAGATAGTGGGAGAGATTCCGCAGGTCGCGCATACATATTCCTACGTCAACACCGGCTACCCTTCGCTGAACGAGAAGCAGGTGGGCATCGGCGAGACGACCTTCACCGGGCCGGACACCCTCATCAACCACGACGCGCCGCTGGTCATCGAGGAACTCTGCCGTCTGGCGATGGAAAGGAGCGCCACCGCCCGTGAGGCCGTCAAAGTGATGGGCTCTTTGGCAGAGGAATATGGCTACGGGGATGGTGGTGAATGTCTTACGGTCTCCGATCCGAAGGAGGTCTGGTAATTTGAGATCGTGGGAGTCGGCAAGCATAGGATCGGCGCGGCCTGGGCTGCGCAGAGGATTCCGGACGAGCACGTCGGGATTTCCGCCAATATCCCAAGAATCGGAAAGATTGACCGTTCTGATACAGAGAACTTTATGGCTTCCGATAACCTTGAGCAGGTGGCTATCGACAACGGCCTTTGGGATGGTAAGGGCGATTTCGTTTTTTGGAAGGTGATCGTCTGCTCATACGCACAGGGCAGGAACTACCGTGAGAGGGAGTTCAGGGTGTTCGATCTGCTGGCACCGTCGCTCGGTCTGAAGTATGGAATGGATGATTTTCCGTTTTCCGTAAAGCCGGACTCCTTGGTCGATGTCAGGAAGGTAATGGCGTTGCTGAGAGATACTTACGAGGGTACGGAATGGGATATGTGCAAGAACTGGACGATTGATGTGCCTGAGAAGAATGGTGTTCCGGCGCACAAGGAGATGAGTCCTCTGGCCAATCCTTGGCTGACCACTCCGATGCGCAACACGCTGAACAGCATCGCTCCGGGCGTGATCGATTTCAAGAGGACGCTGGCGGTGGCCTGGTGTTCATATTCAACGGTCATCCAGAGTCGTTCGTGGTTGCCGGACGGCATCGGCGGAGTCTGCTGGTACGCTGTGGACAACCCGGCGCAGAGCCCTCGCATTCCGATCTTCTGCGGAAGCACGAAACTCCCTGCTGCCTTTGAAAAGTGCGGGCAGAAGGAATATTACCCGAACAGCGTGCTGTGGGAGTTCCGCCGCGCCAACAAGCTGGCCACCCTTTCGTGGCAGAAGACCAAGAAGGAGTTCACCGACAATGTGTTGGAGATGGAGGCGATGACCTTCGAAGGACTGCCGAAGCTTGAGGCTGAATATTCAAAGGCCACCCCTCGCAAGAGGGCGAGGCTGCTGAACGCCTACACCGCCGCCATCCACGACAAGTGCGCCGCCCGCTGGAAGGAGCTTGAGGCGAAGTACTGGTCTATGTTCGGAAGAGGGTTTTAAAATGAATATTTTCAAATACTTGAATATGCTGGCCGCAGCCTTGGCGCTTTCCGCCGGCATCGCCTACGCCCAGGATGATTGCGGCTGCGACTCCGGCTGCGTGGAGGATTCCAAACCGAAATATGTCGCCCTGTCTTTCGATGACGGCCCGAGCCTGAAATGCACCCCGTTGATGCTGGACGTGCTGGAGGAGAACGGTGTGAAGGCCTCGTTCTTCCTGATCGGCCAGAACATCACCGAGGAGACCGCCTCTATCATCCGCCGGATGGTACGGATGGGATGTGATGTGGAGAACCACACCTATTCCCACCCTAATCTCACGCAGATTCCTGACTCTCTGATTCTTGCGGAGGTCGCCAAGACCGATTCCCTGATCGAGGCCTACGCCGGTGCGAAGCCTGTGTACCTCCGTCCTCCCTTCACGGCACACAACGCCCACGTCGCCGAGGTGGTCGGCGGGAAGATATTCATAGCCGGCCTGAGCTGTCAGGATTGGAGGGCCGACATGCCGGTCGAGGATCGTGTGACCAAGACCCTCGCCCGCGTCGAGGATGGCCGCATCCTCCTCTTCCACGACACGAACGAGCGCACCGTAGAGGCCATGAAGACCCTGATCCCCGCCCTCAAGGCCCGAGGCTACGAGATCGTCACCATCCCCGAACTCTTCCGCCTCTCCGGCCACACCCCCGCCTTCAACTCCCCGAAGATGTACGGCCGGGCGTATTAGAAATCAGTGGCGGATAATGTCCTGATAATCAGCGGACAGAACATTGTCGTGGTCTGAATACTTGAACCACGAGGATGCCCTTTCGTTTCACTGTCAGTTAGTTAAGTAAGCGTTAAAAAATAAGTTGGTAAAGATTTGGCGGTATTTTCGAGGATAGATGTCTTTTAGAAGAAGGAGTGTGCCGGTGGCACATGACTGATGAGAAAAGACATATAGACCGAAAAGACAATCAAAGATTACCAAGTTATTTTTAAAGGATTACTAAGTGCACGGTCGCCACTAGGCTTGCAAAGTCGGATTCGGGATGACGAGATCTTCTTCCGGGATGTTGTCTTGCTTTAGGAACATCACGTAATAGACGGGGAGGTAGGTGATGCCATGCTCCTTGTGGACGTTTTGTTCGTTGCTTAGGACTATGGCGTTCTTGATGTGGTAGTCGGGGGTGTCAAGGAAGGCGTCCAGGGCGCTGTGAACCTTGTAATCCTTGCCTGATTTGACCTCGATGGGCAGGACTGTGAGATTGTCGTAGTCATCAATCAGAAAATCAACCTCTCCACGCTGTTTGTTGTCGTAGTAGTGCAGGGTGAATCCGTGGGCGTGGAGCTCCTGTGCCACTACAGACTCATAGACTGAGCCGAGATTGACGCTGCGTTCGTCTCCAAGCACCGCATTGATGTTTGTCCTGTAAAGAAGGTCAGTAAGAATGCCTACATCGCTGAGGTATAGTTTGATAAGATTCTTGCTCTCGGACTCCTTCAGCGGGAACTTCGGATTGCTGATGGCTTGGACCGAGAGAGCAACACCGGAGTTGACCAGATAGTCAAACTCATCGGAGTAGTCGCTGAACTGCTTGTGACCGGCGGTATGCTCGATGTTCTTCACGATGACACGCTTCTTCTTGTTTTCCATGTTGGACGGAATCATGTCATAGATCTTGCGGATGACAAGTTTCCTCTCCTCGTCGTATTGCGACGCATCCAACTTGTACAAGGAGTGTATGTCCCGTTGGATCTTACGGACTTGGGCGATGTTACGGCTCTTGATGAACTTGTTTATGGCGTCGGGCATTCCTCCCACCAAAAGATAGATCTTGAACTGCCGGAGCATATAGTTGTGCAGGGAATCGTTCAACGGCTTTCTGTCGTGGAAATATTCCCGCATCCCGTCAATAGTGTCCTGACTGCATCCCATCGCTAGAAGAAACTCCTCGAAATCAAGCGGATACATCTGCTCGATGGCTATGCTGCCGATAGGGACGGAAGGAGTCTGCGCCAATGCCACACCTAATTCCGAGCCGCTGGCGATGTACCTGTACCTGCCGTCCTCGTTCAGGAATTTGAGCATCGTCATCAGATGCGGATAGCTTTGAATCTCGTCAAGAAAGACAATCGTGTCGTCCCGATTGCCTAATCTGTTCCCGGCGATCGCACCCAATTGTAGGAAAAACTCCTCTACACTGCGGACAGACGCGAATATTCCGGAGCCTTCCTTGTCCGCTTTCAGGTTTATCTCCACATAATTCTTGAAAAGTTTGTTGCCGACGTGCCTTATCAGGTACGATTTGCCAATCTGCCTGGCGCCATTGACGAGCATTATCTTACGAGGTTCGTTCCGGAGAAAGTCTTCCAGATGGGCTGCGAATTTTCTATATAGCATGGCTTCTTTTTTATATTTTTGCGAATTTACAATAAATCAATTGAATAACAAATAATATCGGGAATTATTCCGAGTTTTGGATGGTTAAAATCGGGACTTTTTCCGACTATTTACTCTTATTTTCGGGAATAATTCTGAGTTTTATGTGGGTGAAATCGGGACTTTTTCCAGATGTTGAAAACTTTTCGGAGGGGGCGGCTTTGTGGGGATAGGGTTTTTCGGTATCTTTGTATTGTCGCAATTCGCTTGGGTTCGGGTGCTGGCCGCTTCGTTCCCGAACGGTTTGCGGATATATGAAAATTTGACTTGTCACCATGGCTTTTGTACACCTTCACGTCCACACGCAATATTCGATTCTTGACGGATTCTCCTCCATCTCGACCTTGTTCGACAGGGCCGAGGAGATGGGGATGCCGGCCCTGGCCATCACGGATCACGGCAACATGTACGGTGTCAAGGAGTTCTTCAAGTTCGCAGGCAAGCATGTGGACAAGGCTACCGGGCATTTCAAGGTCAAGCCGATCATCGGGTGCGAGGTCTATGTGACACGCCACTACGACCCTAAGATCAAGGACAGCGAGCACAAATCCTATTATCACCTCATCCTGCTGGCCAAGAACTTCGACGGCTACAAAAACCTGATGAAGATCGTGTCGCAGGGTCACATCGAAGGTCTCTATTACGGCAAGCCGAGGGTCTCCCACGAGATCATCGAGAAGTACCACGAGAATCTGATCTGCTGCTCCGCCTGCCTTGCCGGCGAGATCCCCAAGAACATCGTCGCCGGAAAGATGGACGAGGCGAGAAAGGCGATAGAGTGGCACAAGAGGGTCTTCGGAGACGACTACTACCTTGAGGTGATGCTCCACAAGACCGAGGTTCCTGGACTCTCGCGGGATGTTTACGAGGAGCAGAAGATCAGCAATGAAGGAATATTCAGGCTCGCCTCCGAGACGGGAGTCAAGGTTGTGGCCACGAATGACGTCCACTTTGTGAACAAGGAGGACGGCCCGGCGCACGACCATCTTATCTGTCTGAACACCGGTAAGAAGATCAACGAGGAGCCGCGCCTGCACTACACCCAGCAGGAGTACCTGAAGAGCGAGGAGGAGATGGCGGCATTGTTCCCAGACCATCCGGAAGTGCTGGAAAACACTCTGGAGATAGCTTCCAAAGTTGAGGAATATCAGATCGACCGCGACCATGTGCTTCCGAAGTATCAGATCGACCAGGCCTTCCTTGACGACCTGGACAACTATCTGAACATGTACAAGGATGTCATCGAGGTCGGAAAATGCGACAAGAAGGGCAATTACCGTGGCGACGAGTTCTGCAAGTCGGTGGCCTATCTCTGCCACATCACCTACGAGGGCGCCAAAAGGCGTTACGGGGAGACTTTGACCGCCGAGCAGTCCGAGAGGATAGACTTCGAGCTTAAGACCATCTGCCGTATGGGCTTCCCGGACTACTTCCTGATTGTGCAGGACTACATCGCGGCTTCGAGGGCGAAGGGCAGTATGGTGGGGCCAGGCCGTGGTTCCGCGGCCGGATCCGTGGTGGCCTATTGCTTGGGAATCACCAACCTGGATCCGATCAAGTACCAGCTCCTGTTCGAGCGTTTCTTGAATCCGGACCGAATTTCGATGCCGGATATAGATGTCGATTTCGAGGATCTGTCCCTGGCGCATAAATATGTCGAGGACTCCTACGGCAAGGATCACGTCTCCCGGGTCATCACATTCGGCACGATGCTCGCCAAGGGTGCCATCAAGGACGTGGCGCGAATCCATGACCTGTCGATCGATGAGTCCAACCGCCTGTCCGGAATGGTGCCTGACCGCCTCAGTGAAAAGGTGGAGAAGGAATATCTCTTCAATCCGGATCTGGATGATCTCAAGCCAGGATTCAAGGTGGTGGAAAAGGATGTCGAGGTTGATGATCCTGACAATCCGGGTCAGAAGAAAACGGTCAAGAAGACCTATCAGAGGGGCATGGAGGACACGGATGTCAAGATAACCCTGAAGAACTGCTATCGTCTTGTGCCTGAGTTCAAGGAAGAGTTGGAAAACGGAACAGAGCAGGTGAGGGAGGTTCTGAAATATGCCCGTCAGCTGGAGGGCTGTATCCGTCAGGTCGGAATGCACGCCTGCGCCACGATCATCGGACGAGGCAACCTGACCGACTATATTCCTATCTGCCTTTCGATGGACAAGGAGTCCGGACAGTACGTCTGGACTTCGCAGTACGACGGCCACTACATCGAGGAAGTCGGCATGCTGAAGATGGACTTCCTGGGACTCAACACCCTGTCCATAATCCACAAATGTCTGGACAACATTAAGTTGCGCTTTGGTACGGACATCGACATCGAGGCGATCCCGATTGACGATAAGCCGACTTACGAACTCTATGGACACGGCGACACGGACAGCGTCTTTCAGTTTGAATCCGAGGGCATGAAGACCTGGCTCCAGAGGTTGCATCCTGAGCGTTTCGAGGACCTCATCGCGATGAACGCCCTCTACCGTCCGGGCCCGATGGACTACATCCCGGACTTCGTGGACAGAAAACTCGGACTCAAGCCTATTGAATATGACCTCCCGGAGATGGAGGAGTTCCTTAAGGACACCTACGGTGTGACCGTCTATCAGGAGCAGGTGATGCTTCTTTCCCAGAAGCTGGCCGGCTTCACGAAGGGTCAGGCGGACAAGCTCCGCAAGGCGATGGGCAAGAAGCAGATAGCGATTCTGAACGAGCTCAAGGATAAGTTCATGGAGGGCGGCAAGGCCAACGGTCATCCGGAGAAGATTCTAGACAAGATCTGGAAGGACTGGGAGAAATTCGCGCAGTACGCCTTCAATAAGTCCCACGCCACCTGCTATGCATGGGTCTCCTACCAGACCGGCTGGCTGAAATGCCACTATCCCGCCGAGTTTTTCGCCGCCAACCTCTCCTGCAACCTCTCCAACATGCCGGAGATCAAGAAGATTCTGTCCGACTGCAAGGCTCATAAGATCAAGGTGTTGAATCCGGATGTCAATGAGTCATATTCACACTTCACCGTGAACAAGGAAGGCAACATCCGTTTTGGCCTGAAGGGGATCAAGGGATTCGGTTCCAATGTGGCGGACGCGATCATCGCCGACAGGGCAGCCAACGGTACCTACGCCGATGTGTTCGATTTCATCGAAAGGCTTGGTAACTCGCTGGGCAGAAAGGCGATAGAGTGCCTTGTATATTCAGGAGGCTTCGATTCGTTCGGCATCCAGCGCAAGCAGTTCTTCCTGCCTTGTCGCAGCGGCAACCTGTTCATCGACGAACTTGCCAGATACGCCACCCTTTACTGCCAGGACGCCGTCGATTCAGCGGCATCGCTCTTCGGCGAGGCCGAGGAGATGAGGCCGGTGCGCCCTGAAATCCCTGAAATGGTCGGCGCGGACGATGATTTCGAGTGGCTCCAGAAGGAAAAGGAATATGTCGGGATGTACATCTCATCTCATCCTCTGGACAAATACGCCTTTGAGATTGAGAGTTTTACGACATGCGAGCTGGCCAATCTGAACAAGCTGGTGGCCGAGTGTGAGTCCTCCAAGAAGAAGATGAAGGTTGCCGTTGCCGGTCTTGTCACCGAGTGCGGCACCCTGACCACGAAGACCGGCAAGCCATATTCAAAGACTAAACTGGAGGATTACAGCGGAGCCTACGAGCTGGCGCTGTTCGGACGTGACCACGAGGCTTTTATGAGCTATATGAAGCCGCACGAGAACCTTTACATCGAGGGCGACATCGAGGAGAAATATTTCATCAAGCCAGAGGAGCGCGCTCAAGGCAAGACTTCGCCTTACGCTTTCAGGGTCAAGAAGATAATGCTTCTTGGCAACGTCAACGAGACCATGCTGAACGCTTTTTCCATCAGCATCACTACCCCGATGCTGACCGAGAGGTTCCGCAAGGATTTAGTGTCCCTGATCCAGTCCAACCGAGGCACCGTCCCTCTGAAGATGTACCTCTACGACCCTCAGACCAAGTACAGCATAGAGTTCCGTTCCACCAAGTACAAAGTAGCCGTCACCACCGACCTCGTCTCCGCCCTGAAACTCCTCGGCGTCCAGTGCGCCCCTGTCAGAAAATAATGTCTATGGTCCCGTGCGCAGCCCCGGCCCTCCTGCTCACGAGGCAGCCTCGGCAGTCCTTTCCGTGCGCAGACCTGGCCTTCCTGCTCACGAGGAGGATCAAAATAAGGCCTTCGTACGTGAGAGGGTCACTTTTGCGCACGAGAGGATTGTGGAACCCTTTTCTGTCGCCCGGAAGGATTGCGGGACACTCACGGGTTGCGTTATGGCCTTATTGTCACTTGCCCGAGGAGTTCCGTTTGTGTTGGCAAACAGAAATCGGCGCTGATGAATTGGATTTCTGATCAGTATGGTTTATATTTCCTCTAAAAAACTGTTCCTTTCTTATGGGACGGGCGTAAAAATCGCAGATTTTTATGTAAGTTTGTGAAAATCGAATGTTATGAAAGGTGATTCTTTATTCGCGTTTGTCGCGGGGGCGGCCGCGGGGCTGACTCTGGGGCTGTTGTTCGCTCCGGAGAAGGGCGAGGAGACTCGCAGGAAACTTAGGGAGACTGCCGGCGATGCGGCTGATTCGGCCAGGGCGCGGGCCAGGCTCGCCAGGATGGAACTCAATGACCTCAGGGCTGAGCTGCAGGACAAGGCTGAGGATCTGAAGGAGGATGTGAGGATGAGGATCCTTGAGCGTCTGGAGAAGCTGGAAAGCGCCATTCAGAAGGACATTGAATATGCCGATGGGCGTTCAGAAAACATCTGATGATGAGCGAGTTCACTAAACCTGTCGAGGATCTTGGCCGGAACACCGCCGACTATGTTGAGGCTCGGATCGACGACCTTAAGCTGAGGACGGCGAAAGGGCTTTCCCTGACGCTCGGCAAGTTGCTCTACATGCTGCTTGTCCTGTTCATCGTGTCGGTCATACTGACAGCGCTTGTGGTCGGTGGCGTGATGTGGATCGGGGAGTTGATCGGCAGTTACGCTGCCGGCGCGGGGATCGTGGCCGTGGTGTTCGCCGTGATTTTGGGGATTGTCATCCTGCTGAGAAAGAGGCTTTTCCGCAATACTTTCGTTCCGATGTTCATCAAGCTTTTCTTTGACGAGGACAGATAGGCCATGAGATACTCTGAAATCAAGACGATGGACGGGCTGGAGTCCGCCCAGAAAGATGTCCGGGAGCGCCTTCGGCGCAGGGAACTTGCTGTGCGTGAGTCGCTTCTTGATGTCAAGGAGGCGTTCACGCCTTCCAACATGCTGTTCAGCGGCTTGAGGAACCTTTCGGCGTTCCTTCCGGTGGAGAAGTTGCTACTTGTGGCCATACGGATCTTTAAGCGTAGGCTATTCAGGTGATAATCAGTCATATTCATAAATTGTCGAATGAGCATATTCAGAGAAAGAATTGAGGTTGTCCGGGATGTGATCGCTAAACGGACCCTGGAACTTTATGCGGGACACAAAGTGGGCGGAATCCCCGAAAATCCTGAAGTAATCAGCCAATTTCCCGTTCCAGACTCCGAGGATGTCCTCGCCATAAATAAATTTATAGGCAGTCTTGAAATTATTTCGGACTGAATCAATTTTTTCTGTTGCGGGATTGATTATGAGAATATAGTCCCCATTGTTTACATCAACGGCAATTTTGTCTTGAGAGAAACTATATGAAAAGGCGTTATCAAGACTATGAAGACAATGAATTTTATCATCGCCATGTGAAAAAACAATGGAATAACCTATGTCATAAGTTTTCTTTCCGTCTCTTTTTGAAACGGAAAGAAGCTGGACCGCTATCGTTTGATCAGCAACCAGTAATTGCTGGACTTCGTCATTCAATAAAAGATGATCTTTCCACGTTGATCCAAAATCTGTTGATGACATAACCCGACCTCTATTGACAGTCACTCCTCTTCTTACCAAATCGTAAAAAGAACAGTATAAGATGCTATCCTGTATCACGATATTGTTGCAATTCCAGCCCCCACCAGGACTGAATTTCTTCTCCCAATTCCTCCCCCCATCACTGGTCGTAAAAAATGTGGAGCTCTTTTCCTGTTTGTGTGACGCTGATAAAATCCACTTATTATTATCGCAAAGCAACAGTCTCGAGGGATGATATTCCGTTCCGATTCCATTCTCGACAGGATACTCGATAATCTCGTAGCCTGCGGGAGTACCTGTGTGCTTTACATAGCATGATCCGCAAGTAAGCGTGAGGAGGATGAGTATGATTGTTCTTTTCATGACCTTGGCATTAATATTTCGGCTTGATGATCTTGATGAAGTCCTGCCTCTGGCCGTCCTTCTCGCCGACGCAGTAGGAAACCATGAAGTCGTCATAACCGGCCATGAACCAGGCTTCGCCTACTGGAGTCCAAACCCGGTCATATTCTTTATCCATTGGGCCTTTCGTGTCAACCTGCGTCCAGGATTTTGCATGGTCCGTTGAAACGAACATTTTTATGTTGGACTCTACGCTTGGCACAAGGACAGAAGAGTAAACAATATCTCCATGTTGATATATTTCCATAGGGACATGGCTTGTCCAAATCATGTCGTACTTTATGCGTGACAAGAAAACGGCTGTGTCCTTGACAATCCTAAAATAGTCTGCCCTACGATCATTCCATATCCCTATGATATCTTCCCCAGCTATGACTTGCATCGGTGATCGGCATGGAGTTCGGATTGTGTCAAACTTTTGTGTTTGTGGATTAATGCTGATTATCCGGTAATCATTTTCTTTGTCCACATCGAGTACTATATTCTTAGAAAATGAGGATGTGAAGTTTTCTCCTTTAAATGCCGTCTTCCAGTTTTTGCAATTATCATCAGAATAAATGATTGAGCGTCTGTTGTCTGGCTTTACTGCTTTTTCATCGTGGTAGCTTGAATATAATTGGACAAAGGTGTTGTCGTTTGTAACCATGAACTTCTCGATTTCCTTAACGAAAGAACAGAGTTCATTCCAAGTCGCTCCGAGGTCATATGATGCCATAATCGTGTTCGTTTTATTCCATGAACTGTGATAAGACGAACAGAAGAGGATCCCCCGGTCAAAAACAAGATTCTCATAAATTTCTCCCCTGTCGGAATCACTGTTCTTCTTCCAGCTCTTGCCGCTATCATAGGTCACAAAAAGCCCCGTTTTGAATTCATCTTTGTTCCGTGCAGACAACACCCATGTCCTCTCGTCACAAAGAATAATTTCCGAGGGATGATATTCCGTTCCGATTCCATTCTCGACAGGATACTCGATAATCTCGTAGCCTGCGGGAGTACCTGTGTGCTTTACATAGCATGATCCGCAAGTAAGCGTGAGGAGGATGAGTATGATTGTTCTTTTCATGACCTTGACATTAATCATTCAACTCGAATCCGTCCACTGTTTCGTAGAAGTAGCAGATGACTTCGCCAAAGACTAATTCCATGAAGTCATAGTATGGATACTCAGTCTCATCAAACTGTCCACTTCTTGTTACATTGTCTTTGAATACATAGTCATGCAGGATTTGTTGTATTTCGCTCCAATTCTCTTTCATGTACCTGGCATCACGTACTGCTTCGCTTGGATGCTTTATATAATATCCTATTTGGGCATTGACAACCTCTGCGACTTGTTCACGTCCTAATTTTGAGATAATATCCTTAAATTCAATAGTTGTAATGATTCTTATTTTGTCCAGTATTTCTAATTGTAGAATCCCACCCTCTATATATGCTTTGGGGTGTGTTTTAAAAGCAGCTGTCGTCAGGTTTTCTAAATTGTCTTCAATAGTCGGATTTTCTCTTATTAAGGCTTCCATTTCTTTTTGAAGAAGATTAGTGGTATTTTCGCCCCATTCTTCTCCCTTGGATGAAAGAACGCCACTTTTTTTCAATTCGTCAAATTTTTTACAATACTTGTATCCATAACTAATATAGTATATCTCGGGTTTACTCTTAATATTGTTTCTACGACAATAATCATCATGGCGTTTGATGTAGTAGTCAATGGTTCCAATATCCTTTAAGTAGTCCGCTGGAAGATTCGGGTCATGTGACGGATTGCTGTTTCCAGAGCCATGCTCAGCACCTGAACTTCCGGTGTTAGTAGGTGTGCCTCCACCGTTGCCTCCGGAATTGTTATCCTCAGGCCATGGGTAATCACCGGTGTAGGATGAATCCGGACAGAACTCCCATTTACCGGTGTCTTGGTTGTAGTACCAGTCATCCGAATCAAGCCACCACTGATCCGGAGAGCAATCGCCGATGCAGATTGACCCGGCGATGGTGTCGTTGATCTCTACGGTGTCGGTAGGGGCAGATCGCAGGGTGACAGACGGAACTCCAACCTTGAAGACAGTGATTCCCTCCATGATCTGATTGACAAGGATGAAATGTCTCTCGCCCGCTATCGCGGATTCTTTTTCCCCGAAGTAAACGCCATTGACGAGAGTTCCGTTCTCGTACCGCTCGATCTTTCTGAACTTTCCGTTGAGGTCGGTGTAAACCAGGAGTCCGGTGAAATGCGTGCGGTCATCATCTGGTCGCGTGTTGTCGGTCGGAATGTGGAACACTATGCGTGAGGTTGTCTTCCCTGACGCTTTCCTGCTGATGAGCAGTTCCTGACGGCATTTTATCAGATCGGCGTCATTGCGGGATTCACAGGTGGCGTAGTAGCGTCTGGAGGTCAGAATCGGGACTGAGAAATAGTCAGTGTTGACGTCTTCATGACGCTCGGCGAGTTTCCAAACAGGAAGGATGTCTCCGGACTCCCAGACGAACGGAGATTCGAAGTGTGTCTCATCCATTGGCACTTTCACGGCGCCGTCATATTCCGCTTCGAACGCTGATTTCGCCTTTTCGAGTGTGAACCCTTCGTTTCCGTCAGGTTGGATTCTTTCGATTGTCTGATCCGCGTCAAGTGAATCGCCGCATGATCCGCCTGCCAAAAGTGTGACACATGCAGTCAGCAGCACAGAAATGTAGTGTGTTGTTTTCCTGTTCATTGGTAGGTGAGTTAAAATTAGTAGTTATTAATATGTGTGAATATGTCTGTGGCCGCAAAGTTCGGAAGAATCCATGAAATTCCAATGAAAAATAGTCTTACTTTGCGCTTTTGCATTATGTTGAATATGAGGTGTTTATGATGGTGTTTAGATTCGGGGTCTAAATTTGTTGACCTAAATCGTTGTTTGTTAAGAGTATAGCGTTAGCAATAATTTGTACTAAATGTGTAATATGCACAATTAGAAAACGTTGCGGTCTTGATTATTTCACTTTATCACCAGGATTGTTCTTATCTTGTTTTGACTGTTCAAAATTAAGTTCGGTATTTTGTTCGTTGCCGAATAAGTTGGTAATATTTGTGAAAGGATTGTTATATTTGTGAAAATCGAACGTTATGAAAGGAGATTCATTATTCGCGTTTGTCGCGGGGGCGGCGGCAGGGCTGACCCTTGGACTATTGTTCGCTCCGGAAAAAGGCGAGGATACCCGAAGGAAACTGAAAGAGACTGTCGGTGATGCCGTTGACTCGGCCAGAGCTCGTGCAAGGTTGGCGAGAATGGAACTTGATGACCTGAAGGCTGAGTTGAAAGATCAGGCAGAGGACTTGAAGGATGATGTCAGGATGAAGATCTTCGAGCGATTGGAGAAATTGGAAAGTGCCCTTCAGAAAGACATTGAATATGCCGAAAGACAATCTGAAAACGCCTGATGATGAGTGAGTTCACAAAACCGATTGAGGATCTTGGCAAGAACACTGCGGATTATGTCGAAGCCCGGATCGATGACCTTAAATTGAGAACAGCCAAAGGGCTTTCCTTGACGCTCGGCAAGCTGCTGTACATGCTGCTTGTCCTTTTTATCGTGTCCGTCATTCTGACCGCGCTTGCCATCGGAGGAGTGATGTGGATAGGGGAGTTGATCGGAAGTTATGCGGCGGGGGCCGGGATAGTGGCCGCTGTCTTCGCGGTGATTCTTGCGGTTGTCGTCTTGCTGAGAAAGAGGCTGTTCCGCAACACTTTCGTGCCGATGTTCATCAAACTGTTCTTTGACGGAGACAAACTATGAGGTATTCAGAAATCAAGACGATGGATGAGCTGGAGTCGGCTCAGAAAGATGTACGTGAGCGTTTGGTCCGCAGAGAGTTTCTGATGCGCGAGTCTCTGTCCGATGTCAAGGATGCATTCACGCCATCCAACATGCTGTTCTCCAGCCTTAGAGGTCTTTCTGCGTTCGTTCCGGTCGAAAAGTTGCTTTTGCTGGCCATAAGAATATTCAAGCGCAAGTTATTCAAATGATCACGGTCATATTCATTTAATTACGACATGAGCATATTCAAGGAAAGGATTGAGTCGGTTCGGGCTATGATGCGCTCGAAGGGTTGGGATGCCGTCATCGTGACGGGGAATGACCCTCACAACAGTGAGTATTCCGCCGCCCGCTGGCATCAGGTGGCTTGGCTCTCCGGCTACACGGGGGAGGGTGACCTGGTCATCACGGAGGATCATGTCGGCCTTTGGACAGACACACGCTATTTTATACAGGCTTCCCGGCAGCTTCCGGAGGCCGGGGCGGAGCTGCACAAGACCCGCGTGCCGGATCAAGTCCTTATCCCAGAGTGGCTTGCCGGGCATTTCTCGGACTTTGACGATGTTTGCGTTGCTCTCGACGGGCTTTGCATGACGGCATCCGCCGTGAAGGACATCCAGGAATCGGTCGGCGAGAAAGTCCGTTTTGTCAATGCTCCGGACATGCTCGACGCTTTGTGGACAGACCGGCCTCAAATCCCTCAGACACCGATCATTACCCTTGGAACCGAGCAGGTTGGATGGTCGAGGGCGCAGAAATTCCGCTGGATCCGTAAGTGGCTGGCCGAACGGGGGCGTGACGCGATACTCCTCACGGCTTTGGATGAGATAGCATGGATGCTGAACGTCCGCGGTCAGGATGTCGCCTACAATCCCGTAGTGATGTCCTATCTACTTGTCACTCAGGATAATGTGCTATGGTTTGTTCGTAAGGGTGCGGTTCCGGAGGAGGACACTGAGACGGAGGACAGCTTCCATGAGCTGACCGCTGACGGCGTGAGTCTTCAGGAATATTCCGACGTGGGGCTTGCACTCTCGAATCTCGTGGACGGCAGCTACATCAAGGCATTGTTCGTCGATCCTTCGACCTTGAATTATGACTTGTACAGCATCCTCAACGAGAATGCCTCGCAGTTCGTGGTCATGGGCGCGTCGCCGGTGGCGCTGCGAAAGGCTGTCAAGAATGAGGTCGAGGTCGCGGGGATGCGCGAGGCCCATCTTGAGGACGGCATCGCCGTCGAGCGGTTCCTGCACTGGCTGGAGACATCCCTGCAGGCGGGCGATGCGATCAATGAATATGAAGCCTCGGTCAAGCTGCACGAGTTCCGTTCCGGTATCGAAGGGTTCCGGGGGGAGAGTTTCGAGACAATCTCCGCCTATGGCCCGAACGCGGCTCTGCCTCACTATGTCACTCCGGAAGAGGGTTCGGCTGAGCTCTACACCGAAGGCCTTTACCTTTGCGATTCCGGCGGACAGTACCTGTTCGGGACAACGGACATCACCAGAACAGTTCCTCTCGGGCCTTGCTCGCAGCTGGAAAAAGAGGACTACACTCTTGTGCTGAAAGGCCACATAGCCCTCTCCAAAGCCATTTTCCCGAAGGGGACTGCCGGCTGCCAGCTGGACATCCTGGCCAGGGAGCCGCTGTGGAATGTCAAGCGCAATTTCGGTCACGGTACCGGCCACGGCATCGGGTTCTACCTGAATGTCCATGAGGGGCCTCAGGAGTTCCGTCAGAATTTCAACCGTCAGGCCTTTATCCCGGGAATGGTCACCAGTGACGAGCCTGGAATCTACCGCGAGGGCAAGTTCGGAGTCCGTCACGAGAACGTGATTCTTTGCGTCGATGCCGGCGAGAACGATTTCGGCCACTGGCTTGGTTTCGAGCCTCTGACCCTCTGTCATTTCGACACTTCGATCATCGTCAGGGACTTGCTGGACCGCTCCGAGATTGAATGGCTCAACGCCTACAACGAGCGCGTCTACCGTACACTCTCTCCGCGCCTCACCCCGGAAGTAGCCACGTGGCTCCGCCAAAAGACGCTCCCGATCTAATTATTGTGAGTGCAAAAGGTTTGATTTCCGGCGGAAAAGGTAGCTGAGGATTAGGACGATATTTTTTAGGCGGACGGTTGTCTGCTTGTGATAATCGGATTTGGACATGAACACATTCGGACGTAATTTTAAGGTGGAGATTTTCGGTGAGTCGCACGGTGGGGCGATCGGGGTTGTCGTGGATGGTGTGAAGCCGGGCATTGTGCTTGGTGTCGAGGACTTTATGGCGGACATCCTTCGCCGGAAGAGCGGGGCGAAAGGCACCACGCCGCGGGTCGAGGCCGATGAGCCGGAGATCCTCAGCGGGGTGTTCGACGGGCGGACAACGGGCGCTCCGTTAGCGGTCATATTCAGAAATAACAACACTAGATCCTCTGATTATGAAGCTCTTAAGGCGGTGCCGCGTCCCGGTCACGCTGACTATGTGGCTTCGGTCAAGTGGAACGGATTCAACGACCCTCGTGGAGGCGGACATTTCTCCGGCAGGATAACCCTTCCGCTGGTCGCCGCTGGGGTTATTGCCAAGAAAATGTGTCCGGGAATCGTCTTTGAGGCCAGTTTGATTGAAATCGGGGGAGAGTCCGACAAGTCGAAATGGGATGCCCTTCTGGAAAGAACCGCCAGGGACGGTGATTCGTTGGGAGGAATAGTCGAGTGCCGGATCACCGGTGTGCCGACAGGTCTTGGTGAGCCGTTTTTCGATTCGGTTGAGTCGCTGGTCTCCCACGCCGTCTTCTCGATACCCGGAGTCCGTGGAATCGAGTTCGGTGACGGTTTCGAGGCCGCTCGGATGAAAGGCTCGGAACACAATGATCCTCTTGAACTTAAAGACGATGTCGTGACCACCTCCAAGAACGGTTCCGGCGGAGTCAACGGCGGCATCACGAACGGCTCCCCGATAGTTTTCCGTGTCGCCTTCAAGCCGACCTCCAGCATCACCAGATCCCAGACAACCCTCAACGTCAGGACCGGCGAGCAAGCCACCCTCAACGTCCCAGGCCGCCACGATGTCTGCTTCGCCCTCCGCACCCCCGTCATCGTCGAGGCCGTCGCCGCCATCGTACTTGCCGACCTGAAAGGCCGCGGCATCTAACTTATTGATAATGAATAAAACGAAGATGTACTGATGCTGGATTCCGCGCTATGTCATCTTTGTTTCGCTTGAAAATCAGCTACTTACCTGCCACGCTGACGGCCAACGCGTAGTTGTCCGGTGAAAGCCATATTGGCCGGACAAAGTTTATGATTTTCACATTTTGTCCGGCCAGACCACAATCCTACGGACAGATGCAGATGATTCGTACCATTGTTCCAGGCGTACTAACGCTCAATGAGGCGGTAGGCGTCGAGGAAGGCGGGGAAGGATTTGGCTATGCAGGAGGTGTCGTCGATCTGGATGGGGGAGTCGGCGCACCAGGAGGCTACGGTCAGGGCCATGGCCATGCGGTGGTCGTGGGAGGAAGTATATTCACCACCTTTCAGAAGATGGCCGTTCAGGAGGCGGCTCTCTACTGACTCGCCGGTGATGGAGAGAATGTCGCCGGCGGCGGAGGCCTCCACGCCCATCTGGGTGAGCATATTCAGAATCGCCGCGCCGCGGTCGCTTTCCTTGCTTGCCAACCTCTTGAATCCTTGAATATTACTGCGTCCGTGACAGAAGGCTGCGAGTATGGCGACGATCGGGAACAGGTCCGGGCAGTTGTTGAGATCGGTGTCGAAGGCGCGCAGCGGGGCTTTCTGGGCGGTGATGAGGCCGCGGTGACCTTGCGGGGCATTGGCCTCCTGAGCGTCAGCCGCTTCATTGTCGTTGCTGTCTTTCACGTTGGCAGATTCTTCGTCCTGCGGCTCATCCTCAATCTGCGACAGGCTGGCTCCGGCTTCCATCAGGATGTCCATGATCGAGATGTCGGCCTGAAGGGAGGTCGTGTCCAGACCGGTCAGCCTCACATCCCCGAAAAGCGCTCCGGCCACCAGGAAGTTGGCGGCGGCGCTCCAGTCGCCTTCGATGTCAAAGGCCGCGGGTGAATATTTCTGCCCGCCCTTGATCTTGAATGTGATGCCGGTGCAGAGGCTCCAGTCCTGCGTCTCAAGGAAATCCTCTCCACCTTCCATCTCGGAGCCTATCCTGATGCCGAAACGGCGAAGCACGTCCGCTGTGATGAACATATATGGAATGCTCTTTGGGTCATGAATATGCAGGGTCGAGTCTCCCGGAAGAAGAGGCAGAGCCATCAGCAGACCGGAGATCAGCTGCGAGCCGCCTTTGCCGGAAACGCTTGTTTTGCCGGAAAGCAGAGGACCCTGGACGGTCAACGGAACGTGGACTTCGGGTGCAGGGTTGAGCGGCCTCAGGACCGTGCCGAAGCCGGCCATGATCTCGGACGCGCCTTTCAGCGGTCTGGCCGGGAGGGTGCCGATGCCGTCGATTTCTATCGGTTGTCCTTTTCCGAGAGCGGCGACGATAGGGATCATGAGCCGGGTCAGAAGGCCGGATTCGCCGACATTCAGTTTGTCCGGCATGTTGACCGAGGAACCTGCGCCTTTGATTGTCAGCGTGGTTCCGGTCGCCGTGTCTGTCGAAGAGTCAGACAGATCCGACCTCACGCCGGCCGCTTCGACCCTGACCTCGGCTCCGAGTGCCTTGGCGACTTCGATGGCCGCCTCGTTGTCTCCGCAAGGGGAGTAGCCTTCAAGTCTGGATTCTCCATCGGCGAGGGCGGCGGCGATGATGGCGCGCTGGGCGAAACTCTTTGAGGCCGGCATATTCAAAGCAGTGTCGCAATGAAGAGGTCTCCTTTCACCATAGACGGCGGCAATCATCTCAGAGTAAGTCCATTGCCCAGGAGCGGCGGCCTCGTTGTCATTAAGGGCGGCGTAGGTGAACGGACTGCCGAGCCTCAGGCATTCCAGACGGCTGGCTCTGCCGGTCTCCCCCATAGAGAAGGCGATCAGCTCTGCCTGTCTTTGGCTTGTTTGTTCCTGGGAGTAAAGTCCCAGCACCCTGGCGACATCCTCTCCGGATTTAGCCATCGCCGCGATCTTCACGATCTCCCCGCCGAACTTCCTGCACTTCTCCACTGTGTTCCGAAGCACGTCGTCGGAGGGCGTTCCGGCGAAGAAATGACTCGACCGGATCATCGTCGTGCCGTATTCAGTGCAGGCTCTGCGGAGCCTTTTGCCGACCTCCTTCGGAGCCTCGATCTCCAGATCCAGGAACGCGGCTCCGGCCTCGACAGCGGTGGTGAGTTTCTCCTCGGCCTCTTCCCAAGTTCCGTTTCCGTCGTCAACGACCCGGCAGGTGGCCACGAGCGGCGTGTCCGAGGAAGAGAACAGGCTCTCAATCTCCTCAATGTCAAGCGGACATCTGTCCAGCCTGATCTCCGCCATCTGTATGCGTGGCTCGCTGCCCTCCAGCAGCCCGATTATCTCTTCCAGCGTCCTGTTCTGTATGGTTGTGCAGATCATAATGTCTTATTGATTAATCATTTACTATTTGTCAACGCCTCCACGGCCTCCTCGACCCGGAGGTCATGTGTTACGACTTGTCCGATGCCGAGGGGGAGTACGAAATGTATGACGGTGCCATCGGCTTTTTTGTCTTTCTTCATCGCATCGGCCAGAGTGTCAACGCAGTACGGACTTTCTACGGGTAGGCCGCAGGCCGTGAAGTCGGCTTTCAGGCGATCGGCTAGGCCGGTCGTAAGCCCCAGCGCCTCAGCCAGACGGGCGGCCAGAATGATGCCCATCGAGACCGCCATCCCGTGCGGGACGGTCTCTCCGGAATTCTTTTCGATGGCGTGGGCGAAAGTGTGGCCGAGATTGAGCAGGCGGCGCTCCCCGCGCTCGTCCGGATCCCTTCCGGCGATGCCCGCCTTGACCTGTGCGGCGGAGGCTATCAGCTCCCGGAGCGTCCTTGAATACTCCCGGACGGCGGTGTCGGCGGCTCCTGCCAACGCCTGTCTATGAATATTCCCGAGCATATTCACAGCCCTTTCATATTCATTGTCCTTGTTGTTGATTATGAATGTTTTGAGCAGCTCGGAGGCTCCTGACAGGATCTGCGGGTAGGGGAGGGTTTCCAGCACTTCGGGGCAGATGAAGGTCGCTTGCGGCTGACGGATCACGCCGATGATGTTCTTGTAGGAGTCGAGGTTCACGCCGTTTTTGCCGCCGATCGCCGCATCCACCTGCGAGAGGAGCGTGGTCGGGACGAAGCCGAAACGCACGCCGCGCTTGTAGACGGAGGCCGCGAATCCCGTGATGTCGGTGGTGATCCCGCCGCCCACGCCGAGTACAAACGCCTCTCTGTCAGCGCCTTCCTCCAGCAGCCACTTCTCGATCTCCAGCAGCGTGGAAAGAGTCTTCCTTTCCTCCGTCGCCTCGATCGGGAATATTCCTTTCGCTTCAATGTCAAGCCTTTCCACGATGCCACCCACATTGCGGTCGTGGATTATGAATATGCTTCCGTAGCCTCGGAGGTGTGTCTTGACTTCGCCCAGCGGGCATCCGACGATGTTGATTCTCTCCATCTGTTGTAACGGCTTTTGGGGCAAGGATTTCCCCTTGGTTGTTTACAATGTGTAGAGGTTCAGCCCCGTCTCTTCGTCGAAGTGGCGGCCCACCTTGCATCCAAAGCGCCTGACGAACACTTCGCAGGCTCCGTTGATGGTGGCGGTGAGAAGGTGTCCGCCGACGACCGTGTAGTCCGCCCTTCCGAGGTTGGCGTGGAGATGGAGGTAGACGTTGCCGTCCTTCTCGGAAATGTTCCCCGCAAGGCTGGAAATCTCCATCTGCTCGTCGAAAGTCTTGTCCACGTAGGCCTTCGTGGCCGGGTTGAGGAACCTCAGAGTCGCGTTGCTCACAGCCCCGATTCCGCTAACCTCCCCAGCCATAATCCCCTGTTCCCGGCAGAACGCCGCGACGGCCTCCATCAGTTCCTGATGGTTGTTAATGCTGACGACAAACCTGTCGCCATCCTGCTTGAATCTGTACATCACAAAAATTTTTGTGAATATACTAAATTCCTCCGGATTCCTGATTGATGAAAATGATTAACTTTGCGGCAAATTTCGGGAACATGAGGAAGAACATCACTAATGTGGTTTTTGATTTCGGCGGGGTGATTGCTCCGGCGGATCTCGGTGTGGTGATCGGAAAGTTCAGGAATCTGGGAGTCAAGGACATAGAAAAGTATCTCAATCTTGTCTGCCAGCAGGGCTTTTTCGGAGATTTTGAGACGGGGCTGATCGGCGAGGAGGAGTTCCGGCGCAGGGTCGGCGAGGAGGCCGGCAGGGAGGTCACGATGGATGAGTGCAGACAGGCTTACATGGGTTTTTTCTCGACAGTGCCGGAACGGAACCTGGAACTTTTCCGCAGGCTCCGCTCCGAGGACTACCGGCTCTCGCTGTTGTCCAACACCAATCCGTTTGTGGCGGAGTGGTTTCTGAGCAAGGAGTTTGATGGCCACGGCCATTCGCTTGACGAGTACCTTGACAGCATCTACCTCAGTTACGAACTGAAGGTCATGAAGCCGGACGAAAGAATATTCCGTCTCATGCTTCAGGCGGAGAATGTCGCCCCGTCGCAGGTTCTTTTCATCGACGACGGATCCAGAAACGTGGAGGCGGCCCGTAACGTCGGCATCAACGCGATTCACGCCACGAACGGCGAGGACTGGACAGAAGCCGTCCTGCGTTTCCTGGCATAGAACCGAGTCGGTATGGTCAAACGCGTCACAAGATTATTCCTTATAGCCCTTTGCCTGTCGCTTGGGCTTGCGCCGCTTCGCGCGGAGGATGGTCAATCCGTCGTCAAGACAGGTTTCTCTTTCGTCCCGTTCCCGCTGGCGGGTTTCGACGCCGCGAAGGGTGTCCTTTTCGGAGGCCTGCTGAACGTCTACGATTTCGGGGATGGCAGCACTTACCCGAACCCCCGGAGCAGCGCGTATCTCGAGGCCTCGGCCTACACCGGCGGGAGCAAGACTTTCACCGCCTCATTCGACTCCGGCAGACTTTTCCCGAAAGTGCGGATGAAGGTCGCGGCGAGCTACTGTTCCGATGGAGCGATGGAGTTCTTCGGCTTCGGTGGGCGCAAGACGTTCTACGACGCATCGGTTGACGATGGTTTCTACAAGGTTTCCCGCGCGACCACCAACGCGAGGACGGACTTCACGGGGAGAATCGCCGGCAACCTCTTCTGGGAGGCCGGCTATCAGTTCAACGCATTCAGAATCAGCGACTACCAACCAAAGGATGAGGATAGTGGAATATCCCTGTTCAGCCTCTACCGTAGTTGGGGGATAATCCCTTCCAAGGAGCGGTTCAGTGAATATTCCTCAGCTCTCCGTCTTGGTCTGCTTTACGATTCGCGTGACTTCGAGGGTGTTCCGACAAAAGGTATCCTTGCCAGGGCGGGAATCACAGCCGCTCCGGAGTTCCTTGGCTCCTCGGAGTCCTATCTTAAGATCCATGCCACGTTGCGGCAGTATATTCCTTTGGCAAAGGATTGTCTGACACTTGCCTACCGTTTGGACTATCTGGATTACTTCGCTGACGCTCCGTGGTATGTCCTTCCGTTCTACACACCGGGCGGGCTGCTCTATGACAATTCCGCCCTCGGCGGCTACAGGACAGTCCGTGGCTTGTTGTACAATAGGGTTTCGGGTCCGGGCATGGGTTTTTTCAACACGGAACTCCGTTGGAAGTTCGCCGGGTTCACTCTTTGGAATCAGGACATCGGCTTGATGCTGAGCGGCTTCTGCGACGGCATCAGCGCCCTGCGGTCTTTTGATGTCAGCAACAGGACAGGAGCCTTCAAGGAGCAATATTCAAAGTTCATCACCTCCGCTTCCGGAGACACCGTCCACCTCTCCGCCGGAGCCGCCCTGAAATTCATCCTCAACCGCAATTTCATTCTGAACATTGAATATGCCCACGCTCTCTCCGCCCAGGACGGAGCCGGTGTCCTTTACTTCAACACGGGTTTCTACTTCTAGTTTCGATCTTCTGTTTTCTATTTCTATTCTATTTCTAGGGCTGTTTTTTTGCATTCCTCAGAAATTTCGTATATTTGCAGTCCGTTTCCGATTTTCCGGATTTGTGAGACGTGGAATGGTTCCGTAGCTCAGCTGGATAGAGCAACAGATTTCTAATCTGTGGGTCTAGGGTTCGAATCCCTACGGAATCACGAAAGGCGAGGTTTTCTCCTCGCCTTTTCGCTTATTGTCTGTCACGTAGCCGGTTAATCTTTGGCGTTCTTGTGGCCGAGCCATTCAAGGGCTATGACCAGGACGGCGCCGATGAGCATCCAGATGAGGGCGGAGAAGATTTGCGGATTGATGAGCGTGGAGAGATCCGTGCCTATGTCAACAAGTGCCTCGACGCCAATCCGGGCCTCTTCGGCGGTCTGCCCTTCACGCATCCATTGAGCCATCATCACGCTGAACTTGTCGCTCCACGGCCAGACCTTGACCAAGGAACCGAGGGTGAAACCGATCAGGGTGATCAGCGTCGGCCTTTCGTAATGTGCTATCAGCCAGTGCAGAAATTTGGAGAAGGCGGCGAGTCCGATCACGCAGCCGATTCCGAACATGATGAGCACAGGCCAGTTGAGCTCGCTGATGGCCGACATGATATATTCATACTTCCCGAAGAGAACCAGGATGAAGCTTCCTGAGATGCCCGGCAGGATCATCGTGCAGATCGCGATGGCTCCGCAGATCAGGATGAACCAGGAGGCGTCTGTCGTCTGAGTCGGGGACAGGAGGCAGATTACCGCTCCCAAGGCGATGCCGAAGACCAGCCAGAGGGTGTCGGCGGTCTTCCATTTCTTGATGTCGCTCAGCATGAAGGCCGCCGAGACGATGATCAGCCCGAAGAAGAAAGCCCAGGTCTGGATCGGATGGTAAGCGAGCACGTATTCCATCAGCTTGGCGAGCGAGAACACGCTCACGATCACTCCGACGAACAGCCAAAGAAGGAATGTCCCATGAATATTCTTCCAGAACTCCTTGACCTCGCCTTTGAGGAGAAGTTTCCACGAAGACACCGACAGGATGGCGTTCAGAGCCTCGATCAGCTCATTGAATATTCCTGTGAGCAGGGCGATAGTGCCTCCGGACACGCCTGGGATGACATTTGCCGCTCCCATTGCGAAACCCTTAAGGGCGACGGCGGCGTTTTTTAGAAGGTTTGACATTGCGATTATTGAATCTTTGTAAGATAGCTTTTGATGGCCGTGAAACTCTCAAGCTGCGAGATGTTCTTGCCGGCCGGATCGCTGATCACAAGGTCGAAAAGATTGCCGTCCATCTGCTTGCGGCCAATCTTGAAGCGGGCCTTTGATGTGCGTGCCATGTACTCTATGGCGAAGTCCGGGTTCTTGACCAGCGAGATGAACAGATCCGGAGCCTGTTCCTCCAGCACGTTCAATTTGTACCGGGAAGGTCTGCCGAGCCAGTCCAGATCCTTTTTCGTGATGGTGGTCTGGATGCTGGTGATCAGTCTGTCCTCGCTTCCGATCTTCCTGAAATCCTGGAAGAACACGCAGCCCTTGATGTCATTGGAACGGAAAAAGTTCATTATCGCGGTCTTGCATGAGTCAAAGGTACCCTCTTCCGCATCGATGATCGCGACGTAGGAACGGATCTTGCCGAGCGGGAGTATCCCCGTCGGTGTTGTACTGGAGTTTTTGCGCAGGCTTCTCTTTCTGAAATATGTCTTTAAAAAATCAAGCATAGTCTATTGATTTACGGAGGCGATCAGCTCGCGGATCTCACGCTTGGCATCCTTCCATCTCGGAACATCGATCTTGGTGCCGATAACCTCGACGACCTTTGCAGCAATTATTGAGCCGACTTCTCCGCAAACCTTGAGAGGCATCCCGAGAGAGTGTGCGTAGAGGAATCCGGCGGCGTAGGTGTCTCCTGCTCCGGTGGCGTCGATCGTGGCCGCCGGCCATGCCTCGATGTAGTGATATTCATCACCTTCCTTCACCATCGAGCCGTTCTTGCCGACCTTCACGACGGCGATCTCGCACTGGCTTGCCAGCGTGTCAAGAGCCTCGCGCGGTTCCTGTTTCGTGAAGGCCCTCGCCTCGCTTTCGTTGGCGAACACGATGTCCACGTAACGGTCCACAAGATTGTGGAAGAAGGCCTCGTTGGACTCTACCACGTTGTAGGAGGCCATGTCGATGGAGATCTTGCAGCCCGCATCCTTGGCCATCTGTACCGCTCTGCGGATAAGATCTTGATTCTGTACGAGATAGCCCTCGATATGGAAGTAGTCATAGCCTTCGAAATATTCAGGTTTCAGATCCTCCGGCACCATTTCCAGGGCGGCTCCCATGTAGTCCGCGAAGGTCCGTTCGGCGTTCGCTCCCGTGATGAAGCACATCGCGCGTCCGGAGCCTTTGGTTCCGTTCAGAAGGGTGGTCTTCACGCCGTACTGCTCCAGGGTGCTTTTGTACAGGTGCCCCAACTCGTCGTTGCCGATCTTGCCGATGAAGCCGGACGGCATGCCGAAGATCGACGTGCATGTGATAGTGTTCGCCGCCGAGCCTCCCGGTACGTACTTCACTCCGAACTCCTTGAGTTTGGACCAGATACGGTCGCCGGTCTCCAGATCCACGTGCTGCATGCTTCCCGGAGGAAGATGGTACTCGCGGAGCATTGTCTCGTCAGGAAAGACGGCCAGGATGTCCGTCAGGGCGTTTCCTATTCCCAAAATTGATTTCATATTGTCGTATTTTGATTATCATTCCGTGCCAAATCACAAAGTTAAGGAATATTTGATTAAATTTGTAACATGAAGACGAAGGTCGGGAATATTCTTAAATACGGGGTCTCCATCGCTCTTGCGGCGGCGCTGCTGTATTTCTCGTTCCGTGGGGTCGGCTGGACGGACTTTATGGAAGGGATCAAGGCATGCCGCTGGGAGTTTGTCATCCTTTCGATGCTGTTCGGGCTTCTCGCGTTCTTCCTCAGAGCCCTCCGTTGGCGCGAGCTTCTGCTCCCGATCGACAGGGAGACATCCCGCCTCACCTGCTTCAACGCCGTCAACATCAGCTATTTGGTGAATCTTGTACTGCCCCGTGTGGGGGAGTTTGTCCGCTGCGGCTACATCACCGCCCATTCGGGAAAGGATCCGGAGACAGAGGAGGGAAACCATCGTCTGGCATCCTTTGACAAGGTTCTCGGCACCGCCGCCATGGAACGTGCCGCCGATCTGGTGGCGATGGTGGTGGTCATGGCTGTGTTCCTGCTTTTCACCTGGAGACGTTTCGGCGGTTATTTCTTCGATGTGGTCTTCGGCGCGGCCTCGGGAGGTGTCAGCGTCGGCAAGATCATCACATTGATCGCCGTTGGTCTGGCAGTTGTCGCCGCCACAGTGTGCGCAATCCTTTTCGCTGACAGGTGGAAGCCTTTGGCCAAGGTGCGCGATTTCTGCAAGGGGCTTTGGGAGGGATTCATCAGTTGCCTCCGTATGAAAGGAGCATGGAAATTCATAGCCCTGACCGCCGGAGTGTGGTTCTGCTACTGGATGATGAGCGCCACGATCCTGTGGTCCCTCCAGGGAATAACCCCCGGCACCGTCAACCCGGAATTGACTTTCACCGTGGACGCGCTGCGCAGCCTCAACTTGACAGACGCCCTGTTTCTGATGCTTGTGGGAAGCATCTCGTCGGTCATCCCGGTTCCCGGCGGATTCGGCGCGTTCCATTTTCTGGTCTCTTCGGCGATGGCCTACGTCTACGGCATTCCGCTACAGTTCGGGATGATCTTCGCGACCCTCTCACACGAGTCCCAGGCCGTGAACCAGATCCTGTGGGGAAGCATCTCATGGATAAGTGAGTCTTTACGAACAACAAATAATTAATAACTAAAGTATTATGAAAATCAAGAATTTATTCCTAATCACCGCTGGTGTCCTTATGCTGACAACCACATTCGACGCGGCCGCCAAGAAGCTCCCGAAGGAGGTCAAGATGACCAAGGAGGTTCTTATGGACAAGATCAAGGGTGGCTGGGCCGGCAAGACCATCGGCTGCTCCTACGGCGGACCGACAGAGTTCAAGTACTCCGGCTTCATGAACGACGAGATCGAGATTCCGTGGCACGAGCACACGATCAAATGGTGGTTCGACAATGTTCCCGGGCTTTACGACGATGTCTACATGGACCTCACTTTCGTGGAGGTGTTCCAGAAGGAAGGCCTTGACGCTCCGATCGAGTCCTTCGCCAACGCGTTCGCCCATGCCCCATACCCACTCTGGCACGCCAACCAGCTCGGACGCTACAACATCCTGAACGGTGTGATGCCTCCTGAGTCCGGCCACTGGCGCAACAACCCTCACGCCGACGACATCGACTTCCAGATCGAAGCCGACTACGCCGGTCTGATGGCTCCGGGAATGGTCAACGCCTCGTCCTTCTATTGCGACGAGATCGGCCACATGATGAACTACGGCGACGGTTGGTACGGCGGAGTGTATGTCGCCGCGATGATCTCTCTCGCATTCATCAGCGATGACATGAACTTCGTTGTCAATGAGGCTCTCAAGGCCATCCCTGCGCAGAGCAACTACTACAAGGCGATGGCTGATGTCATCAAATGGCACAAGCAGTACCCTAAGGACTGGCACATAACCTGGGCTTTGTTCAACAAGCACTATGGCTACGACATCGGCTGCCCGGACGGGGTTGACAACCAGTTCAACATCGACGCCGTCATCAACAGCGGCTACATCCTCATCGGTCTCCTCTACGGTGACAAGAACTTCTACCGCACCATCGACATCTCCACCCGCTGCGGCCAGGACTCTGACTGCAACCCTTCGTCGGCCGCCGGAATCCTCGGAGTAATGATGGGTTACAAGAATATTCCTGAATATTGGAGGAAGCCTTGCGAGGAGGTAGAGGACAGACCTTTCGTCTACACAGACATCTCCATCAACAAGGCCACTGAATATTCCCTCAGCCAAGCCCTTCAGGTGATCGAGCGTAATGGTGGCTCAATTGATGGTGACAATGTTACAATCAAGGTTCAGAAGCCGGAGGCCGTGCGCTACGAGAAGGCTTTCGAGGGGCACTATCCTCAAGTCAAGGTCAACGTCAAGAAGACCATCACAAATATCGGCCAGATCAAGTTCAAGGGCAACGGCATCGTTGTGAAGAGCCACTACTACAAGGGAGCCGGCTACAACGACAACACCGGTTACGTCGGCGAGGTCGAGATATACCTCGACGGCAAGCTCTCCGCTGTGGCCAAGAACCCTATCAAGGGCAACGGAGCGGCTCCGGACCTCTACTGGAAGTACGATCTTCCTGAAGGCGAGCACACTCTGACCTTCAAGTTCCTCAACAAGCAGGACAACATGAACATCGTCATCGACAATTACCTTGTGTACTCAAGCAAGCCGAAGGCTGTAAATCACGCTGACGAATAATAGAATGAGAATATTCAGGTTTTTGGCTGCTGCCGCTGTGGCTTTGGTCTCTTTGACCGCCGTTCCCGCCGAGTCATCGGCGAGGACGACATCCAAGGATCTCTACAAACAGTTCCAGAATCCGGACAGCCGCTACCGTCCGTTCGTGCGCTGGTGGTGGAACGGCGACCGCGTTGAGGCAGAGGAGCTTGTGCGTGAGCTGCACATCCTCAAGGATGCGGGAGTCGGTGGAGTGGAGATCAATCCGATCTCGTTCCCGTACGGAGCTGACGCGATGGACACCAAGCCGCTCAAATGGTTGAGTGACGAATGGATAGACATGCTGAAGGTCGTGTTCGACGAGGCCGGACGCCTTGGAATGACCTGCGACCTGATCATCGGATCAGGATGGCCTTTCGGAGCGGAGACCCTGCCTCGTGAGGAGCGTGCCTCCGTGATGCTCACCTACGCGCAGAAGGTGACGGGGGGCGAGAGGTTTGAGATGTCCAAGTTCAACATATTCAAGAATATAGATCCCGGGGTGACGAAGGTGAACACCAGCCGCACTCCGGAACTTGTGTCGGTCTGTCTCGCTCCGGATCCGATCAACGACCTCAGCGAGGCGATTGATCTGTCGGGCAACATCGAAGGCGATGTGATCACTGTGGATGTCCCTAAGGGCAACTGGCAGTTCTACGCTATGGTGAAGTACGATTCCTTCGCCTGCGTGATCAACGGCGCTCCTGGTGCGGCCGGTTCGATCCTGAACCATATGGACGCCGAGGCTGTGCGCCGTTATCTTGACAATATGACCGACACGATCGAGGCCAGGCTCGGACCTCTGTCAAAGCATCTCAGGGCTTTCTTCGTGGACAGTATGGAGCTTGAGGGCTGCAACTGGACGAGCGACTTCCCTGAGGAGTTCAAGGCCCGCAGAGGTTACGACCTGATGCCTTGGCTTCCGTTCACGATGTTCAAGGTCGGCAGACTTGGCAATGTGGAGAGCTTCGACTATGGCTCAAAGAAAGGCGATAAGTTCCAGGACCAGGTGAACCGTGTGCGTTTCGACTTTGAACTCACGAAGGCCGAGTTGCTCAACGAGCGGTACATGAACACGTTCCTCTCCTGGTGCAGGGAGAAGGGTGTGAAATCCCGCTCCCAGGCCTATGGCAACGGCTTCTTCATCGAGGAGTCTTCCCTTGGCCAGGACATTCCGGAAGGGGAGTCCTGGACGACCAACTGGCTCAAGCACAGGATCGGTGAGGAGATGGGCGATGAGGACTACCGCCGCGGACGCGCCTACACGATGATTGACAAATATGTCTCGTCGGCGGCCCACCTTACCGGCAAGCGTCTTGTCAGCGCCGAGGAGATGACCAACACCTACAAGGTGTTCACGACCAGTCTTGAGTTCCTGAAGGTCGGCTCCGACATGAGCGCGATCTCCGGCATAACCCATTCTGTTTGGCATGGTTTCAACTACTCCCCGCTTGAGGCCGAGTTCCCGGGCTGGGTTCAGTACGGAACCTTCCACAACGAGAGGAACACCTGGTGGCCTTACGTGAACAAGCTGAACGACTACCGCGCCAGGCTCTCCAGCCAGCTCCAGAACGCCGACATGTTCACCGACATCGCCATCCTCCCTGCCAACTACGACATGTGGAGCACGATGGGCGTGCAGACCGAGCCGTTCCCCGTGGCCTTGAATATTCCTTACACATCGCTGATCTGGGAGGCCATCCACAAGAACGGCGGTGGCGCGGACTATGTCAGCGAGATCATCCTTCGCGACGCTACTGTCCGTAACGGCAAGCTCTGCTATGGGCCTAAGGAATATGGTACCCTGTTCATCGTTGAGGTGACAAGCACCACTCCGGAGACCTTGGCCAAGCTGGAGGAGTTCGTGAAAGGTGGCGGCAGGGTCTTCTGCATCGGGAAATATCCAGAGAAATCGCTGGGACTCAAGGATTTCAAAGCTCGTGACAAGCAGATCGCCGAAACTGTCGCGCGTTTGAAGGAGTATAAGGACAATTTCGTCCTGCTTGAGAAGCCTGCTGACGGGAAATATCTTGAATGGTACGCCGGCGTGATGGAGAAGTACAACCTTCCGCACACCCTGACAATCTCTGCTCCGGACAGGTTCCTGCTTCAGAACCAGTATGTTACTGATGATGGCAGTGACATGTTCCTCTTTATGAACGCTCACATGAGCGAGGCCAGGGAGACGGACATCACGTTCCCGAAATCCGTGACCGCCGGGAAGCACGCATGGCTTTATGATCCGGCGACCGGCAAGCGGTTCGTCCTTCCTGTCGGCAAGGACGGCAGGATGCATTTCCGCTTCGGCCCTTCAGAGACCTATCTCTTCGTGTTCAACAAGATGGGCGGCAGCGCTCCGGCGTGGAAGACTCTCCCACTTGACGGCCCGGATGCCGTTGAGGTGACGGGAGCATGGGATCTTAAGATGCACCACACCTGGCCGGATTCCACCTGGACAGCCAGTCTGGACGTTCTTCAGGATTTCAAGGACATGAAGGACACCACGTTCAAGAACTTTATGGGTGAGGTGACCTACACCAAGACCGTGACCCTGTCCGGTAAACTTCCTAAGTGCTTGAATCTTGGTAAGGTGGCAGACATCTGCGAGGTTTGGGTCAACGGCAAACCGGCGGGAGTCAAGTGGTTCGGCGAGCGTGTGTATGACATTACCGGACTGCTCCGCCCGGGAGATAACACCATCGAGGTGAAAGTCACGACCCTTATGGGCAACTATATCCAGACCCTCAAGGACAACAAGGTGGCGCAGCGTTTTGTCATCAAACGCAAGCAGCCTTACGTCAGCGCGGGACTGATAGGACCAGTGAAACTATATTAATAAAACATTACTGATGAGAAATTTACTTGGAATCGCGGCCGCAGCGCTGCTCTTCGCCGGTTCGGCTCTCTCGCTTGGAGCCACGGACTTTTTCGCCCGTGATTTCGGTGCGAGGCCGGACGGGGTCACTCTGAACACCGCAAGCATTCAGGCCGCGATAGACTTCGCTTCCTCACGTGGAGGCGGTCGTGTCGTGCTAGACAAAGGGGACTACATTTCGGGTTCCATTTATCTTAAGAACAATGTCACCCTTCACATCGAGAAGGATGCCGCGCTTGTCGGTTCGTTGAATCCTTACGATTATGTGAAGGATCCGGACGCTAAATGGACCGCGCTTATCCTTGCCGTGAAGCAGGAGAACATCGGTCTGACGGGAGAGGGCGTCGTTGACGGCCGTGGCTTCGATGTCGGAGTCCGTTTCGTGGATTTCGTCCACATGGGACTCATTGACGACAAACTCGGCAACGACCGTGTCAACGAGACCATCAGGCCGGAGAACATCCACATGTATCTCTGCAACAATGTCACCATCAAGGACATCACCCTGAAGGATCCGGCCTGCTGGACCCAGCAGTACGACAAGTGCCGCAATCTGCTGATTGACGGTGTCACTGTCGATGCGAAGTGCTACTGGAACAATGACGGTCTGGATGTCGTTGACTGTAGCGATGTCATTGTCCGCAACTGCTACATCGACTCGTCGGATGACTCCTATTGCTTCAAGAGCCACAGCAACGACGGTGTGAGCGAGAACATCCTTGTAGAGAATTGCGTGGGACGCAGCAGCGCCAACGGCATCAAGTTCGGAACCTACACGCGCGGCAAGTTCAAGCACTTCAGGTTCAAGAACATGACCATATTCGACACCTACCGCAGCGCCATCACCATCGCGACCGTTGACGGGGCGCAGATCGAGGATGTGGAGATCGACAGCCTCAAGAGCATCCACACGGGCAACCCTATCTTCCTCAGGACCGGCACAAGGCACGTCAACGAGGGACATACGGCGTTCCTGAAGGACATAGTGATCAAGAATATGTATGCCGAGGTCCCGCTTGACAAGCCTGACGCCGGCTACAGCTACGAGGGTCCGGTGGAGGATCTTCCGCGCAATGTCTGCCCAAGCATCATCGCCGGACTTCCGGGGCTCCGCATAGAGAACGTGCGTCTTGAGAACATCGAGATCGTCTATCCTGGTCATGCCGATCCTGAATATGCCTACGCAGGTACCTCTAAGGAGGAACTTGACGCGATCGAGGAGCAGGAGACCCGTTACCCTGAGTTCTCCAACTGGAAGGAGCTTCCGGCCTGGGGTTTCTACATCCGTCACGCCGACGGCATCGTCTTCGACAACGTGAAGATCACGGTTGACGGCGAGGACTATCGTCCGGCTCTTGTGGCCGACGATGTCAACGGTCTCAGGATGAAGAACCTTCAGATCAACCAGGAGACCGCTCCGAAGGGCAAGAAACAGATCATCACAAAGGACACCAAGAACATCAGGAAGAAATGAAAAGGATATTGTTATTGGCGGCTATGCTGCTGTTTTCTGTAATGGGACTCTCCCAGAACGTGTATAAGGCGTCCAACTTCAACATCAAGAGCGACGGCGTTCACGACAACACCACGAGCATCCAGGGTGCGATCGATTTCATCGCCTCCAAGGGTGGCGGCACGCTTGAGTTCAGCGTGGGACGTTATGTCACGGGTGCCGTGCAGCTCAAGTCCGGGGTCAGCATCAGGCTTCGCGAGGGTGCTGTGATCGTGGGCTCGACGAACATCTATTCCTACAAGGGGCACAAGGCTATCTTCTGGGGAGAGGGTGTCGAGAATATGTCCATATTCGGCACCGGTGTGATTGACGGCCGTGGCCCGGCTCTTCTGGACGACATCAACGCCCAGATCCGGATGAAGCATATTCCAGAGGCCGCCACCATCCCGACCCTCGTCTACCTTAAGGACTGTAAGAACGTGACCCTCAAGGATTTCATCCTCCGTTACCCCGCCACCATCAATGACCTTTACATCATCGACGGCGGCTCCGTCACAGTTGACGGCTGTTACTCGGACATGAGGTAATTCCTTCCGCCGAAGGAGGGTAACCTTCTTTAAATGACTATGACAGCCTACCCTGCTCTTCACCTTTTTTGGTGGGGCAGGGTAGGTGTTTTATGGTGCCACTAATCTTGACGGCTATGTTCTTTCCGGTGCGGTATGTGCCTCCAAGTCTGTACTGGACAATCTATGTTCCTTCAGGGAGGATGGTCTCGTGGCACTCCTGATAGGAGTAGACACTGCCTGACGGATCGGTAACGTTCCAACGTGACGTATGCGTGTATTTCGAGCAGGAGAAGTCGCTTCTGGATCTCGCCGACGGGGTGAAGGTTCTGCGGCCGAAGTCTCTTGTGCGGTCGATCGCGGCGAGGCTGCGTCTCGCGGCTGGGCAATATGAATGAATTGCAATTATATAATGATGTTATTATCTTTGCCTTCCACAAATTGAATGACCTAATGACTGACAAGCGAACACAGAACATCAAACAATTCCTTTCGGAACTGTCCGGAAAGGCTTTGGCGTATCTTTTCCCGGGAGTGGACAAGGAGACGATCGGCGAGCAATCCCATAGATACCTTAAAGAGTATCCGCCAGTATTCTCCTACCACTCAGAATTTATAGATTTCAAAGAACCGGAAGCACCTTATATAGAACCAGAAACATCTGCCGCAAACCCGGAGGCACCCAAGGCCGCTGCCCGTAAACAGTCCAAGAAGGCGAAAAGAACAACCGGATTTCTCTGGGAAAAGCGTGATAACACCTTCTATGATTTATATGACGGAGATCTGAATCAGGAGGATTGGCTTGATGAACCGGCCGTTCCGGATCTTGAACCAGATGTTCCGGATCTTGAGCCGGACGAGCAGACCAAGGCTATCCTTGCTGAGATAGAGAGGCTGCAGAGAAAATACGGAATCACGATCGAGGAGCTGGAGGCCGTGATTGCCTTCAGGGTGAAGCTAAGCCGCCTGCGCATAACCGAAAAGAAAGCGATTGTGTTGGAGGATTTCGACCACAAGGAGGTGAAGATGGACACGCTGACCAAGGCTGTTTTCCTGCTTTATCTCAAGCACCCGGAGGGGATACGCTACAAGGAACTCTCTGACTATCAGCAGGAACTTGAGGAAATATATTCATCAATCACAGGTCGGGAGGATCTTGGCAGCATCCGGAAGAGCGTGTCGGATCTTTGCGACCCGCTGAACAACTCCATCAACGAGAAGGTGTCCAAGGTCAAGAAAGCGTTCAAGGATGTGGTGAATGAGCATACCGCAAGATTCTACTACATAGACGGGAAAAAAGGAACGGCCAAGAGGATCGCCCTTGACCGTAGCCTTGTACTTTGGGGGTGATGGTTAGTCTGATGAGCGAAGGGTCGCTTCGACAGGCTCTGTGACCCTACTTTCCTTCCTCACCGGCATCCTCATCAGACGAGCCTGAAAAGAAGTCGGCGACATCGGCAAGAATGGATTTACCGAGATGCATCCTTTTTGCGAATTTAGCCTGAGACTCATTGAATACCATCGACATATACACCATTCCCTCCGGCGTGGCGTCATAGTTCATCGCATTCTGGATGTTCAGATCCCTCGCCACCTCAACGGCATCCTGGTTAGCCCCGATGTAGGCGAACGTCCAGCCCTTCTTCCTCTGCATCTCGACAAGATTCTTGACGGCCCTTCCTGAATATTCTTGGGAGGAGTTCTCCATCCCGTCCGTGATGATGGTCACCAGAACTCCATCGCCAACCTCCACCTTGCGGTCAAGTTCCGATATGGCCTTCCCCATCGCATCGTAGAGCGGAGTGCAGCCGCCCGGCCGGTAATCCTTCTTCGTCAGATCGGCCACTTCCCCCACCGGCACACAGTCCCTACGGGTCTTCACGCCATTCATACCTTCCCCCTCGAACGTCACGATGGACACGAAGTGCCTCTGTTCCGGGTACTTCTCCTGGTTCTGCCTGATGCCGTTGATCACCTCGTTGATCCCGCTGAGCGCCTGATTGTAGATCGAACTCATCGAACCGCTCTCATCCAGAACGATGAGGTTGTAGATCTTCATTGTCTTGTTCTCTTCCATAACTGTATATATTAAATTAGGTGAATTGTGTTTTCTACCTTGTTTCTGACGCAAAGATAGCGGCGCCACGCCACATCATCGCAACGTCTGCAAGGCTTGCAGGATGCCACCGTGTCTCGCAGTTCACTATCAACGAATATGTCAGAGCTTTCTCTTTAGTAAGCGTTAAATAATGAGTCCACTTTAAGTAACATTCAAAAAATAACCTCCATCATCTTAAGGAATCTTTTCGGTATAGATCTCTTTTCTCATCAGTCATGTGCCACTGGCACGCTCCTTCTTCCAAAAGAAATCTATCCTCATAAATCTGACACAAAATTTAGTTCAACTTATTTTTTAACGCTAACTTAATATTTTTGTCAAAAAAGATGATCTCTTGTCATTTCGAAGCGGCACGAAGACCAACTCCCTCTGCCAACGAATAATACGAAACACCTTCAGCGCAATCGCCAACAGAACGGCATGGGGACGGCATTCGGGTGAAAAACTATTGCCTTCATTGTGAAGAAATTCAGCCTTAACCTATGCACAGCCTACTGGATTGGTGATCGCGCTGAAAGTGTTTTGCAAAATGGATGATTCAGCAAGAAGGCAAGGCCACGTCTTGGTCAGGCAACACATTGCTTGGCGAATATGTCCAGGGATACCCGTCCCTTTCCTCGGCAGGAGGATAAATGTTCGCATGTCGCAATGTTACAAGCCGATGGATGGATTTCAAGTGGTGGTGATCCCTTGAAGATCAGTTTTTGTGTTGGGGAGTGCAATACCGTCGCGCTCCTTAGAAGGAGAAACTTAGGCCGCCTTGGATGGCGAACTGCCAGGGGTGTGCTTTGTCGGAGGTGTGGGTGTCGGTGCTGCCGTCGTGGGTGATGCGGGAGATGCTCACCTCCCGGTAGTTGTCTGTGATGAAGTAGTGGAAGGAAGGGATTACGCTCAGTCTGAACCGCCATAGGTTGAGTGACAAATCCAGACCAGCGTCGGCCGTAAGGCTGAAACGGTTCTTGATGTAGACGTAATGCTCAATCTCCTGTTGTCCGATGTAGGAGAAGCCGTGCGGCTCTTCCCGGTGTCCGAAAATGTAGCCCGGAGTCAGTCCGGCGAAGAATTCGATCCTGTTGAAGAATCCGGCGAAGAAACTTCCCAGAATGGTGCCGGCATCCGGATTCGTTCCGAAATAGCTCTTGTTGTGGTATGCTCCGTAGGCGGCGTTGTTGGCGCCCTGCCTTATTGATTCCTTGAACGAGGTGCGTTTTCCGTTGCTCCACGACACGGACAGAGGAGTCCCGAGGTAGTCGTTGATGTCCATGTTCTCGAACATCCACTGCACGCCTCCCCGCACTCCGAAGCCTTTGTCGTTGTACTTCCCGTAGGTGAGGCTCATCACCTCTCCCGAATTAGCTCTGGTGTTCTTAAGCGGAATCCTCACTCCGGCGGTAAACTTAAAGTCTTGATTGTCAGAATGAACCCTTTGTGCGAAAGCCGCACTTCCTGTCAGCGAAACCAGCGCCAGCACCACTAATAACTTTTTCATCCAATTAATTGTTAGCCTGTCCTCCCCGTTATCCAAAGAACATGCCATTCCTTGACCGCAGGTAGTTGGCGAACAGCCTCTTGTCCCTTAAGAAAACTCAACCTAAGACAAGGGTTTTAATCCATTCACAGACAATGAGTTGCCTGTTAACTGGAATTCTGGCGTTCTTCCACAGCATCCGCCCCTCCGGTGTCCTTGTGTCGCCTCTTTCTTTCCCGCAGGAAGCCCTCGTCAACGCCACGGACGGGATTACAAGTTATGAGATTTTCATAGAAGTCTCATGATCAAAGTCTTCTGCTTGCCAATCACACGCAAAAGCATGATCACTTCACATAGTAGCCGGACTGGATCTCAAGTGTCTCACCTCTCTTGACGGCGATGTTCTTTCCGGTGCAGGAGGTGCCTCCAAGTCTGTACTGGACAATGTAGGTACCCTCAGGGAGGCTGGTCTCGTAGCACTCCTGATAGGAGTAGACACTGCCTGACGGATCGAAATGATAGCCTTTAGGATCACTCGGACTCTTGGAGTCAATAAAGACGATGTCCGTCATGTACTTGCCTTTCTCGCTGTTGACGAACTTCACATTGCCGCAAGGAATTCTGTTCGGAACCGGGAGGTCGATGAAAAACTCCTTCTTCTCGATGGGCCGGTTCTGAATGCCGTACGGTCCGCCAGGAGCACTGGAGCAAAGGTCACGGTAGTTCATGTCGCTCAATGTCACTTTCATACGGTAACGGGTGGCGGCGTCGGACTCCACAGTGTTCTCCACACTCCAGACCCAACCGGAATGGAAATCAAAAGTGGCTCTGGATATGGCCGGAGGCTGAGTGTTGACCAACTCCGGCAGGTTCTTCACCTCCAGTTTGTAGTGGATGCTTCCGTCAGACGAGTTGTCGATGATGGACAGGTCCCTGATCTCACGCGTCCTTGAACTGCTGAAGTTGCAGCCTGAGCTCAAGGAAAGCCCGGCGCCGGCGGCGCCACCGGACAAACCGGCCTCGAACGACCATGTCACACCGGAAGTGTAGGTCTGGGAGTTTATCGTGGTTGAAGGGGACGGAACCTGATTGAAGCGGACCGGAACCTGATTGCCTTTGTCATCGACCAGGGAGATGTCCACATTGTAGCCGGTCAGGAAATAGCCCATGAAATCGCCGGTCCAGCCATTCGGCAGCACCTTGTTGAACTTACCGGCGTACATCCCGGACGAAGCCACCGAGAACGTGGCGTCAACGATGTAGAAGTCCCCGATGTAGTTGCTCTTGGACGTTTTGAACGCATAGAGCGGGATGACCGAGTAGTACTGCTCGAAGCGGCCTTCGCCCGTCACCCTGAACTCCTTCTTGCCGTCCTTGAAGATCAAGCCATTGTCAATCTTGTAGTCATGGGACGAGAACAGATGGATGGACTGGAGCAGGTCGTCTCCCGAGGTGTTCGCGGAATGCGCGTCACCGACCCATGACACAAGGCCGTTCAGGTTGGCTGGAGGAAAGTCATCCATTGAGAAGACCTTGCCGCTCCTGTGGAACGCCACGAAAAGGCAGTCGTCCAACGTCTCGGCGGACAGAAAACCGATGTTGTGCCGCGAAAGGAACGTCAGCAGATCCGAAGTCGGAGAGACCACGACCACCGCCGCTCCACGCTGGTAGGCGCTCAAGATCTCATCGTCCTTGACATCCTTCTCGCTCACAAAAACCACCTTCGCCTCCTCGCAGGAGACCCTCTTCCCGGTGAATCTTGAATATATCAACTCAAGGATGTCGCCATCCAGTTCAGACAGTACACAGTAGGGCAGGTCCGAGGTGCGGTTCTCCTCGACGGGCTCCGGCTCCGGTTCCGGATCGGGGTCAAGGCCTGATTTCCCTCCGCAGGCGGCCAGCAGGCCAAAAGCCGCGCAAAGCGCAAGTATATTCAGAAAATCAATTATTCGTTTCATGGTCATTGGATTTCATTCAGAAGGTTCATGAATATATTCATAGTTTTACTTGAAGCCGTAGCCGGTTGATAGTCTCACCGATCCTCCCGGCCTCACTCTGACAAGTCCGGTGTAGTTGCGTTTCCTGGTATTGCCTTTCGCGTCCTTGATGTCGCATTGCAGCTCGTAGTCGCCGGCCACCAGGAACAGGGAGCAGGTGTTGCCTTGGCCGTAGACGCTTCCGTCATGGTAGCTTCCGGTCTCGGGGTGGCTCTTGTTGTACAGCCTGACATTGGTCATGAAAGTGCCCTCCTCGCTGTTCGTGAGGTCGAATTTCCCGGTCGGCCCCCTGTTGGGCACAGGAAGGTCCTTGGTGACGGAATACTTCTTCTGAACGAACTCAAGATCGTGGTAGTCAACACTTCCCGAGTAGAAATAGGAAGCGCCGTAGACAAGGTTGTAAAGATCTATCACAACCCTGTACTTGGTCTCCACGTCGTAGTCCTCCGCCGGGACAGCCCACACCCACTGGCTATAGAAATTGACGGTCGAGGTCGAGACAAGCGGAGGGTCTGTGATTTTCAGGGATTTCAGGCGAGGAAGATTGTTGATCACGTAGTCGTAGCCGACCGTGGAGCCTTCGTGCCTGTTGAGCACATCGCAGTCGCTTATTGTGCGGGATGTGCTTGAGGAGATGGAGAATCCCGTGTTTGATGAGATCATCGGAGACGTGCCGCCGGTGATTCCTCCGCCGATGGAAAAGCTCCAGCCGGTCGTGTAGCTGGTCGAGCCGATGACGGTCTCCGGTGTCGGAGTCTGGACAAAACGTCCTACTGGAGTTCCAGCGGTGTTTAATATGTAGATGTTAGAACTGAGAGACTTGAGATAGAAACCGCATATCCTCGCTTTCACCAAGCCGTGCGTCTTGGTGAAATTCCCCGTGTACATCTTCCCCGAGACGACCGAAACGGTGGAGGTCATGAGGTAGTAATCCATGGCCTCCGAGTCACCGCTCTTGAATCCGTGCATCGGTGTGACCTTCAACTGCACATCTATGGAAAACTCGCCCTCAAGGTAATCGTGTTTGGAGGCCGCTACGTTGGTTATCTTCTCGCTGACCTTGTCAGAATAGGTCGTGTACAGGCATGACTCCTCCCAGAAAGAGGACGGGTCGAAGTTGCCGGCCACGTTCAGGATGGCGTTGTTGGTCCAGGAGACAAGGCCGTTGAGGCATTCGTCCACCTCCAGACCCTCCGCCGGAGTCCGCACGGCACAGTGGCCGGAGCGTCCCTGCTGGAAAGCCACACAGAGGAAATTTCCCGCCTCCACACCGAGTTGTTCAAGCAGGATTTTTGACGGATCGCAGACAACCACGACGCGCCCCTTGAGTGTGTCAAGTCCGGAATAGCCGGCCATGTCCGTGACAATCACTTGTGCGTTGTCAGCCGAAGGAGCCGTCTCTTTCAGCCGGCCTTTGACAGCGTCCGCTAAGTCCTTAGAGAGGCCTTCCGAGACCCATGCCGGGAACGCGATCTTCTTCGCCGTCGGCGAGCGAGGAAGGCTTGCGGTAGTCGCCTTCAATGATGACCTCATCACCGTAATCCGGACTGTCCTTGGAGCAGGAGACAAGCGTAAGCACGAACGCCGGTATGGCCAGATAAAGTAAAAGAGAGTGTTTCATGGTATTACAGTCTGTAAGGCAGTTTGCGGTTGTAGTCCTTGTCCACACAGATAGTCGCCGTCTTCTTTGTGAGATTGTAAACGACTGACCATTGCGTGTTGCTTGTGATGTCTCCTCCCTCGGATTGCAAATCTTGGTGCACGGCATCAAGCAGAGACATGCATTCATCTTCCGTCATCACACGGTTCTTCTTTTCCAATGTCTCGTGGAGCTTGTCGTACCGCTCTTTTCCTCCTCCGACATTCCGCCATCCCTCGGACAGATAGAAATTGGTGACGTGGTCGGTGTCAAGCAGGTTCATCGTCCAATCTTTCGCTGACGGATCACTCAGCGGCGGCACCTCTCCCGGGCGGTAATATTCCACGACAACGCTCTTTCCGCTTGCGTCGGCGATCAGGAAATGATAGTTCGAGTCCGAATTCTCACCGTCCGCGAAAAAATTGTGGGACCGGAAAACCTCCACGGCTTGCTCAACGCTTGTACACCTGTCCAGCACCAGCCTGATGGCTAATGTCGGGACAATGTCACTCTTCCCGGGGTCATGCTGTACCGCCCCGCCGGTACCTCGAAGAGACAGGACACCTATGAACAGTCCCGCATCATTCATCCCGTCCAGACAGCAGTAGATGGATGCGGTCACAGGGATGGAAAGATCCGTCTTCCCGTCCGACAACGCACCGGCCACATAAGTGTCTTTGTCCAGAAATGGAAGGGCTGAGATGCAGATGGACTCATGCACTCCCTTTGTGACATTGTGTACAAGCACATTGGAAGACGACACAAATCTATAGTCAAAGTTACGTCCCACCAGCACGTCTCCTTCCTGGGACTTGACACAGAAAGCACTGCATCCGAAATCCACGCCACCGTCAGCCTTGCCCAGCGGAACTGTTGTCAGCATCGGCACCACTTTTCCGAGAAGTTGCATGCTGGAACTCGCCCCTCCGCTAGACATGACCTCATCGATGTGGTAGTCCGAACTATATTTCACTGAATATAAATGCCCGTCCGCCAAATTCTTCAATGTGGACACCATAGCCTTCTGATCATCATTCCTCAGATAATCGGCAGGGTTTGCGGCGGTTTCGGTTTCTCCCTTATCACAAGAGGACAGAAAGAAAACCGATACTGAAAGATAAGACACAAGATAGATAAGACGCTTCATCGTTTTGATATTGTTTGAAATATACCCGGAAGCCTCAGGGTGGCTCACCACGCCCAAGGAAGAAATTTGTGAGACAAAGTTACTACAAAAAAGTGAAATGCGGAAAGATATAGTGATAGAATTGAGTTACAAGGGTTTTAGTTGAAGTGGCGATAATTCGTGAAGCCATTACAATCCCTGCCGAAGCCAAATCTTGACGCCGCAACGTTACTTGTTCGTAACCATGCCCGAAAATGCGACAAACGGGCACGAATGGCGAAACAAGACGCTATTTTATAGTGAGTTACCCACAACTCACGTAACAAATACGGTTACGGAAAAAGATTGCGCCGTTCCTCCCCGTTTTGCGTACCGACACCGGACTCTTCACAACTAATTTTGAAACCAAAAAAATTAAGGACGATGAAGAGTACATTTTCAGTAATCTACTACCTCAAGCGTCAGGTAGTGAAAAAGGACGGGACGGTTCCCGTCATGGGACGCATCACGGTGGACGGCAGCCAGAC